>Ga0207878_100547_pt1 | contig 10850 bp, 5 predicted proteins | sample LinPmetageLP41_FD_184053 | JGI IMG/M metagenome (GOLD analysis project Ga0207878, IMG submission 184053) | Marine viral communities from the Pacific Ocean - LP-41 (SPAdes) | ecosystem: Environmental > Aquatic > Marine > Oceanic | place: Pacific Ocean | collected 2010-08-27 | reverse complement strand
ACTGTAACCGGTAATTTCCCAGATGCTCCTATTCCGCCGAAAATTAACTGCGCAGTCAGTTTCTGAGTAATTTTAGAGTCCTGATAAGCTTCAATTAAAACATCAGATTTTTCAATGTTTTCAAGTTTGTCAATTACATATGGATTCTTAAATAGACTGAAAATAGTATTTTCCCGTTCTGAAAGTTCAGAGACAAAGTTTTGAACGTCTTTAGAGAGGTCTATTTCATTCCTGGGCCTAATACTGAAATCATGCAGGCTAATAATCACTAAATTATACGCCTTCAGTTTTTCTTTTAACTTAATAATAGCTGAAGCTTTCGCTTCGCGGTTCAGTTGAAAATCTTCTACTTTGGTATAAAGATTTAAAGCCTTCTGAAATTCTGTTGGTTTTGATGCTCCAATAGAAACGGAAGCGATTTTCAGGGTATCCAGTTTTTGCAGCGGAATTAAGGAATTTTCATTTTTTAATAGGGTAAGAGAGGCTTCTACCAGCTTTTCATTTAACCATTTGGCTTGTGAATTGTTCACGTCTTTTTCAACATTTTTTACCGGTAAAGGCTTATAAGTATCTAATTCCACCCATTGTTTAACCGCAAGGATCTTTCGGCAACGACTATCAATTTCAGCCTGAGAAATTAAACCCTGATTAATGGCCTTTCTAACTGCAGCAATTGCCTTTGGAATATCTTCAGAAAATTCTAAAAGATCATTCCCGGCAAGAATCGCCTTTTTATCTACTTCTCCTGGTTCATTCCCGTCTGCGACCCCTTTCATATTCATAGCATCAGTCACAATAAGTCCTTTAAATCCTAGCCGTTCTTTTAATATTCCTGAAATAATTGGTTTAGACAAAGTAGAAGGGGTTCCTGTAGAATCTAAAGCGGGAATATCTAAATGCGCCACCATAACACCACCTATTCCGGCGTTTATCAATTCTTTAAACGGGTACATTTCCAGATCGTCCAATCTTTCAAAAGGATGATTTATTTGAGGTAAGGCATAATGTGAATCGGTATCGGTATCGCCATGTCCCGGAAAATGCTTTGCAGTAGCCAGTAAATTTTCACTTTGCATTCCTTTCATATAAGCAATTCCCTTTTTGGTAACATTCATTTTGTCTTCTCCAAAAGATCGGTAATTGATCACGGGATTTTGAGGATTATTGTTCACATCTACCACCGGACCAAAATTAATGTGAAGTCCCGAGCGCTTTATTTGTTTTGCGATCTCCACGCCCATTTCATAGATAAGATCTTCTCCCTGGATAGCACCTAAAGCCATTTGATAAGGGAAACTAATCGTATTTTCCAGCCTCATTCCCAATCCCCATTCAGCATCAATAGCTCCTAATAGCGGAACTTCAGCAGCCTGCTGATAATCATTCATAAGCTCCAGCTGAGTTTTAGGATTGCCCTGCATAAAGATGAGTCCGCCAACTTTATATTCCTTGATTTGCTTTAAGATTTCCTTTTTGTGATCTATACCTTTATTTGAAAAAGCGGGAATCATAAATAACTGAGCAATCCGCTCATCCGGAGATAATTCGGCCATTATTGAATCTACCCATTTACTGTTTTCATATTTCAGGAATTCAGGTTCTATGTTCTGGGAATCCTGCGCAGCAGCCTTAAAACAGAATAATAATCCAAAAAGCGTAATTCCAATAATCTTAGTTAACCGCATCTCTTTTTAACAATTTAAACTTTTATATATATCTTTTTCTTATCTAAAAAATATCCTAGTAACCACATAAGTAACATATAGGAAATGGCAAAAAACAGCGAAGCATTGTAATCACTTAACCAGCTTAAATAAAATTTATTATAAATCCAGGGTTTCATGGGTTCGCCATTTATGAAAATAATAGACATCAACATTACCACCACACCAGACATTATAAATATGAACAAGGGATTTCTACCAAATGCTTCAAAAAAATAAGTCCATTTTTTAAATCCTAAAACTTCTATAATCAAAATTAAGAAACCAAGTAGTAGAAGATCCCATCCTGTACTATATAAAACGAAGGGACTCGACCATATTCCTTTATTTATTGGGAAATACGGAGACCACAATAAGGCTAAACCGAGTAGTGCCAATCCCGCCAGGATTAGTTTTAGAACCGTGTTTTTGTTATTCCCAGATTTCTGAATAAATTTTCCCACTGTATAACCTGCTACTACATTTACAATGGCCGGAATGGTACTCAATAATCCTTCTGGGTCAAATGCAACGCCAAACCCTTTCCATAAATTTTCAACAGGAAAAATAAGCAGATCAAATTTTAGAGCCGCATTTCCTTCAAGACTATAAGGATTAGGATATGTTCCAAAATACCACATTATAAACCAGTAGGCCAATAAAAGTATTGCACTAAAGATTAGAACTTTTTTCAGTTTTAAATAATGAAGTATAAGAGAGGCAAATAAATAGCAGAGAGCTATTCGCTGTAAAACTCCCATAATACGAAGCTTACTAAAATCTTTAAGGATCAACTCATTTCCTTCCCGATATACAAACGGAAATGCATTTAGAAATAATCCTATTAAAAAAATAAGAATACTTCTTTTAAAGACTTTTTTCAGAAAAACAGCTTCAGATTGTTTTTCATATTTATTTAGACTGAAACTTGCAGCATTGCCTATAACGAATAGAAAGGTTGGAAAAACCAGATCTGTTAAAGTAAACCCATGCCAGGCGGCATGCTTAAAAGGAGCATACATAGTAGCCCAACTTCCCGGAGTATTAACCAGTATCATCAGGGCTATCGTCATTCCTCGCAAGACGTCTATAGCAAAATATCTCTGCTTGCCTTTTATGCCCGAATCTTGTAATGAAATTTTCAAATTTATGAAAGGATTTAAAAATTAGGACTTAATTTATTTATATATCTAAATATGATATAAATATATAAATTTTTATTAATTAAAAAATCTTAAGTAAAATTTTCATTTAATTGTTCTAGAAATTGAATTTTTTTTATAATTTTAAATTCTGCTTATGGAGATTTAAATAATTAAAGTATTTTGAGCTGTTTATAAATTCTCAAATTATTATGACTAAAAATTTACATGATTTCCTTATCAATGAGGAAGATCTATCTGATATTAGTAATATCGAAAGAAAAAAGTTTCTTCAGAAGATTAAAATCATCAAGCATCTTTTTTTGGATGGCAGTACTTCCAATGCTGAAATATGTGCAAAATTCAATATAAGCCTCCCCACCTCTATGGCCCTCATCAATCAATTGATGGAAAGTGGCATTGTGGTGAAATCTGGACAGGGAAAATCTGAGGGCGGAAGAAAACCAGATCTATACGGTCTAAAAGAACACTCCTTTTTTGTATTAAGCATCCATATTAAGCGTTTTAAGATCAAAATTGCGGTTACAGACAATAACCATTCAATCATTATGGAGGAGGCGATTGCGACAGAGATCTCTCCAAATTCAAATATCGTAGACCTACTATACGAGAAAGCTCAAGAAGTGATAGCTAATTCAGGCATCGATCCTGAAAAACTTCTGGGAATTGGGATAGGCATGCCAGGGCTGGTTTCTACTACTGAAGGAAAGAACTTCACCTATTATTTAACGGAACAGGAACCGGAATCACTTCGCGATAAATTTCAAAAAAAGTTTAATAAGCCAGTGGTAATATTAAACGATACTAAAAGTGCGTGCCTTGCTGAATATAGGTTTGGTATTGCAAAAGAAAAAGAAAACGTACTGGTTATTTCAATGGACTGGGGGATTGGCCTTGGAATTATAATGGGCGGAAAAATGCATACCGGACATTCTGGTTTTGCAGGTGAATTTGGTCACATTCCAATGACCGAAGATGGACTCTTATGCCATTGTGGAAAAAGAGGTTGCCTGGAGACAGAAGCATCAGGTTTAGCCCTGGTACGCAAAGCTAAAGAAGGCTTAAAAAAAGGGGAAACTTCAGTATTAAATAATCTTAAGGGTGAAGAATTTGAAAAGATGGATCCCGGCGTCATCATAAAAGCTGCCAACAAAGGAGACCAGTTTGCAATTAATTTGTTATCTGAAATCGGAATAACTCTAGGCAAAGGAATTGCCATACTTATTCAAATTTTCAATCCTGAATTAATTATTCTTGAAGGCGAAATTGCCCAGGCAAAACAATTTATCACCACCCCAATTCAGCAATCTACCAATACCTATTGCATGATGCAACTTAAAGAAAAGACAAGCATTAAATTGTCTAATCTCGGTTCTAATTCAAGTTTATTTGGAGGAACGATCGCCATAATGGACGAAATTTTTAAGGACCAGGTCGCCATGCTGAAATCAAATGACTAAAAATACAATTTAGAGTATAAAATTATGGCAAGATTAAACCTATTAGAAGAAACACGATTTGAAAAATTAGCGGTGAGCGTTTTTCAGGATGAGCATATGGCATCTAAAAAAATCGCACGTAGAATCGCAGATATTATTATCTCCAAACAAAATAGAGGAGAAAATGCTGTTTTAGGTTTAGCTACCGGAGCCACCCCTGTAGAAGTTTATATTGAACTGGCCAGATTACATAAAGAAGAAGGCCTAAGTTTTAAAAATGTGATCACTTTTAATCTGGATGAATATTATCCCATGAATCCTGAAGCTAAACAGAGTTATGTTCGGTTTATGGACGAACAGCTTTTTGATCATATCGATATTAATAGAGAAAATATTCATATTCCTGATGGTACCCTGGAAAAGGAAGAAATTGCTGAGTATTGTCTGGATTACGAAAAAAAAATCACCGAGGTAGGAGGATTGGATCTACAGGTTCTGGGAATTGGTAGAACAGGTCATATTGGATTCAACGAACCCGGATCTGCTCCCAACTCAGGTACAAGACTTGTAACTTTAGATGACCTTACGCGCCGTGACGCTTCAAGGGATTTTGGAGGTAAAGAAAATGTTCCTACAAAAGCCATTACAATGGGAATTGGAACTATTTTCAAGGCAAAAGAAATTATACTTATGGCCTGGAGCAAGAAAAAAGCTCCCATCATTAGAAAAGCCGTAGAAGGTGAAATTTCTTCCAGTGTTCCCGCTACATTTTTGCAATTATCAGATAATGTAGAATTTATTTTAGATGAAGATGCAGCCTCTGAGCTCACAAGATTTGATACCCCCTGGCTGGTAAAAGACTGTAACTGGACTCCTCAACTTATTAAAAAAGCAGTGATATGGTTATCCAGAGCGGTGAACAAGCCTATATTAAAATTAACTGAAGAAGATTATAATTCCAACGGTATGGCACAGCTGGCAACTGAACAGGGACCAGCTTACGACATTAATATAAATGTTTTCAATCAGCTTCAACATAGTATCACCGGATGGCCGGGAGGCAAACCAAACGCCGATGATTCTCAACGGCCAGAGCGAAAGGAACCTTCTCATAAACGCTCCTTAATATTTAGTCCGCATCCAGATGATGATGTAATTTCTATGGGAGGAACTTTTATTCGTCTCGTAGACCAGGGACATGATGTTCATGTAGCCTATCAAACTTCAGGAAATACTGCTGTTTGGGATACTGATGTTCTTAGATATATGGAATTCGCTATAGATTTCAAAAATAGTATTGGCGAAGATGTTTCTAAATTTAGTTCCATTTACGAGAAAATGAGAAGCTTCCTGAAAACAAAACAGCCTAATGATATAGACCTCAATGAAATACAAGAAGTAAAAGGCTTCATCAGGAAAACCGAAGCAATCGCAGGAGCCAGATATGCCGGACTTAAAGATGACCATATTCATTTTATGGAACTTCCCTTCTACGAAACAGGAAAACGAAAAAAGAATCCTGTTACTGAAGATGATGTAAAATTAACGATGGAGTTGCTTAAAAAGATAAAACCTCATCAGGTCTTTGCTGCAGGTGATTTTGCTGATCCTCATGGAACTCATATCGTATGTTTCAGGATTATAATAGAAGCATTGAAACGTTTAAAGAAAACGGAAAACTGGGTAAGCGATTGTTGGTTATGGTTGTATCGCGGTGCATGGGAAGAATTCAAGGTACATGAAATAGAGATGGCCGTTCCACTTTCTCCGCAGGAAGTTCAACGTAAAAGGAATGCTATTTTTCAGCATCAATCTCAAAAAGACAGACCTGTATTCCCCGGCGATGACGAAAGAGAATTTTGGGTAAGGGCAGAAGAAAGAAATCGCGAAACTGCCGTGAACTATGATAAATTAGGTCTGGCAAATTATGAAGCGATGGAAGCCTTTGTTCGATGGAAATTTTAAGAAATTAAAAAAGGTGATATGATGAATGGATTAAAACGAGGTTTACTTTTAATTAGCACGGGACTTCTTATTTCCTGTGGCTCCAACCCATATTCCAAAACCAATAAAGTCTATAAAAAACAGGCAAAGGAATATTCAAATCAGCTTTCAGAATTTACACCGGAAAAAGATAAAAAGACCGATACCCTTAATTATGGCCAATATGCCGTTGGAACTACAAATTTCAATTTAAGAAAACCGAATTATGTAGTTATTCACCATACTGCCCAGGACTCTGTAGGCCAAACGCTTTATACGTTTACTCTTCCACGAACACAGGTTAGTGCGCATTATGTAATTTCCAGGGATGGCGAAATATATCATATGCTTAACGATTATTATCGTGCATGGCATGGAGGTATAGGCATGTGGGGGAACAATACCGATCTTAATTCATCTTCTATAGGTATTGAGCTGGATAATAACGGCTTTGAAGAATTCAGTGAGGCTCAGATCAAAAACTTACTGGAGGTATTGAAACAACTAAAAGAAAAGTACAATATTCCGCCGAAAAATTTTATAGGACATTCAGATATTGCTCCCAGTAGAAAAGTAGATCCAAACGTAAATTTTCCATGGAAACGACTTGCTGAAGAAGGATATGGGCTTTGGTATGAGGAGGAAAAACTTGAAGAACTTGAATTGTCTTCAGACTTTTTTGGTTCTTTCCCTACCGGTTTTGAATTGCAACCCGATTATCAAAGTCTTCCCTTCTTAAATAAATACATTTTTCCAGATGTAATTCCTGCCGACTTCGACTATGAAATGGCCTTAAAAATAATTGGGTACGACATTTCTGATTTGCCTTCAGCTATTAAAGCCTTTAAACTGCATTTTATCCAGGAGGATTATGAAAGTCCGGTGCTTAGAAAGCAAGATTTAAAAGTACTGTATAATTTGTACCAGAAATACCTATAAAAACTTTGTATGTCTCGTTATATTCTGTTAAGTCTATTTTTAAGTCTCTATTTTCTTAATGCTTCGGCTAAATTGCAGGATACAATTCCGGAGATTATTAGCCGGGAAAAATGGGGCGCGCAACCTCCGGTTATGGAAATGGCAGCGCATACTCCAAAATACATAACCATTCATCATACCGGTATGCCTCAAAAACCGGAGCTTACTATAGTGGAAAAAATGAAAGGGCTTCAAAATTACTCGCAGCGCGATGCAGAAATGGCCAGCGGTAAAATAAAAAAAGCCTGGGCAGATGTTCCTTACCATTTCTATGTTTCTACGTCCGGTAAAATTGCTGAAGGCAGAAATATAAATTTTGAGGGCGATTCAAACACAGATTATGACCTGGATGGTCACGTTTTAATTGTTGTGGAGGGCACTTTTAATAATGAGAAGGTTTTGCCTGAGCAATGGAAAAGTTTGAAAAAACTAGTTTCCTATATTTCTGAAGAATATAACATTCCACTATCTACTATTTCCGGACATAAAGATCAGGCGGAAACATCCTGTCCCGGTACCGATCTCTATAATCGACTTCCCTTACTAAAAACAGATCAACCTGTTAGAATTGGTGCTGAACGCCTATTTGAACCACCCTTTTTCAAACAGATAAAAAATAAAAAGATAGGACTTATAACTAACCATACTGGTATACTTCCTAATGGAGAACATCTTGTTGATTTACTTCATGAAAATCCTGAAACAGAACTAAGTTTACTTTTTGGGCCTGAACATGGAATTCGTGGAGAAGAGGACAATCAGGTATCTAATTCAAAAGACAATAAAACAGGACTCCCGGTAATTTCCCTTTACGGAAAGATTCAGAAACCAACTCCTGAAATGTTTCAAAAAATAGATATTCTAATTTTCGATATTCAGGATATTGGTGCAAGATATTACACCTATATAAGAACCATGCTTTTCTCTATGGAGGCTGCCGCTGAAAATAATATTCCTTTCATTGTTCTTGACAGGCCAAACCCCATTTCAGGAATAGCAGTTGCGGGACCTGTAGGAGATCCATTCCAACCTATTAAAAATATTGAAAGTCTTCCCGTAGTGCATGATATGACTATTGGCGAATTGGCCAGGATGTTCAATAATGAAAGGAAAATTTCTGGAGATGTGGAAGCCGATCTTACAATAATTCCTCTGGAAAATTTTTCCCGAAATTCTTATTTTAACGAAACAGGTTTACCCTGGGTTAAGCCCTCTCCAAATATGCTCAATCTCACCACAGCCCTACTTTATCCTGCAACCTGCCTGTTGGAAGGAACCAATTTTTCGGAAGGAAGAGGCACTATTCAGCCATTTGAACTAATCGGTGCGCCCTGGATAAATTCTGAAAAACTTTCTAAAGAACTCAACTCATATAAGCTTCCCGGAGTAGAATTCAATCCGGTTAAATTTCAGCCGAAAAATATAGTGGATGGAATCAAGATATATCCGCCGAAATTTTTAGATGAAGAAATTCCCGGAGTAAAAATCTCAATTACAAATCGTGATGAATTGAAACCGGTAGAATTAGGGATTTACATTTTATATACTTTAAAAACTCAATATCCTGAAGAATTTGAATGGAACGAAACAAGAATGGATCATCTCCTGAAGACTTCCAGTGTACGAGAGATGATTGATAAAGGAGAAACTCCTGAAAAAATTATTGCAAAATGGACAAAATCGCTGAAGTATTTCAAGGAAAAGCGAAAAGAGTATCTCCTTTATTAACGCATAATACCATATTATGAAAAATTATATCTCAACTATTCTCTTTATAGTTTTATCTGTGCATGGAATTTATAGCCAGAATTTCAAATTTGCACAGGTTACCGATACTCATATTGGAACAGAAACTGCAAAAGAAGATTTGGAAAGAACGGTTAGCGATATTAATAAACAGGATTTAGATTTTGTTATTGTCACAGGCGACCTCACTGAAATGGGAACAAACGAAGAATTGGCATCTGCCAAAGAAACCATTTCAAAAATAAAAATACCACACTATGTGATTCCTGGAAATCACGATACAGGCTGGTCAGAGTCTGGAGGAGTCTCTTTTATAAAAGAGTTTGGGTATGACAAATTTGTATTTGAACACAATGGTTTTAAAATAATTGGCTGCGCTTCCGGTCCCTATGTTAGAATGTCTGACGGGCATATACCGCGTGATGCCATTGTTTGGCTAGACAGTGTACTCACAACAACCCCCAAAGAACAACCAATCATTTTTGCAAATCACTATCCCCTGGATAATAGCCTAGATAACTGGTATGAAGCTACAGATAGATTAAAGAAATACAATACTCAGTTTGCCATTTGCGGTCATGGTCATAGGAATAAATCAATGAATTTTGAAGGGATTCCGGGAACCATGGGTCGGTCTAATCTTAGAGCTAGTGATAGCGTAGGCGGTTATACTATCATTGAAATCACTAAAAATAAAGCAATTTTCAGAGAAAGAACTCCTGGAGTTACAACTCATGAAGCATGGCGAACCATTGAACTTGACAACAGAAATTATACTCAGGATACCTCTCCTTATGAAAGGCCTTCTTACAAAGTAAATGATTCCTTTCCCCAGGTTATTAAAAAATGGAGTTATCATTCTAATGCCAATGTGATATCCACACCCTGTAGTATAAACGATAAAATTGTATTTGGGAACAGCACCGGGAAAGTAGAAGCACTATCCCTGAACACAGGAGAGAAATTGTGGGAATTTAAGACTGAAGGTGGTATTTTCTCCTCGCCAGCAGCCTATAAAAATTCTGTTATTCTGGCTTCCGGAGACGGGAATATTTATAGTCTGAATTCTGAAAATGGTAGCCTATTGTGGGCATCAAAAACAAACGCTTCGGTACTGGGATCACCAGTTATAGAGAATAATATTGCTTATATTGGTGGAAGCGACGGTAACTTTAGGGCATTAAATGCAGCCACTGGAGAAGAAATATGGAATTTTACCGGATTAAAAGGCCCGGTGGTAAGTAAAGCTTTAATTCATGAATCTATGGTTATTTTTGGTGCCTGGGATAAAAACCTTTATGCCTTAAATAAAAAGAATGGGGAACTGAAATGGAAATGGTCTAATGGCTCCTCTAATCGAATGTTTTCTCCTGCCATGGTGATTCCCACTGCAGCAAAGGACGCTATTTATATAGTGGCTCCAGACAGGTATATTTCAGCCATTAATGCGAAAGACGGAAAAACACTTTGGCGAAGCAACGAGGCAACCGTAAGAGAATCTCTTGGGATTTCCGGGAATAAGGAGTTTTTGTATGCCAAAACCATGAATGATACTTTGGTTGCCTTCAGAACCACCAGAGATAAGCCTGAAATCACCTGGAAATTAGATATGAAATATGGATATGACCATGTCCCGTCAATGATTATTGAAAGGAATGATACTATATATTTTGGTGGAAGAAACGGGATTGTATTTAGTGTAGATCCCAAAACACGCAAGCATAACTGGTCTTATAAGATAGATAATTCTATGGTGAACACAGTTAATGTAATAGATGACCATCATCTTGTAGCTTCTACTATGGATGGAAAAATTGTCCTGTTGGAATGGAAAAAAT
>Ga0207878_100545_pt1 | contig 10852 bp, 10 predicted proteins | sample LinPmetageLP41_FD_184053 | JGI IMG/M metagenome (GOLD analysis project Ga0207878, IMG submission 184053) | Marine viral communities from the Pacific Ocean - LP-41 (SPAdes) | ecosystem: Environmental > Aquatic > Marine > Oceanic | place: Pacific Ocean | collected 2010-08-27 | reverse complement strand
GCGGACGAACCGTTTCCCGAGCCGTGATCAACGACAACGGATAGGCGTGGCGCTGGCCCACCCGCCGGAAGCGCCCAACGCGATCGCCGAACGCCTGCTGCAGGCGATCCAGGAACCGGTTATCGGGAAGCGCCAGAGCCTCCTCGATGTTATCCTGATCGTGGGTCCAGACCAGCTCCATCCGGCGCCCGGTCAGCGGCAACAGCGCCATGGGCCCTTCCTGCGCGAAGCGTTCGAATGCCCAGCCATCGTGCGCCTGACTCACTTCAACGTTGGCGATCAACGCGTTCTGCTGGTAGGAATGATGATCGCTCTCGATACCTAGACGCTCCTTGAAGCCGGAGCGCCCCCCGTCTGCCAGCACGGTCAGGCCGGCCCGTATGACCTGCCCGGTGTCGAGCGTGAGGCGATAGCCGCCACTTTCGGACTCCAGCGTCTCGACCCGCGCCGGACAGTGCCAGTCGATCGGTAGTTGATCGAGACGCGCGTGCAACGCTCGCCCCATCCAGGCATTGGGAATAACGTAACCCAGTGCCTCGACGCCGAGCTCCTCGGCATGCAGCCGCGTTGCCCCCAGATGGCCGCGCTCGCTGATATGAATATGCCGGATCGACGACGCCTGCTCGCGCATCGCCGGCCACACTGTCAACTGCTCGAAATGCCGACGCGAGCCATAGGCGATGGCACTGGCGCGGGCATCGAAGCTGGGCTGATAGGCGCTGGCTTCGTCAGCACTGGGCAATGGCTGCGCTTCGATGATCGCGACGCGCAGCGGTGCACGCGACTCGTCGGAACGCTCTCCTTCGCTCGCCCGTTCTTGCTCGGCTTCTATCAGATCGCCCAGCGCGCAGGCCAGACTGGCGCCCACCAGGCCGCCACCGATGATCGCCACGTCGACTGTGGTTACTTGTTGCGTCTGGGACATCTGGGCTAGCCACTCCCTTACGATTGAAAATCCAAAAGCCGGTCATCACGCTGCCTACACGGCTTTTACACCGGTTACGTAATTTCCGATAGCCGGTCGCTAACGATCAAAAAATGATCAATTCCGGCCTTCCATCAGCGCTTCGATCGCATCCACTGCCTTGGGCACCTGGGAGGTCAACGCCTCGCCGCCGGACTCGGTCACCACCACGTCATCCTCGATACGAATCCCGATGCCGCGATAGGCCAATGGAATGTCCTCGGCGTCAGGGATATAGAGACCGGGTTCGATCGTCAGTACCATGCCCGGTTCCAGCGGGCGGGGCTCGCCGTCGACCCGATAGCTGCCGACATCGTGAACGTCCAGGCCGAGCCAGTGCGAGGTCGAATGCAGATAGAAGCGCCGAAAGCTCTGAGATTCGATGCACGCCTCCAGCTCGCCCTCCAGCAAGCCGAGTTCGAGCAGCCCCACAGTGAGGTCGCGCACCACACCCTGGTGGATGGCCTCCAGTGTGGCGCCAGGCTTCACCGCCGCCACGGCACGCTCTTCTGCCGCCAGCACGATCTCGTAAAGTGCGCGCTGGGCTTCACTGAAACGGCCGCTGACCGGAAAGGTGCGGGTGATGTCGCCGGCGTAGAGATCGAACTCGCCGCCGGCGTCGATCAGCACCAGATCCCCGTCCGCCAGCGGCGCGGCATTCTCGACGTAATGCAGTACGCAGGCGTTGGCCCCGCCGCCGACGATGGTGTTGTAGGCCGGTGCTCGCGCGCCGTGCCAGACGAATTCGTGCTCGATCTCCGCCTGCAGCTGATATTCGAAGCGGCCCGGGCGGCTGGCCTGCATCGCCCGGCGGTGCGCCAGCGCGCTGATCTGCGCCGCGTGACGCATCAGCGCCAATTCTGCCTCGCTCTTGGTCAGTCGTAATTCGTGAATCAAGGCGCTTACATCGGCAAAGCGGGTCGGCGCGACCGCGCCGCGCCGCGCACGGGCGCTCAACTGGGCACGTACGCCTTCGGCAATACCCATGGCGCCGGCGTCGGCCAACGGCAGATACAGGGTGTGCCGACCATCCAGCAGTTCGGTCAAGTTGTGACGCTGCGCGTTGTCGAAGGCTTCGTCCATGGCGTAATCGCTCACGGCGCCCTCGGGGCCGATGCGAATCCCGGTCCAGGCTTCTTTCTCGGGATCCTTCTCCTGACAGTAGAGAATCGCCTCACCTGCCTCGCGACCGGGCAACAGCAGCAACAACGCCTCGGGCTCGGGAAACCCGCACAGATAGTGAAAGTCGCTGTTCTGACGGAAGCTGTACTCGCTATCGTGATTGCGCGTCTTGAGCACGGCGCCCGGCAACAGTACGGCGCTGCCTTCTGGTAGTTCGGCCATCAGGCGTTCACGGCGTGCGGCAAACTCTTCCGCCGAGATAGGCGCGGGGCGCGGTAACGGCTCGGGTAACATGCCTCTCTCCTTGAGCAGTGCGTCTCGACTCTTGAAAAGACGCCTGTAATATTGACGATGACACACATCGCGCTTCGAAACCTCGAAACGCGGGTGGATTCAGTGCAGCGAGGGCGGCGTTTCACCGTCGTTGGCGGCCTGGTCGCCGTCCTCGGCCTCCACCTGTTCCACCTGGGGCTCACCGGGATGCTGTTCGGTATAGAGCAGCATCGCCGCCATCCGGGCGTGCTCGGTCAGCGCGAACAGATCGTTCTCGTTCTCCGGATCGTCGGCGATATCGACATCAATCGCCGATAGCGTGCCGAGATCCTCCAGCGCTTCACGCAGCGGCGGCGACCAGTTCTCGTAGGTCTCGCCATCCACCTCGTTGACGATTTCGAGAAAGCCCTGGGTCCACTCCTTGAGGCCTTGGGCGCGCTCGGAAAGCGAGAACAGCTCATCCGGCAGCATCGGTTCGAAGTTCAGCTCTGCCGCCGATAGCGCGTCCAGGGTCTGGCGCCGCCAGCCCAGCAGCACGTCGGCGTCTTCACGGCTTTCCGGCTGCTCGACGTTGAGCGCCAGGCAAACTTCCTCGAGCCAGCCCTCGGCGCTGACGTCATGCAGGCCGAGCTCGGCGCACAGTCGGCCGTCGAGAAATGCCGGTGACTGCAGGCTGCCATGCACCAGAAACACATTGGCAATGGTAGAAAAATCGAGCTGGTCGTTGATGATCGACATGTCGGCATCCAGGATTGGGGTGATCGTGAAAGATCGCGAGCATTGATGAGCGGTCAGCGCGCCGGGCGTCGCGTTGACCGCCCATAATCGGCTCTCTATAGTGACGGATCAATCGCGGCGGCGCTCGGCGCGAATGCCCGACATCTTACCGCATCGATCTTCACCGCCCACCCCGGAGCGACACCATGAGCGACACGTCTCGCCCCACGACCGAAGTCACCTTGCTGGGCAAATCTTTCATGATCGCCTGCCCGCCGGAAGAGCAGGAACAGCTGAAGCGTTCCGCCCGCTATCTGGACCGCGCCATGCACGGCATCCATTCTCGCGGCAAGGTGCTGGGCGCCGAGAAGATCGCGATCATGGCCGCCCTCAATATTACCCACGAGTTGCTGACCGCGCTGGATTCCCATCGCGCCGGCGAACAGAGCCTGAATGACTTGAGCGAGAGGCTCGAACGGGCGCTGGCCAAGGCGGACGAACCCGACCACAAGACGCCGGCTTCCTGAGCCCGTTGCCGAGTATCTCAAATCCTTGATTGGGCAACGCGGGCGGCTCTGCTACGATAGTGGTGTTTCCTGGAGTGTGCGCCAGTCATAACAGTCCCTCGAGCCTATGCGCAGTACCCAGGGGGCCAAATGCTAGGCAGGCCCGTGTGCATGTCCGCGCGACGGAAAGCCTGAAGGCTTGCCTGCGGCCACCCACCTTGAACCAGTAGGTTCAGGGCCAGAATGACAGCGGCACTCTGGGGAACTCTCTTGTCTGTCAACAAGACCATCGCAACGGTTACCACCGAGTTTGCCCAGCCAGCCACGATACCGCCGCACGGCGATTCGATCGCTGATGGCAGTCTCGACAGACGCGAACTTCGGCGCCAACTGCGGCGACGTCGACGCGCACTGACCCCGCTTCAACGACGCATGGCCTCTCATGAACTCTGCCGTCGCCTCAAACGCCTTCCCGAGCTGCAGCGCGGCCGCCGCGTGGCGCTTTATCTGCCCAACGATGGCGAGATCGACCCGCAACCGCTGATCCACTGGCTGACCGCTCGTCGTACCCAAATCTATCTGCCGGTACTGCGACCGCTATCGGATAATCGATTGTGGTTCGTGCGCTATCATGCCGGCACCCGGATGACGCGCAATCGCTTCGGCATCGCCGAGCCGGATACGCGCTTCGGCGCTCATCGCGTCAACCGCCTCCCGGCCTGGGCGTTGGATACCGTGCTGATGCCACTGGTGGGATTCGACGACGAAGGACAACGGATCGGCATGGGAGGCGGCTTCTACGATCGCACTTTTGCCTTCGCCCGGCGTCAGCGCCCGCGGCCACGTCTGATCGGGCTCGCCCACGACTGTCAGCGGGTAGACACCTTGCCGGTGGCGGACTGGGATGTGCCGCTGGACGCGATCGTCAGCGACCGGCGAGTCATTCAGCCGCACCGATAAAAAAGATTCATCGCACTTTGCCGAAACGACGACGACCGGCAGCGTTTCCGCTACCGGTCGTCGTCAATCGCACTCCATTGGCCTTATATCTCCGCCACACTTTGACCTCCTGGCAGTCATCAGTCAGGCAGTTTCGAGTGCTCATGGGTCTCAAGCGCCCAGTAACGTCTGCGCATAGCCCGTTGCCACCACACCCATGCCGAAGATCAATACCATTGCCATTACCAAGTCGGGCTTACGTTTCATGTCGACTCCGCTGTATTGGGTTCGGCCGCTGCCCCCCGCAGCGACGCGCACGACTATAGGGTCAGGCCAAAATCCAGACAAGAGCATTTCTGGCCAGAATGACACCTTTTTCGTTACCCAATATTATCGGCATTTACACAAAAAGGTTGAGGTCGGATTAAGCCACTTTTAGATCCCATTTCAACCTTTAATGCGACATCCACCCGGCTCTAGGCCATGAAAAGCCGATAAGCCATATTGTCGGTCTCTTTCCAGTAGCGGTAACCGATCCGGTCAAAGTATTCCTCGGCATGAGTACGGTCGCCGTTGGGCATCTGCAACCCCACCAGTACCCGGCCGTAAGCGGCACCGTGGTTACGATAGTGGAACAGCGAGATGTTCCAGTCCGCCGGCAGATGAGTGAGGAAGTTCATCAGCGCACCGGGGCGCTCGGGAAATTCGAAGCGGTAAACCTCTTCTTCGAAGCGCTCCTTCGGTCGACCGCCACCCAGGTGACGAATGTGGAGTTTGGCCAGTTCATTATCGGTGAGATCCTCGACCGGATAATCCGCTTCGCGCAACCGGCGGATGACTTCTTCACGGTCCTCCCCGCCGGGTTTAACCTGCACGCCGACGAAGATGTGCGCGCCCTCGGGATCGGCATAGCGGTAGTTGAACTCGGTCACCATTCGCCGCCCGATCACCCCGCAGAACTGCTTGAAGCTGCCTGGACGTTCGGGGATCTGCACCGCCAGAATCGCCTCGCGCTGCTCGCCCAGCTCAGTGCGCTCAGCGACGTGCTGCAGGCGATCGAAATTGATATTGGCACCGGAATTGATGCACATCAGCGTCTGATCCCGCGCCCCGGTCTGCTGCACGTACTTCTTCAACCCCGCCAGCGATAGCGCGCCGGAGGTCTCCGCCACTGCCCGCGTATCGTCGAAAATATCCTTCACCGCCGCGCACATTTCGTCGGTGTTGACCGTGATCACACCATCGACGTGATGACGCAGAATCTCGAACGGCGCCTCGCCGATCTGCGCCACAGCGACCCCTTCGGCGAACACTCCGACCTGATCCAGCGTCACCCGCTCACCGGCTTCCAGCGCCGCCTTGAGACAGGCGGAGTCCTCGGCCTCGACGCCGAACAGCTTGATCTCCGGACGCAGATACTTGATATAGGCGGCGATGCCGGCCAGCAAACCGCCGCCGCCCACCGGCACGAAGATCGCATCGAGCGGGCCGGAGTGCTGACGCAAAATCTCCATCGCCACGGTGCCCTGGCCTGCGATCACGTCGAAATCGTCGTAGGGCGGGATGTAGGTGTAGCCGTGCTCGGCGATCAGTTCACGGGCGTGACTCAACGCTTCGCCGAAAGCATCGCCCCTGAGCACCACCTTGGCCCCCCAGCCCCGTACCGCGGATACCTTGATATCTGGCGTGACGCGAGGCATCACGATCACCGCCTTGACGCCCATCTGCTTCGCCGCCATCGCCAGACCCTGAGCGTGGTTACCGGCGGAGGCGGCGATCACGCCCTTGGCCTTCTGCTCTTCGGTCAGTTGCGCCATCTTGTTGTAGGCGCCGCGAATCTTGAACGAGAACACCGGCTGCAGGTCTTCGCGCTTGATCAGAATCCGGTTGGAGAAGCGGCGAGAGAGCGCGGGTAGCGGGGAAATCGGCGTCTCCCGAGCCGCCTCGTAGACACGGGCCTGGAGGATCTTCTTGACGATATCTTCGAGTTGCATTCGGGTATGTCCTGGCGAACCGCTGAGGTCCAGCGCTCCCGCCTCGGAAATGGCGGGTGATATGGGTTATACAGAGTGAGTTCGTATTGTTAGCAGACCCCGGCCCCGAGCGTCCAGCGTCATCGGCAGCGCGCGCTGCTTGCTTTATACTGACCAAAGCCCGTACCAACCCTAACCTCCCTTCCTACTCAGCCTGCCGGAACCGACATGACCCAGGACGATCTCAAGCGCGCCGTCGCCGCTGCAGCCCTAGACGACATCGACAACCTTTTGACGCCCGATGCGGTGATCGGCGTGGGCACCGGCTCCACGGCCAATCATTTCATCGATCTGCTGGCGACGCGTCGTCATGACTTTCACGGCGCGGTGGCAAGCTCGGAAGCGACCGCCGAGCGCCTGAAATCCCGCGGTATCGACGTGCTCGAGCTCAACTACGTCGGCACGGTGCCGGTCTACGTTGACGGCGCCGACGAGATCGACGCCAAATTGCGCATGATCAAGGGCGGCGGCGCGGCGCTGACCCGTGAGAAGATCTTGGCGGCCTGCGCCGAGCGCTTCATCTGCATCGCCGATGCCAGCAAGCGCGTCGAAGTCCTGGGCGGCTTCCCGCTGCCGGTCGAAGTAATTCCAATGGCGCGCTCGTACGTCGCCCGCGAAATGGTCAAGCTGGGCATCACCCCGGTCTATCGGGACGGCGTGCTGACCGACAACGGCAATCGCATCCTCGATGGCTACGACAAGTTGTTCGACGAGCCGGAAGCGATGGAAGCGGCGCTGGACGCCATCGTCGGCGTGGTCACCAACGGCTTGTTCGCCCGGCGTCCGGCCGATGTGCTGCTGCTCGGTGGTAAAAACGGCGTCGAGCGTTTCACGCGCTGAGCGGCGACTTTCCGCAACGATGCCCGCGAAGACGCCCACAACGACGTTCGCTGGATCGAGCGGCAACCAGCGACGCGCTGCTGCGCACCCACACCGCAGACTACCTGCAGCGCTTCTACCTTGGCGAAGTCTTGACCACGCGGCGCACGGCGGTTTTTGTGTGTATGACGCATTATTGAAGTCCTTGCTTTACGATCAGGTAACGAGAGGCACAATCGTCAATCAATACAAGCGTCAATCAATACAAGCGTCAATCAATAGAGAGAGTCGAAATGAAAGCTGTCGCTTACGAGACCCCGGGCGAGATCCAGCGCGCGGATTCACTGGTCGATATCGAACGCGAGATGCCTGCGCCCGAAGGCCGCGACCTGCTGGTCGAGATCAAGGCGATATCGGTCAATCCGATCGACACCAAGATCCGCGCGAGCGCGTCGCCAGAGTCAGGCGAGTGGAAAGTGCTGGGCTGGGACGCGGCGGGCATCGTCAAGGCCGTTGGCGATGACGTCGACGGCTTCGCACCCGGTGACGAGGTGTGGTATGCCGGCGAACTCACCCGTCCCGGCACCAATAGCGAATATCATCTGGTCGACGAGCGCCTGGTCGGCCACAAGCCCAAGACGCTGGGGTTCGCCGAAGCCGCCGCTCTGCCGCTGACCACGATAACCGCCTGGGAAATGCTGTTCGATCGGCTGGAGGTTGCGCGTCCGGTCGTCGGTGCCGCCAACGCCATTCTCATCATCGGTGGCGCCGGTGGCGTCGGGTCGATCGCCATTCAACTGCTGCGTGCCCTCACCGACATGACCGTCATCGCGACCGCGTCACGCCCGGAGACCCGCGCCTGGGTCGAAAGTCTCGGCGCAAACGCGGTCATCGATCATAGCCAACCGCTCGCCGCTCAGGTCGAGCAGCTGGGTCTGGGCGCACCGGGGTTCGTGTTCTCCACCACCCAGAGCCAGCGCCATCAGGACGAAGTGGTCGAATTGATGGCGCCGCAGGGTCGATACGGCTTGATCGATGATCCAGAACGCTTTGTCATCAACGATTTCAAGCGCAAGTCCATCTCGGTTCACTGGGAACTGATGTACACCCGCTCGCTGTTCCAGACCCCGGACATGGGTGAGCAGGGCGCGTTGCTGAATCGCGTCGCCGGACTGATCGACGACGGCCGAATCCGAACTACGCTGACCGAGACGATGGGCTCGATCAGCGCGGCCAATCTCAAGAAAGCGCACACCCTGATCGAGAGTGGCCGGGCCAGAGGCAAGATCGTGCTGGAAGGGTTCTAGGCTTTGTACGAAAAGTAGATTCTGATCGAAGGCGACTCTGTCCGCCGGCCTGCCCGGCCGGCGGCATGAACCCATCGGCAAGGGCTATCTGCAAGGGCTACCTGCAAGGGCAAGAGCTATCTGCAAGGATCCTCTGTCAGATTCGGGAGCCGCTTTTGGTAGTTGCCGCCAGCTGAGCGGTGATCGCTCGGCGAGTCCGCGCCAGCGCGCCGCGATTGGCGGCAACCACTGCCCGCCCCGCTTCACCCAATCGATGACGGCGCTCGTCGTCGCTCAGCAACGCCACGAGCGCCTCGCCCAGTGTCTGGCCGTCCTCGACCTCAACCCGCGCGTCGCTCTGCGTCAGGGTATCGGCAATCTCGCGCAGATTGTCCAGATACGGGCCGCTGACCACCGCGACACCCAGCGCCGCCGGCTCGAGCAGATTGTGCCCGCCAATCGATACCAGCGATCCGCCGACGAAGGCGACATCGGCACAGCCGTAGAGCGTCATCAGATCGCCCATGGTATCGCCCAGCAGCAGCGTCGTGGCGGCGGTCAGCGTTGGCTCGGTACTCAGCCGCAGCACCTGCTCGCCAGCCTCGAGACAGTGAGCGTTCACTTCGTCGAACCGCTGCGGATGGCGCGGCACCAGAACCAGCAGCGCCTCGGGAAAGCGACGCTTGAGCATGGCGTGCGCCACGAGGATCTGTTCGTCTTCCCCCGGATGGATGGAACCCGCGACCCACACCGGTCGCGCGCCCCAGCTCGCCCGTAGCCGCCGACTGGCCTCACGCGTGGCTTCGTCGACATCGAGATCGAACTTCAGCGCACCGGTCACCGCCACTCGCGACGGCGAAGCCCCGAGCGTCAAAAAGCGGTCGCTATCGAGCGCGGATTTGGCGCCGATCCAGGCGATCGTCTCTAGCATGCCTCGGCTCAGTGCCCCGAAGCGCCGATAGAGACGAAATGCGCCGGGACTCAGGCGCCCGTTGGCGACCACCACCGGCACGTTTTGACGCTGACAGGTCGCCAGCAGGTTGGGCCAGAGTTCGGTCTCGGCGATGATCGCCAGACGCGGCTCCAGCCGCTGGATGAATCGCCGCGCACTGCCGGGGAAATCCAGCGGCAGGAAATAGTGGGAAACACGCTCACCGAAGGTCTGCCGGACACGCTCGGCGCCGGTGGCGGTCATGGTGGTGATGACGAGATCGTGATCCGGGTGGTCCTTGAGCAGCGCGCGAATCAATGGCGTGGCCGTGACGACTTCGCCCATCGAGGCCGCGTGCAGCCAGAGACGTGGGCGATCGCCGCAGATCGAGATGAGGCCGAGTCGCTCGCGGCGCGGGTGAGTGGGCGCCCACTCACGCCAGACCCGCCACCATATAAGGGGCGATAGCAGATAGACCGTCAGCGAATAGAGCCAGCGAGCGAGTCGCGGCGACACTCCGAGCCGAGAACGCATCGTCAATCAGCGCTCGCGGTCGAGGATGGTATCGATCATGGTGGTGGTCGACACGCCATCCTCGAAGCCCAGCACCAGGACCTCGCCGCCGTTGGCGATCACCGCTTCGCCACCGGCGATATCCTCGGGGCGGTAGTCGCCGCCCTTGACCAGCCGATCCGGCAGAATCGCCTCGATCAGCCGCGCCGGCGTGTCCTCGCCGAAAGGGACGACCCAGTCCACCGCGGCCAGTCCGGCCAGCACCTGCGCCCGACGGGCCAGCGTATTGATGGGCCGCTTGGGGCCCTTGAGCCGCGCCACCGAGGCGTCGTCGTTGACCGCAATGATCAGCCGGTCGCCGAGGCGCTTGGCCTGTTCGAGATAGGCCACGTGGCCGGCGTGCAAGATGTCGAAGCAGCCGTTGGTCATCACCACCCGCTCGCCGCGCGCTTGAGCCGCACGGACGGCAATGATGAGCGAGTCTTCTTCGATGACGCCATACTCGGCAAGGCTGTCGCCATGCAGCGCGGTGTAGAGTTCCGCCACCGACAGCACCGCGGTGCCAGGCTTGGCTACCACCAGACCAGCCGCGAGGTTGGCCAGCATCACCGCCTCGCCGAAGCCGTGCCCGGCCGCCAGCGCCAGGCCCAGCACGCCGATCACGGTGTCGCCGGCGCCGGTCACGTCGTAGACTTCGCGGGCATGCGTCGGCAGATGCAGCGCCGCGTGACCTTCACGAATCAGCGTCA
>Ga0207878_100544_pt1 | contig 10869 bp, 10 predicted proteins | sample LinPmetageLP41_FD_184053 | JGI IMG/M metagenome (GOLD analysis project Ga0207878, IMG submission 184053) | Marine viral communities from the Pacific Ocean - LP-41 (SPAdes) | ecosystem: Environmental > Aquatic > Marine > Oceanic | place: Pacific Ocean | collected 2010-08-27 | reverse complement strand
TTCTCGCGGGTGACGACCTGGTTTCAGTATCTCAACTTTGCTTCGATGGTGGCATTCAAGGATGCCTGACGCCACGACCGATACGCTCAAGGAAGCTGAACGCCGGCTTTACCTCGCTTTCCTCGACAATGATCTCGCCCGCTGGCTGGCGCTACTGCCCGAGCAACTTAGCCGAGGACTTGATCGCCGCCGTCACGGCGATCTACCGGCATGGGAAAAGGCAGTGGCCAAACTGCCGGCGCTGCCCGCCACACGCCAGGTCGATCTGCAGTCGGACAGCGTCAGCGTGACACTCGAGCTGAACGATGCCGAACGTCGGCGCTGCGAAAACCTGTTGAAGATCCTGAGGCCATGGCGCAAGGGCCCCTATCGGCTCGGCGACATCGATATCGATACCGAATGGCGTTCGGACTGGAAATGGCAGCGTATCGCGCCGCATCTCTCCCCATTGAAGGGCCGTCTTGTTCTCGACGTCGGAGGCGGCAACGGTTACCACGCCTGGCGCATGGCGGGTGCCGGCGCTGCCTTCGTGTTGGTGATCGACCCTTCGCCGCGCTTCCACTATCAGTTCCACGCCGTGCGTCACTTCGTTGGCGACGCCGATGGCTATCGCACGCATTTCCTGCCGGTCGGTATCGAAGACGTGCCGGACAAGCTCGCCGCCTTCGATACCGTGTTCTCGATGGGTGTGCTCTATCACCGGCCTTCGCCGCTGGAGCATCTGCTGCAGCTGAAGGATACGCTGGCGCCAGGCGGCGAGCTGGTATTGGAAACGCTGGTCGTCGAGGGCGACGAACGCACCGTATTCATGCCCGGCGAGCGCTACGCCAGCATGCCCAACGTCTATTTCCTGCCCTCATCGAAAGCGCTGGCACACTGGCTCCAGCGCTGCGGATTCGAGGCCATTCGTTGTGTTGACGAGACGGTCACCACGCTCGAGGAACAGCGCTCGACTGAGTGGATGACGTTCCACTCGCTGGCCGACTTCCTGGACCCCGACGACCGCACGAAGACGATCGAAGGTCACCCGGCGCCGCGTCGGGCGACGTTGATCGCCCGCAAGCCCAGATAGCGAATCGGGTAGCGAATCAGGTAGCGAATCGCCCAGCTCAGGGTTTGGGCGTCTCCTTCTTCGCCACCGCCTCGTGTCGAATCCGCCAATCTTCCAGTCCCATGCGAGCCTGGGCGCGTCGCGCTTGCTCGCGCAGCGCCGCGGAGGGCTCTGCCTCGGCCTGCAGCAACGCGTTCGACCAGCGGTAGTAAGTCGGGTTGGCGAGATTCGTCACCGCTCCCTCCTTGCTCACCATGACGCCTTTGCCGCCGTCCTGATCGTTGAACGTCAACGCCGTGGCTGATGTCGCCGGTGTATAGAGATCACGCCCGACCCACGGTATCCGCGATTCCGACAACGAATGCGCCCAGAGCGTGGGGAAGATGTCTCGATGGCTGGTCCAGTCATCGGTCTGCGCTTTTTCGCCCTGCCGATAAGCTGGCGGCACCCACATCAGGATCGGCACGCCGAACTGGTCGAAAAGATCCTCGGCATCGGGGTAGCTCATCAGCGAACGGGTATTGTGATCTCCGGTCGCCGCGAACAGGGTATGATCCATGAGACCGGCAGCCGCGAGATCGTCTAGGAATCCGCCCATGCTGTCGTTGGCATACTGGTAAGTCTCGAGGATCGAGCTTCCAAGCTCGGCCGAGACGGCCAGGGAATCGCCCAGGCTCGAGACATCCAGCGGCGCGGGCTGGTAACTGTCGGGAATCTCGTAAGGCGGGTGATTGGTGATCGACAGCATCACCAGCAGCACTTTCTCGCCCTTGGCATCGGCCTCTTTCAGCAACGCCTCACCGTAGCGGAACATCCACTCGTCGAAGAGCCCCCAGGTACCGCCTTGCGCCTCGGGGAACCGTTCCCGGATCGCGTTCTCGCCAAGCACCTCGTCGAAGCCCTGACGCTTGAGCGCGCCATCGAGATTACGCCACTGCGCCGAGCCGGCGGTCAGGAATACGGTGCGATAACCCGCCCGCTCGTAAGGGGCAACCACCGAGGTGGAGTACTGACGGTAGCCGTAACGACCCTGCGTCAGCGGCGTGATCGGCGTGTCGAACAGCAACCCTTCCAGGCTGGGGTGAGTACCGTTACCGGACGACAAGGCATGGGGAAAGTAGTCGGCTTTCTTTTCCAGCCACGGCCGCAGCCGACCCAACAGATCGTTGTATTCGGGGTCGTCGAAATCCAGCGGGGGTCTCCCCCAGCTCTCCATCAGGCTGACCACGACGTGTGGCGGTCGGCGCTCTGCTGCCGCGACAACAGGCGTCGTCCTGACCATGTGATCGGAGACCGATTGCGGCGTGTCCACTCCGGACCAGCCAAGCGCCGCCGCCGCTTCCATGGGCGAGGCAAAACCATAACGCTTCAGCCCCGAAAGCGGATCGTCATCGATCTGACTGACCTCGCGCTCTCCCCAGGCCAGATAGAACGCCTGCACACCACTGGGAACCAGATCATTGACGAACGCGTTCGACGACACCGCCATGTGCATCTCACGTAAGGGAAAGGTGCCGAGGCTACCGCGTCCGAGCCCTACCAGCGCGACCAGTGACACGACAGCGAGAAGCCCCGCCCGTCGCCAGCCAAGCCCGCGCCGTTGGCGTCGGTGGCCACGGCGCATCAACACGATCTGGATGCCCGTCATACCGATCAACGCGATCACCAGAGGGATTAACGGGTAGTCACTCCAGATGGTCTGCAGCACTGCGCGGGTATCGTCCTCGAACAGACCGAAGATCAGAGAGTTGATCGGACCCTGATAGAAGCTGAAGTAGAAGTGGTTGATCAATGCCAGCAGATTGACCAGTACCATGATCACGATCGCCCATACCAGCCACAGACGATGCCAGATCGCGACCACGATTCTCGGCAATGGCAGCAACGCCGTCGCCACCAGCAGCCAGGGGCCGAGCAGCGTCGCCATCGCCTTGGCGTCGAAGCGCAGTCCCATCCAGAACGCATTGGCGATCTCGCTGGCCGGTACGTCCAGCTCAGGCGGGGCATTGAGTTGCCACAACGCGAAGCGCATCAAGGCGAGAGTGGCGACCCCGATGAGGCCCAGTCGCCAGAGCTGGCGGTTCATTTCACGCCAGTGCTGCCAGCGAGTTCTCGTCATGGATTCGTTGTGCATATGTCGTCTCGACCGGATAAGCGGACATACTATACCGGCCTTGATGGATCCTGACGATGCATGGGCTGACTAGTGGAAAGCGGCAGACGCCCCGTACACGAAAACGCGCGGCTATGAGCCACGCGTCGTGGAACCCCATTGCTTGCCTGACTTCAGGGGCACGGCCCACTCTGAATATTTGCCTGAGTGATGTTGCTCTTGGCCGGGACACTGCAGATCAGCCAGACATTACCGCCGATGATCGACCCCTGACCCACCGTGATGCGTCCCAGGATCGTGGCGCCCGCGTAGATGACCACGTCGTCCTCGACGATCGGATGGCGCGGCAGGCCTTTCTCGAGACGGCCTTTGTCATCGGCCGGGAAGCGCTTGGCGCCCAACGTGACCGCCTGATAGAGCCGCACACGATTGCCGATGATCGCGGTTTCGCCGATCACCACACCGGTGCCATGATCGATGAAGAAGCTTTCGCCAATCTGTGCGCCAGGGTGGATATCGATGCCGGTATCGGAGTGCGCGAGTTCAGCGATGATCCTCGCCACCAGCCCGGCCCCGGCCTGATAGAAATAGTGGGCAATGCGATGGTAGATCACGGCGTGGACGCCGGGGTAGCAGAGTAGCACCTCGTCGACGCTACGCGCCGCCGGATCACCGTAGAACGCGGCCATGACATCGTCGTCGAGGCGTCGACGCAGACTAGGCAGGCTATCCGCGAAACCCTGGATGATCTGCGTCGCCACCGCTTGATGCTCGGAAGCCTTGTGGCCGTTGAGCCGTGCCATGTAGCGCAGCTCGAGCAGTACTTCCTCATGCAGCGCATTGAGCGCACGGTCCAGGGTGTGGCCGACGTAGAAGTCCTCGCTCTCCTTGCGCAGATCGGACGGCCCCAGACGCATCGGGAAGATGGCCCCGCTCAGCGACTCCAGAATGTCCCTGATGCGATGCCGCGACGGCAACTCGCGACAGCCCTTCTCCTTCTCCCGGCCGTTTTGGGCGCGCCACTGTTCACGGGTGGCACGCAGCTGGGAGACGATACCGTCGAGCTGCCAGTTGACGTGTTGCATGGAAGTTTCCTTTCAATCGCGGACGCAAGCGTCGAGCCGGAGCCACATGATACACCTGGCGGCGTCGGGGCCAAACGTTGCCGCGGCGCCGCCTGGCCACGGTAATCGCAAGGGACCCGGCACGCCTTTCCTTGCCCATCCTTTTGCTCGCCGCTTCCGCTTAACGGCCCGCGCGTGAAACGCCTTTCAACAGCTCGCTCATGTCCCTGGCTTTCCAATGCGGGAAGTGCTTGCGAATCAGCGCATTGAATTCGATTTCGAATGCCTGCCAGTCGACGTCCCCGGCCGGCGATGCCTGCGTCGCGCTGTCGACAGCGCCTCGAATCAGGCCGGCGCCAACCGTGATATTGGTCAGCCGATCGATCACCACGAAACTTCCGGTACCGGGGCTCTTGCGGTAGTCGTCCATCGGCACACTGGCGGTGAGTTCGACGCGACAGCGACCGATGGCATTGAGCGCCAGGCTGGCCGCCTCATGATGCTCGAGCGTATTGACGTCGATCTGATAGTCGATCGCGGCGATCCTGCCGGCGATCTCCTGAGTACCGATTTTGAAGTCATAGAGCCGGCCCGGCTCGAGGGCGTCGTCATGCATCCACACGATATCGGCGGCCAGCGCACTCGACTGGGCGACCTCGGCGTCAGCCGCCACCAGCCAGTCGCCGCGCGAGATATCGATCTCATCCGTCAGCGTGACGGTGATCGCCTGGCCGGGGAAGGCCTCTTCCAGGTCGCCATCGAAGGTGACGATACGATCGATGGTGGAGAGTTTGCCGGACGGAAGCGCCTTGACGGTTTGGCCCGGACGTAGGATGCCCGCCTCTAGCGTGCCGCAGTAGCCGCGAAAATCGAGATTGGGCCGGTTGACGTACTGCACCGGCAGACGCAGATCGGAGAGATTGCTGTCGTGAAGGATCTCGACGCTCTCGAGCAGCTCGAGCATCGTGGGGCCTGGAGCGCCGTCGGTTCGATACCAGGGCATGTGCTCGCTGCGATTGACGACGTTGTCGCCGTCCAGCGCCGACATCGGCACGAAGCGAATATCACTGGCGTCGAGCTTTTCGGCGAATTCGCGATAGTCGGCGACAATCTCGTCGAAACGTGTCTGGGAGTAATCGACCAGATCCATCTTGTTGACCGCGATCACCAGATGCTGGATTCCCAGCAGATCGGCGATAAAGCTGTGACGACGCGTCTGCACCTGCACCCCGTAACGCGCATCGATCAGGATCACCGCCAGACTCGCGGTGGAGGCACCGGTGGCCATATTGCGGGTGTACTGCTCGTGGCCCGGAGTATCGGCGATGATGAACTTGCGCTTGTCGGTGGAGAAGAAGCGATAAGCGACATCGATGGTGATGCCCTGCTCGCGCTCCGACTGCAGCCCGTCAACCAGCAGCGCCAGGTCGACCTTGTCACCGTTGGTACCACTGGTCTTCGACGCCAGGGTGATCGCGGCCAGTTGATCTTCGTAGATCATCTTGGAGTCGTGCAGCAGCCGCCCGATCAAGGTCGACTTGCCGTCATCGACGCTGCCGCAGGTAATGAAGCGCAGCAGATCCTTCTGTTCGTGCTCTTTCAGATACTGGCCGATATTGTCGGCGATCAAAGTAGATTGATGAGACATTTAGAAGTACCCCTCGCGCTTTTTCTTCTCCATCGACCCCACCTGATCGCGATCGATGGCCCGCCCCGAACGCTCGGAAGTGCGGGTCAACAGCATTTCCTGAATGATCTCGGGCAGCGTGGCAGCGCGCGACTCCACAGCGCCAGTCAACGGGTAGCAGCCGAGCGTGCGGAAGCGCACCCACTTCTCTTCAGGCACTTCACCGGGTTCCAGCGGCAGACGCTCGTCGTCGACCATGATCAGCATGCCGTCGCGCTCGACCACCGGCCGTGGCGCGGAGTAATACAACGGGACGATGGGGATCGATTCAAGGTAGATGTACTGCCAGATATCCAGCTCGGTCCAGTTGGAAAGCGGGAAGACGCGAATCGATTCGCCCTTGTTGACCTTGCCGTTATAAAGATTCCACAGCTCGGGGCGCTGGTTCTTGGGATCCCAGCGGTGGTGCTTGTCACGGAACGAGTAGACGCGCTCCTTGGCGCGGGAAGCCTCTTCGTCGCGGCGGGCGCCGCCGAAGGCGGCATCGAAGCCGTACTTGTCCAGCGCCTGCTTGAGGGCCTGCGTCTTCATGATGTCGGTGTGCTTGGCACTGCCGTGATCGAACGGATTGATGCCGGCGGCGCGCCCTTCCTCGTTGATATGCTCGATCAACTCCATACCGACGTCCGCGGCCATTCGGTCGCGAAACTCGATCATTTCCTTGAATTTCCAGGTGGTATTGACGTGCATCAACGGGAACGGCGGTGGCCCGGGGTAGAACGCCTTGCGCGCTAGATGCAGCATCACCGAGGAGTCCTTGCCGATCGAATAGAGCATCACCGGATTGCCGAATTCGGCCGCGACTTCACGGATGATATGAATGGACTCGGCTTCGAGCTGCTTGAGATGGGTCTGGCGCTGGGCGCTGACGCTAGGAGCTGTCATGGTCGATGTCTCACGGTCGCCACCTGATATCAGGCGGCGAAAACAGAATATGGGCATGAATAGGAATGTCTATGACGACCACCCTAGCGAGACATTGGTAATAACGTCAAAGAATCAAAGTTCATTCAAAAATCGTTGATAGTTATAAAAACTAGAGATCGACGCGCTCGATCCAGGTCGATAGTCGTTCGCCACGCAGGTCGATGACTCGTAAACCGGGACGGGAGGCTTCGTCGGTCGCAAACTCGTGACTTCCGGCCAGAAACTGATCCGATGTCGCCGGGCAGCCATAAACAGCGACCACGCCCTGCCAGGCCGCAAATGCCTGGTGGATATGGCCACAGATCAACGCCTTGACCTGCGGATAGGGAGAGAGTGTCTGCCACAAGGCATCGCGATCCTTCAGTCCGATGGCATCCATCCATACCGAACCGACATCCAGCGGCGGATGATGCAGCGCGATCAACGCCGGGCGGTCGTCGACTTCGAGCTGCCACGCTAGCCGCTGTAGTTGATCCTGCCCCAGCTCGCCGCCAGGTTGACCGCTGATACGCGAATTCAATAGCAGCACCCGCCAATCGCCGAGATCGATCTCTTCGTGGAACGGCTGCCACTCGGCCATCAGCGCCGGCTGATCATGGTTGCCGGGAATCCAGAACCACGGACATCCCAGCGACGAAAAGACCTGACTCGCATGCCGATAGGCCACGGAGGTTTCATCCTGGGCGATGTCGCCGGTGACTAGCAACACATCGGGGCGGAGTGCTCGCGCCCGCTCGACCACGTCATGCAGCTGACGTAGCGGGAACCCCTTGCGCGAGCTGCCTTCCGGGTCAGCCAGCAGATGACAATCACTGATCTGAATCAGGCGCATCAGGGCGTTTCCGGCACTTCAGCGGCGTGTCCATGCGCCAGGCCGTGTTGCAGCCATTCACCCAGAAAGCGATTGACCTGCAGCTTTTCGTCCGGCTGATACATCTGTGCATTGGGATAGCGATAGCGCCCCTGAAAATGACGCTGGCGCTGAAAATCGGTCACTTCCGCCATATTGGCGTCGTGATAGAGGTGCACCGTCATTCGCGGTGAATCGACAAAACCGTCCAGCACGCCGGTCTGGGAAACTCGGGCAACGGTCGTATAAGGCGCCTGCTCGAGCACTTCCAGCCACAGCGTGCCGAAGCGGGCGCGTTCACCGGCGAGCGCTACCTCTCTGACCTCTCCCGCCACCATATTCATGACCAGACGACGAAGCCGCAGATAATTGCTGCTGCATTCCGCCTGGAGTGTCTTGAGGTCAGTCACGTAAGCAGTCTTTCTCATGCAATTCTCCTGGCGTCTGACGGCCTCGAGCCCACTCGCGCTAGACCTTGGCTCTCAGCGAGGCTCGCTCGCTCGCTAGCCAATGAAAGCCAATCAACGCCATGGCATTGTCCAATTGTCCCGCCATCAGTCGATCCCAGGCCTCGGGAAACGATATGACGTGAACCAGAATATCCTCGTGTTCGTCTTCCACACCGTGTACCCCGCCGATCCCGGTGCTGTCGATCAGACCGCAAAACAGTGTGACCTGTTCAGTACAGGCGCCAGGACTGGGGTAATAGCGATGGAGCTCAATCAGCTCGACGATATCGCAGCCCGCCTCCTCCTGCGCTTCCCGGCGAGCCACATCCGCGGGGGTTTCCCCCGGTTCCACCAACCCGGCTACCGGCTCCAGCTTCCACGGCGAGACGTCATCATCCAGGGCACCGGCGCGAATCTGCTCGACCAGCACGACCTTGTCGCCGATTGGATCGTAGAGTAGTACGCCCACCGCATCGCGGCGAACATGAACCTCGCGATCGATCGCCTCGCTCCACTCGCCGTTGAACTGGCGGTGGCGCAGACGGCGTTTTTCCAGGCCGAAGAAACCCGAGTAGAGCTGCTGATCCTCGATGCGCTCAACGTCGTTGGCATCGAAACGATTGATCGGTGCAATAGTTCGATCCATGAATCGGCTCCTCAGGATAAAGGCCCATTATTGCGGCGCCGCAAGCCGATTCCAACCGGACCCGGGTAATTTACCGGATCATGCCTCGCCGACCGACGACGAGAATTTTTTGACGCCCACGTGCAAAAAGGGAGTAGCGCTTTGGGTCGCGTCGAGCCATTCTGCTATTGACTCCATTCGCCAGAGAGGTAAGGCCGACACGGTTTTTACGTTCGCACGAGCGTGGCCCTGACGGAGCCAGTCGGACGATAGCGGTCTGTCATCGTACTCTGTCAGGGTCGAGAAGCCTTGAACTCACAGGAGTGCTTTTGCCGATGGTACGAATCGACAAGAAAGCGAACAGGCTTTACGTACTGGACACCAATGTCCTGATTCACGACCCAGCAGCTCTCTACCATTTCGAAGAGCATGACGTCGTCATTCCCATGACGGTGCTCGAGGAACTCGACAAGCACAAGAACGGGTTGCGCGAGATCGCGCGAACGGCACGTCAGATCAGCCGTACCCTATCCGACCTCACCGCCCACGTCACACCGCAGGAAATTCAGCAAGGCATTCCCATTCCCCGAATCAACGGTGGTCCGGCCGGCCGGCTGCGCTTCCTCTGCTACCAGGATCTCGCTCCGCTGGAGACGTTGGAGAACTCCCCGGACAACCGTATCCTTGCCGAAACCTGTCGGCTACGCGACGAACGCCCCGATGCTTCGGTCACGCTGGTGACCAAGGACATCAATCTTCGGGTCAAGGCCACGGCGCTCAACGTGCCGGTCGAAGACTATCTCACCGACAAGGCGTTCGATGATCTCGATGCCATGATCGAAGGCGCCAAGGTCTACGCCGACGCCGGCCGCGACGGTCGCAGCCTGTGGGAGTCGCTGGACGTCGAGGTCATGGTCGAACGCACCGACGGTCACACCTTCTATCATCTGGAGGGTCGCATCCCCGAAGACTGGCACGTGGGAATGCTCGTTTCCGACAGCGACAACGGCGCGGAATTCGAAGCGATCGTGCGTGAACACGGGCTGCGCAAGGCCACCTTGCAGTTGCTGACCAACTACCGCCACCACGGAGGTGTCTGGGGCGTACACGCGCACGACAGCCGTCAGAATTTCGCCCTCAACCTGCTGATGGACCCGTCCATCGACTTTCTCACCCTCGCCGGCAACGCCGGTACCGGCAAGACCTTCATGACCCTAGCGGCCGCTCTGCAGCAGACGCTGGACGGCAAACAGTTCGAACGTATCGTTTTTACCCGAGCGCCGATCCCGATGGGAGAAGACATCGGCTTTCTACCGGGCACCGAGGAAGAGAAGATGTCGCCATGGATGGGGGCCTTCCACGACAACATGGACAACCTGCTACGCGACGAGCGCGAAGGCTCGTCGAGCTGGAACGACGGCGCGACCCGGCAACTGATCGGCTCACGCGTGCAGATCCGCTCCCCCACCTTCATGCGCGGACGCACGCTCAACGACACTTTCCTGATCATCGACGAGGCCCAGAACTTCACGCCCAAGCAACTCAAATCGCTGATTACCCGCGCCGGACGCAACACCAAGATCGTCTGTCTGGGCAATGTGGGCCAGATCGATACGCCCTATCTCACGGCCAACAGCTGCGGCATGGCGGCGGTCGTTGAACGCTTCCGTGACTGGCCGCATGCCGGGCATATCACCCTGAAAAGCGTCGAGCGCTCAAGGCTCGCGTTGGCCGCGGAAGAACTGCTGTAAATTCTATCTCCTATCAACCTACGCAATGCAAACGCCCCGGTTCGACCGGGGCGTTTGCGTTCAAAGCTTGTATCGACCCTATTCAATAATCGTCCTCGGAGGGTTTCTTGTTGTTCATGACGTCCTCGATCAGCTGCTCGGACTCACTGCGTGGCGTCTCGGCCATGATTCGTTGGGCCTCTTCCCACGCGCACACTTCCGCATTGCAAGACGTGCAAAACACCTGGTCATCAGGCGACTTGGCCTGGGAGACCTTCATCATATGATTGCCACAGTTGGGGCAGCCCTTGGGCATGCGAAACTCTTCGGAAAAGTCTGACACGGCGTCGCTCCTTGTTAACCGTTGGACATC
>Ga0207878_100543_pt1 | contig 10970 bp, 8 predicted proteins | sample LinPmetageLP41_FD_184053 | JGI IMG/M metagenome (GOLD analysis project Ga0207878, IMG submission 184053) | Marine viral communities from the Pacific Ocean - LP-41 (SPAdes) | ecosystem: Environmental > Aquatic > Marine > Oceanic | place: Pacific Ocean | collected 2010-08-27 | reverse complement strand
CAATCGTCGCGGTCCGATTCTCGGCAGAGAGAGATCGAAGGGGACCGACGATCGGTTGGCGCCATCGCTACGTCGCGCCGCCATCCTCACAACGACCAATGTTGATAATAACGACTCAGAGGTTCTCGATATGGACCAAACGCTGCTCTCGCTTCTCGCCTTCCTGCCGTTGGTGCTGGCCGGCGTTCTGCTGATCGGGTTTCGCATGGCAGCACGCACGGCAATGCCAATCGTGTTTATCGTTGCGGTATTGATCGCCCTGTTCGCCTGGGACATGACCGGCACCCGTGTTCTTGCCTCGACGTTCCAGGGCCTGATCATGACCGTCTCGCTGTTGTGGATCATCTTCGGCGCCATCATGCTGCTCAATACGCTGAAACATTCGGGTGGCATCATGGCGATCCGCAACGGATTCTCCGGAATCAGTCCGGACCGTCGCGTACAGGCGCTGATCGTCGCCTGGCTGTTCGGCTGCTTCATCGAGGGCGCCTCCGGCTTCGGCACGCCGGCCGCCGTGGCCGCCCCGTTGATGGTGGCGCTGGGCTTTCCGGCGCTGGCGGCCGTGGTCGTCGGCATGATGCTGCAGTCGACGCCGGTGTCGTTCGGCGCTGTCGGCACGCCGATCGTGGTCGGGGTCACCGGCGGTGTGAATCAGTCCGCGATCACCGACCAGCTCACTGCCAACGGCTCGACCTGGGAAACCTATTTCCGTCTGATCACTTCGGAAGTCGTCATCACCCACGGCATCATCGGGGTGTTCATGCCTTTGATCCTGGTCATCGTGATGGTGCGCTTCTTCGGCGAGAATCGCTCATGGAGCGAGGGCTTATCAATCACGCCGTTTGCCCTGTTCGTCGGCGTCAGCTTCGTGGTGCCCTCGATGCTGGTCGGGGTATTTCTGGGGCCGGAATTCCCGTCACTGCTGGGCGGTTTGATCGGATTGGCGATCGTGGTACCGGCGGCACGCAAGGGCTTCCTGCTGCCCAAGGACACCTGGGATTTCCCGGAACGCTCGAAATGGCCGGCGGAATGGCTGGGTACCATCGAGATCAAGGTCGAAGATGTCGCCGGTCGAGCACCGATGTCGACTCTGCGTGGCTGGTTGCCCTACGTCATCGTTGCCATTCTGCTGGTGATTTCGCGTACGGTACCTGCTGTGAAGGCTGGGCTATCATCGATCAGCACCGGCTGGAGCAATATCCTCGGCGAACAGGGCGTCTCCGGTAGCGTCGAATGGCTGTATTTACCTGGCGGCATCATCCTGATCGCCGTCATCTGCACGATCTTCCTGCACAGCATGCGCGCCCAAGAGGTCAAGGCCGCTTTTGTCGAGTCGTCCAAGACCATCTTCGGCGCTGGCTTCGTGCTGCTGTTCACCATTCCGATGGTGCGAATTCTGATCAACTCCGGCGTCAACGAGTCCGATCTGGTTTCGATGCCGGTCGCCATGGCACAGCTGGTTGCTGACGGCGTGGGTCAGGTCTATCCGCTGTTCACCCCGGCGGTCGGCGCGCTCGGCGCTTTCATTGCCGGTTCCAACACCGTCTCCAACCTGATGCTGTCGGCATTTCAGTTCAACGTCGCCGAGGCGCTGGGTGTTTCCACAGCAATGATGATCTCGCTGCAGGCCGTGGGCGCCGCCGCCGGTAACATGATCGCGATCCACAACGTTGTGGCGGCCTCGGCCACTGTCGGCCTGCTCGGCCGGGAGGGAACGACGCTGCGCAAGACGATCCTGCCGACCATCTACTATTGCCTGTTCGCAGGGATCATCGGGCTGCTGACGTTCTATGTATTCGGCTTCAGCGATCCGCTCATGGCTGGGTGACCAAGAGGAACGATAGTCAGAGGGAGGAAACATGGCGAATCGCCGCTGTCTTCTTCCCATCAGAACTCCCGGCTACGGCCGGGAGTCTTTTTATCGTAGTCACTTTGGTCTGACCAATTACCAATCTATTGGGCTTTTGGCTAATAGCCGTCGACGAAGGCCTTCCACAAAATAACGGTGATGATCAATGTGGAATGCACTTCCACAAAAAGCATTCGACCCCCGGACGGCCGCAAGGAGGCTCCATGGAACTGCTTTATGACGAGCGCCTCGATGGCGAGATCGCTGACGTCGACAAGCCAGCGTTGATGGCGGCCATCCTGGCGGTCGCTCCCAAGCTGACGCTGCTCGATCGAGAGGAGGACCTGCGCCCCTTCGAGTGCGATGGGCTCTCGGCCTATCGTACGCTGCCGATGCTGGTCGCGATGCCGACGACGCTGACTGAGGTCGAGGCGTTGATGCGGGTCTGCTATGAACATGCGGTACCCGTGGTCACGCGCGGCGCTGGCACCGGCCTCTCCGGCGGGGCGCTGCCGCTGGAAAAAGGCGTGCTGCTGGTGATGTCGCGCTTCAACAAGATTCTGAGCCTTGACGCCGATGCCCGTCTGGCTCGCGTCCAGCCCGGCGTACGCAACCTGGCTATCAGCGAGGCGGCGGCACCGTTCGGGCTGTATTACGCGCCCGATCCTTCGTCGCAGATCGCCTGCTCGATCGGTGGCAATGTCGCCGAAAACGCCGGTGGCGTGCATTGCCTGAAGTACGGGCTCACGGTTCATAATGTACTGAGCGTGGATATCGTCACCATCGAGGGCGAACGCATGACGCTCGGGGGCGAGTCGCTGGACACCCCCGGCTTCGACCTGCTGGCGCTGTTCATGGGTTCCGAGGGTATGCTCGGCGTAATTACCGAGGTCACAGTGCGGCTGCTGCCGAAACCGGAAGTCGCCAAGGTATTGATGGCCTGCTTCGACGACGTCGAACTCGCCGGCAAGGCGGTAGGCGACATCATCGCTGCCGGCTGCATTCCCGGCGGCCTCGAGATGATGGATAACCTGGCGATTCGCGCTGCGGAAGATTTCATTCACGCCGGCTACCCGGTCGAGGCCCAGGCGATCCTGCTGTGTGAGCTGGACGGCATCGAAGCCGACGTACAGGCCGACTGCGAGCGGGTTCGGGGTCTGCTCGAAGCGGCCGGTGCCACCCAGATCCAACTGGCCCGCGACGATGCCGAACGCCAGCTGTTCTGGGCCGGACGCAAGGCCGCCTTCCCCGCCGTGGGCCGGATGTCGCCGGACTATTACTGCATCGACGGCACGATTCCCCGGCGCGAATTGCCACGTGTACTCAAGGGCATCACCGATCTTTCCGCCCATTACGGGTTGCGGGTCGCCAATGTCTTCCACGCCGGAGATGGCAATCTTCACCCACTGATCCTGTTCGATGCCAACCAGCCGGGCGAGCTCGAAGCCACGGAGGCGCTTGGTGGCAAGATTCTCGAGCTGTGCGTGGAAGCTGGAGGCACTATTACCGGCGAGCATGGCGTCGGCCGCGAGAAACTCAACCAGATGTGTACCCAGTTCGCCGCCGACGAGATCACCCTGTTTCACGCGGTGAAATCCGCCTTTGACGAGCGCCGGTTGCTCAATCCCGGCAAGAACATTCCAACGCTGGCGCGATGCGCGGAGTTTGGCGCTATGCACGTGCATCATGGTGAACTACCGCATCCCGAGCTACCCCGATTCTGATGCAACGATCCGGGATAGTCGCAAGGAGAATTTCATGACCCATCTGCAGGATCAGCAGCCGGCATACACACCGCCGGATGCGCCGGGCCCTACGCTTTCTACCCGGTCAGTCAACGGGCCGATTACCGGTCAGGACGATAGCGAAGCACTGTGCGAACAGGTCGCGCGCGCCCAGGCCGAACGGACCACGCTGTGTATCATCGGCGGTGGCACCAAAGCGTCCTATGGCCGCCGTGTCGAGGCCGTGCAATCGCTTTCCACTACCAGCCACCACGGTATCGTCCACTACGACCCGGTGGAGCTAGTGGCGACCGTGCGCGCCGGCACTCGACTGCGCGATCTCGAACAGGCGCTCGCCGATAACGGCCAACGTCTCGCCTTCGAGCCGCCGCACTTCGGTGATAACGCCACCGTGGGCGGGATGGTCGCCGCCGGACTTTCCGGCCCTCGCCGTCCGTGGGTCGGCGCCGTGCGCGACTTCGTGCTCGGCGTACGCGTCATCACCTTTGAAGGCAAATTGCTGCGTTTCGGTGGCGAAGTCATGAAGAACGTCGCCGGCTACGATCTCTCCCGGTTGATGGTCGGCGCTCAGGGCACGCTCGGGGTGCTGACGGAGATCTCGTTCAAGGTACTTCCGCTGCCACAGGCACAGGCCTGCCTACGACTCGAACTACCGCCAGCCGAAGCGCTCGATCGATTGACGGCATGGGGACGCGAACCGCTGCCGATCACCGGCGCTGCCCACGATGGGACGACACTACACATACGCCTAGAAGGTGGTGATGGCTCGGTATCGGCCACCCGTCAGCGCCTCGGCGGTGAACCGGAAGAGCCGCTTTTCTGGTCACAGCTTCGCGAGCAACGACTGCCCTTCTTCGATGGCGCTTTCGATGCCTCGGCCGGACGGACACTGTGGCGGCTGTCGCTTCCGGCACTGGCGCGCACGCCAGCGCTCGACGGCGACTGGCTCATCGACTGGGGTGGTGCCCAGCGCTGGCTGCAAAGCCCGGGAGAAAAGAGCCCCGGAGAGAAAAGCTCGGGAGAAAACAGTCCTGAAAGCGATGCCCATATCAAAGAGGTAGCAATGGCGGCTGGCGGCCATGCCACGCGCTTTACACCAAACGCCAACGGGGATTCGCCTTTTACACCGCTGTCGCCGGTGCTGGCAAAATATCATCGCCAGCTCAAGCAGCGGCTCGACCCCCAGTCGATCTTCAATCCCGGCCGGCTCTACGCCGAGTGGTAAGCCGTTTCACGCCAACTGGCGAGCTCGTTTTCACGCCGCGTGGCAAGGAGTCATCATGCAGACCCATTTTTCCGAAGCCGACCGTACGAAGCCCCATATTCGGGAGGCTGACCGTATCCTGCGCACCTGTGTGCACTGCGGCTTCTGCAACGCTACCTGCCCTACCTATCAACTATTGGGCGACGAACGCGACGGTCCGCGCGGGCGTATCTATCTGATCAAGGAACTGCTGGAAAGTGAAGATGGTGATGACCAAGTCACCCAGGAAACCCAGTTGCATCTGGATCGATGTCTGAGTTGCCGTAACTGCGAAACCACCTGTCCGTCTGGCGTCGAGTATCACAAGTTACTCGATATCGGCCGCGCCGAAGTCGAGCGCCGGGTCGGTCGGCGTCCAGGCGAGCGTTTACTACGCCTCGGCCTGCGCACCGCGCTTCCCGAGCCAAAACGGTTTCAGACACTATTGTCGCTGGGGCAAGTCTTTCGACCGCTAACACCGGAAAGTCTTCACGACAAGATTCCACCGCGTCAGGACCACCAGGTTCGCCGCCCTGATCCCGAACGTCACGCTCGCCAGATGCTGATTCTGGAAGGCTGCGTGCAGCCCGGCCTGGCGCCGAATACCAATGACGCCACGGCACGCGTTCTGGATCGTCTAGGCATTGGCGTTCAGTCAGCTCGGGAAGCGGGTTGCTGCGGTGCGATCGATTTTCACCTCAACGCACAGGCGGCGGGACGTCAGCGCATGCGTGCCAATATCGATGCCTGGTGGCCAATGATCGAGAACGCGGGTGAACAAGGGAAGAACGCCGCCGGCGTGGAAGCCATCGTCCAGACCGCCAGCGGCTGCGGCGCCTTCATCAAGGAGTACGGCGAGATGCTGGCCGACGATCCGCAATACGCGGCCAAGGCCAAGCGGGTCAGCGAACTGGCCAAGGATCTGGTCGAGATCCTGCGCGATGAGGATCTGGAAGCACTGGGGTCGGATCATCCGACAACGCGTCTGGCGTTTCACTGCCCGTGCACGTTACAGCATGCGCAGAAACTGGGTGGCGCCGTCGAAACCGTACTCACCCGGCTGGGATTCTCGCTCGCCCCGGTGCAGGATGGTCATCTCTGCTGCGGTTCCGCCGGCACCTATTCGGTCACTCAACCGGCGCTGGCCAAGCGCCTGCGCGACAACAAGCTGGACGCGCTGGAAGCGCAAGCGCCGGACACCATCGTCACCGCCAATATCGGCTGCCAAAGTCATCTCAACGGCGCCGGGCGCACACCGGTCCGTCACTGGATCGAACTGGTGGATGAATACCTGGAAAGCGCAGATTCAAAAATGGACTGACTCAAGGGCGGCCGGCTTTCGGTAACCCATAACGCACTCTCTTGAAACGCATTCTCTCGAAACGCACTCTTTCTCAAAGGACAATCGATGCTCAATAAATCCGCACTCGAACTCAATGACGTCAATGCCATTCTGGATGCCGCGCAGACCGAAGCCGACGCGCAGGGCTGGGCTGTCACTATCGCCGTCGCCGATGACGGCGGCCATCTGCTCGGCCTGCGTCGCATGAACGGTGCCGCGCCTTTCAGCGCTGGCGTGGCCACCGAAAAGGCACGCAACGCCTCGATCGGCTGCAAGGAAACCCAGGTCTTCGAAGATATGATCAACAACGGCCGCACCGCCTTCGTGACCGCGCCGATGACCGCGCTGCTGGCCGGCGGGGTACCGGTAATTCATGACGGTCACGTGATCGGCAGCGTCGGTGTCTCCGGGGTCAAACCGGATCAGGACGTCCAGGTCGCCAAGGCCGGGGTGAAAGCCATCGGTTAACGTTTTTTAGAGGGGCCACTCCTGGCGCGGCTACCAGGCTTGCCTGCAGTACGCCCGTTGCCAACGGGCTTGGCCCCTACCTTGCCTTTCCCGCCAGGTTTCCCCGTGTTGGCCGCTTTGGCTTTGGGATGTGACTTGCCTGCAGCACGACTCTTTGCACCGGGCGGCACTTTGCCGCTCGCGACTTCTTTACCTTTGGACCGGGATTTGGCTGTCGCGGCTTTGTGACTGCTTTTAGCACCGGCTTTGATACCGGTTTTAGCATCGGCTTTAACACCGGGCTTTGCGCCAGATCTTGTAGATTTTTGACGCCCCTTGTCTGCCGACTGTTTTGTCTTGCCAGCGCCTGAGCGAGAGCGAGAGCCGGAATTGGGCTTGGCAGGCCTGTTTTTCTCCGGTGCGGCGTCAGAGCTCTGCGTCAACGCGATGATGGTGTCGATCTCTTTCGGGGTGAGATCCCGCCAGTCGCCCAGCGCCAGGCCTTTAAGCGCGACGTTCATGATCCGGGTACGCACCAGCTGGGTGACTTCGTAGCCGAAGTATTCACACATCCGACGTATCTGACGGTTGAGCCCTTGGACCAGGGTAATGGTGAACACGAAGGTGGATTCTTTATGCACCTTGCAGCGCTTGGTCACCTTGCCCAGTATCGGCACGCCACGCTGCATGCCATCGATGAACTCGTCGGTGATCGGCTTGTTGACCGTCACCTGATACTCTTTTTCATGATGATTGTTGGCGCGCAGAATCTTGTTGACCAGATCGCCGTTGTTGGTCAGAAAAATCAGCCCTTGGGAGTCCTTATCGAGTCGCCCGATGGGGAAGATACGCGCGCCGTGCTTGACGAACTCGACGATGTTGTCCTTCTCGCTGGATTCGGTCGTGCTGACGATCCCCACGGGCTTGTTCAGCGCGATCAGGATCAGATCTTCCTCCTCCTGAGGCTCGATATCCTGTCCGTTGACCTTGACCCTATCGCCCGACACCACCTGGTCGCCGGTCGTTGCACGGCGGCCGTTGATCCACACATTACCCTGCTCGACGAAGCGATCGGCTTCACGACGAGAGCACATCCCGCTTTCGCTGATGTACTTGTTGATACGGGTCGATTTTCGTAACGCCATAAAACCCCGTTTCGCTGAAAGGGAGATGACTCAGCATTGTGTTAGAGCCACCGAAACAGATTCTAGAACAGAGCGTGGCGAACCGTGGGGCCAGGTACTTCTGAGACTAACTACTTGCCGACTTCAGGTGGGGCGCAGTGCACGCGGCCATTGGCGGTCAAGACGTGCTGCGTATTGCACCAGCAACGGCACGTGGCGATCCTTCGCTGCCGTATTGAACCTCTCGCTGGGCCCCGACAGCGCGAGCGCGCCCATCAACTCCCCTTCACCGTTATAGATACCGATGGCCGCCACCGCCAGGCCGGCCTGACGCTCCTCGTTCGATACCTCGACCTGGCCCCGCGGCGCCTCGTCATTGAGTACACGGCCCACCGCGCCATGATCCAGCGGCAGCCTGACCCCTTCTTCAAGGTGATGCCGTACTTCCAGCCGCCCGTTCTCGCGCAGACGACAGATGCGATGATCGCCGTCACGCACCGAGAAGGAGGCAGTCTCGTCACTGGCATCACGCAGCGCCTCCAGAATCGGACGCACCAGATTTTCGAGCTGTGGCCCCTCTCCCGCCAGGGGCGCCAGACGCGACACCGCCGGACCAATCCGATAGATACCCCGCTCGTCGCGGGTAACGTAGCCGAAGTGCTCCAGCGAAGACATCAACCGCAGAATCGTGCTCTTGTAAAAGCCCGTAGCATTAGCCAGCTCGGTCAATGAAAGCTCCCTTCGCTCCTGGGAGAACGCCTCGAGCAGAGTCAACGCTCGCTCGACGGCCTCGACGCGCCGTTGGGCCATGTGACGCTCCTCTGAGATCATTGACTGTCATGTCTTGCACCAATGACAAATGTTGCGTCAGACAAAACGCTATTGCAACGTGCTCAAATCAATAGTGTCCTCTCTGATAGAGGACTCTCTGATAGTGTCCCTCTAAAAGAAAGGGTTTCGTCAAAGGAAATCATGACATCGTCATTCTGACCATTTGAGAACCCTCTCCTTCCCCGAGTGGACTACGTTCAGGCCTCGTGAAACTCGCGTCCGGCCGTCGTTTCACGGATCACGCCTGCGCGGATCACGAAGTCGCCAAAAGGTTCGTTGTCTTCCCGCTCGGCCGCGTAGCGCTGAATCAGTGGCGTCAGTGCCTCGAGAATCGTCGCTTCATTGATGTTCTCGCGGTAGAGCTTATTCAACCGCTGGCCGCTGAAACCTCCGCCGAGATAGAGGTTGTAATGCCCCGGCGCCTTGCCAACAAAACCGATCTCGGCCAGATAGGGCCGCGCGCAGCCATTGGGGCAGCCAGTCATGCGCACGATGATTGCATCGTCGGCGAGCCCCGCGTTACGCATCACGTTGTCGAGCTTGTCGATCAACGACGGCAGATAACGTTCGCTTTCTGCCATGGCCAGCCCGCAGGTCGGGAAAGCCACGCAGGCCATGGCGTTGCGTCGTAGCGAAGAGGTTTCCGCCACCAGCCGGTGGCGATCCAGCAACGCGTCGATGGCCTCGCGCTGAGAATCATCGACCTGAGTGATGATCACGTTCTGATTGGTGGTAAGAACCAGGTCACCGTCATGCTGCTCGGCGATTTCGCGCAGGCCAGTGCGTAGCTGCGGGCCATCGGGGAAGTCGGCGACACGCCCATTCTGCACGAACAGCCCATAGTGCCAGAGACCATCGTCGCCCTGAATCCAGCCCAGCCGATCGCCGTTGCTCTCGAAGTGAAACTCGCGCGCCGGCGCCAGCGCCTCGCCGAGGTGCCCTTCGACTTCGGCCTTGAACGCATCTAGCCCCATGTCCTCGACCGTGTATTTCAGGCGCGCGCGCTTGCGGTCACGACGATTGCCGTTGTCACGCTGTACCAGCATGATCGCCTCGGCCACGGCGGGAACATCGTCCGGCGAGCAGTAACCGATCGGGTCGGAGAGCCGCGGGAAGGTCGACGGCTCGCCATGGGTCATGCCCATACCGCCGCCGATACAGACGGTGAATCCGCGCAGTTCGCCGGATTCACCATTTTCACCCTTCCGAACATCGGCGATAAAACCGACGTCGTGAGCGAACAGATCGACGTCGTTCTCGGGCGGTATTGCCAGCGCCACCTTGAACTTGCGCGGCAGATAATGGCGCGTATACAACGGTTCCTGTGGATCGAGCGGTTCCTGTGGATCGAGCAGTTCCTGATCGTCTCCAACCGCCTTCGACTCTGTACGCTCCGATTCACGTTCCTGGGCACCACCGGCGACACGCTCCTCGCCGAGAAATATCTCATGGTAGGCGCGGGTACGGGGCATCAGCCGGGTGCTGATCTGATGGCTCAGCTCGTAAACCTGCCGATGTATTTCGGAGCGGTGCGGGTTGGCGGTGCAGATCACGTTGCGATTGACGTCACCGCAGGCGGCGATGGTATCCACCATGGCCTGATGAATCGTCTGCAGATGCGGGCGCAGATTTTCCTTGAGCACGCCGTGGTACTGGAACGTCTGACGGGTCGTGATACGCAGCGTGCCGTTGGCGTAGCGCGTGGCGACGTCGTCGAGAGTCTGCCACTGCGCGGGCGTGACCAGACCGCCGGGCAGCCGCAAGCGCACCATGAAACTGTAGAGCGGCTCGAGCTTCTGGTGGCGACGTTCGTCGCGCAGGTCGCGGTCGTCCTGCATGTAGAAGCCATGAAACTTGGTCAGTTGAGTATCATCTTCGGCGATCGCGCCGGTGGCGCGGTCGGCCAGACCCTCTTCGAGCGTGCCGCGCAGGTAATCGCTTTCGACCTTGAGCCGCTCATTAGGATGCAACTCATCCAAGGGTACGTCACGCAGTTTGGCAATGATGTCCATGTCGACCTCCGGGTTCATCAATAGATGTCGCGCTGATAACGCTTTTCCTGTTGCAAATGGCGCAGATAATCATCGGCGCCGGCGTCACCGTGTCCGCCTTGCTCACGGATGACCTCGCGCAGCGCCTGATGCACGTCCGGTGCCATGAACTCGGCATCACCACAGACGTAGACATACGCCCCCGCTTCCAGCCAGGCATAGAGCGTTTCTGCCCGTTCGCGCAGCCGATCCTGAACGTAGACCTTTTCGGGCTGATCGCGGGAGAAGGCAACGTCAAGTCGCGTGAGCAAGCCATGCTGACGCCACTTGAGCCACTCCGACTGATACAGGAAATCGCTGCGGAAATGTCGATCACCGAAGAACAGCCAGTTGTCGCC
>Ga0207878_100542_pt1 | contig 11012 bp, 6 predicted proteins | sample LinPmetageLP41_FD_184053 | JGI IMG/M metagenome (GOLD analysis project Ga0207878, IMG submission 184053) | Marine viral communities from the Pacific Ocean - LP-41 (SPAdes) | ecosystem: Environmental > Aquatic > Marine > Oceanic | place: Pacific Ocean | collected 2010-08-27 | reverse complement strand
ATTGAATTTTAATTGTTAAAAATATAATTAAATCCTTGTTTGATTATTGAATAGTGATTTTGTGTACCAATAAATTAAGGAATCATTAACAAATGCAATTAAAACGTTTTCGTTAGTCTTACGGGGGTGAACTTTCGTTTTAAAGGGGGTATTTTTTCGTTTTTAAGCCTAAATAAAATGGATCATGAAAAAAGATGGTTTTTTTCAATAGGGTAGGCCTGAAATGATTAGGCTGAATGATATGAAGTTTACGAAGAGTATTCTGAAGGATTTTTACCGAATTTCTTTTTAAACAGTTTGCTGAAATATTTTCTGTCTGAATATCCAATCCGGTAACATGCTTCAGAAACGGAAAAGCCTTTTTCGGTAATTAGTTCTTTCGCCATTTTTAATTTAAAATCTCTAACAAATTCTATAAAAGTCATTCCCGTGATAGATTTTATCTTTTTATATACTACTGAATGGCTCATACCGAGTTCTTTTGAAATGAAGTCTGCATTCAGCGATTCACCATCTACATTCTCTTGAATAACCTTTATTAATTTTTGAAGGAACTTTTCATCTAAGGAATTTATGGCAAGATCTGACGGAAGAACAGTCTGGTCATTTTTAAATTTCTCCTGTAGCAGGTTTCGGTTTCGTAAAAGATTTTTAATCCTAACCTTAAGCATTTCCTCCTTAAAAGGTTTGGTGATATAAGCATCAGCACCCGTTTCGTAACCTTCCATGCGTTGGATAGATGTCGCCCTTGCAGTAAGTAGAATAATTGGAATATGACTGGTCTCTGAAGAAGTCTTTAACTTTCGGGTAAGCGTTACGCCATCCATCACCGGCATCATAATATCGCTTATGATAAGATCAGGATGGTTTTTGGTAATTTCTTGAAGTGCTTTTTTTCCGTTTTCTACTTCAATGACCTTACAAAAGGGTTTTAATAGACCAGAAATATATGCTCTAATTTCCTTATTATCCTCCACTACCAGTATCGATTCATCATTTAGGCCGCTGAGAGAAGTATCAAAATCTTCTTCTCTAATTCCATCTTTCGGTTTTTGCTTGATAATATCAAATCCTGGCGCTTGCTTTTCTTTAATTTGGCTCTTTTGGAAATGTTTTTTGCCTTTTTTAAGCAGTAAGAGGAATGTACTGCCTTCATTTTTCTTGCTTTTTACGCTAATGCTTCCGTCATGCAGATCTACAATTTCCTTTGTAATGGAAAGACCGAGGCCAAAACCAGGAGCCTCAAAACCTTTTGGTTTTTTGCTTTGATAGAAACGTTCAAAAATCTTCTCGCGTTGTTTCTTGCCAATCCCAATCCCACTATCCTGAACTTCTAGGAAAACCTCGCTTTCATTTTCCGTAATTTTCAGACTAATTTTTCCACCTGGCGGGGTGAATTTGAAAGCATTTGAAAGCAGATTATAAAGTATCTTTTCCATTTGGTTTAGATCAAACCACAATTCAATTTCTGAGGCGGTACTTTCAAATTGAAAAGCTATATTTTTTTCCTTGGCGCTTTCGCTAAAAGAGAGAAAGATTTCTTCGCAATAAGCCACAAAATTATCCCTTGAAACATTTAATTTAATACTTTCCAGTTCCAGGTTTCTGAAATCCAGTAATTCATTGACCAGTTGCAATAAATGATTTCCATGTTTTTGTATGGTGCGAACAGGCGTGGTTTCTTTCTTTTCCACAAAAGAGGAACGCTCTATGAGTCTATTTACCGCACCAAGGATTAGTGTTACCGGCGTTCTTATTTCATGAGAAATATTCGTGAAGAATTGTTGCTTTAAATTATATAATTCATTGTCCTTTTCATGGGTAAGTTTTTCCAGACGTAAATTTGATTTTAGCTGTTCCCACGCGATGATATATTTTCTAAAGAGGTAAAAAAGTAGGATTATTAGGAGAGCATAGATCACAAAGGCCCACCATTGCAGCCAGAAAGGTTTCAGAATTTTTATATGTATGGAAGCATACTCATTTCCCCATTCACCCCAGGCTTCGCGGCTTTTGACTTTAAATATATAATCACCGGGGGCCAGGTTGGTAAAAGTAGCGGTCCTGTCTTTCCCTATATTTCGCCATTCCTGGTCAAAATTTTCCATTTTGATCATGTATTCACAATTATCTGAAAAAGGAAATTTCAATGCGGCAAATTCAAACGTGATAACATCGGCGTTATGTTTAAGAATTAGCCGGTCTTCAAACGCAATATCTTTCTTTAAGAACTCCTGTTGCCCTACGGGTAGTTCTTTGTTGAACAATTTGAAGTTAGTAAGAACAACCTTTGGTGGATGGTTCTCATAGCTTATTTTCTCAGGATCAAATCTTACAACACCATTAATTCCGCCAAAATAGAGCAGGCCATTTTCATCCTTAAAAGCTGAATTGATATGGAACTCACCCGTTAAGCCCGGGAAATTACGAAACTTTTCAGTTTTACGGTCAAACTCCCAAATTCCCTGCTTGGTACTCAACCAGATATTTTGAGCATTATCTTCGATAATTGCCGTTACTGTGGCATATCTTAAATTCTGAAAATCATCAAACCTTTCAAACTCTCCTGTTTTTGGATTAAAGCGATTGATGCCTTCTCCGGAAGTGCCAATCCATATTTTTTTTTCAGAATCTATTAGAAGTGAAAAAAGGTTATTTCCGGAAATAGAATTTGGATTATCCTCCTGATATTCGAAATGATAAAATTTGTTTTTTTCAATATCATATCTATCCAGCCCTCCCCCGAAAGTTGCCAGCCATAATATATTCCCATCCTTCTGAATGCTAATAATATTATCGCTGTTTATTGTATTCTGATCATTTTCAGAAGCACGGAATTTTTTAAAATTTTCGTTTTTTGCGTTAAAATAATTGAGTCCGCCACCCCAGGTAGCAATCCAGAGATCGCCATTCTCTTCCGGGATAATATATCTAACATCGTTATAACTTAGGCTGGTGGGATCTTCTGAACGATGCATAAACTGAGTAAAACTGCCAGTTTCCGGATTAAATTTGATAAGTCCGTTAGCAAAAGTTCCGAGCCATAAGTCTTCAGAATTCTGAAATTCGGTGATATGCTGAATATAATTGCCCCCTATATAACTTTGATTTTCCTTATTAAAATAGGAAACCCTGTTATTTTCTGAATTGAAAATGGTGAGACCATTACCATCCAGTCCTAAAAATAATTTATTTTCCTTCTTAAATACGGAAAGTACCGGTGTGGGATTTTCACCTACAATATCACTAAAAAGAAGTTCGTAATTTTTATCATTTTCCAGCACATTGATACCATTCCAGGCCGTTCCAATCCACATATTTTCTTCATCATCTTCCATAATTTCGTAAATGGCATTGCCAGAAAGGGATGACCGTAGTTGGGAATTATATAGGAAGTTCTGGATCACGGGTTTTTCAGCGGTATTCTCAATTTTAAATAGGCCGTTACCATCGGTGCCTACCCAGAGTGCTTTCGATTTATCCCTGGCAATTGCGCGAACTATATTCACCTCTTGTGAAACGCCCAGGTCTCGCAAATAGTTGGAGAAATTATAGGTTTCAGTATTGAATAGTAGAAGTCCGTCTCCACCGGTTCCCAGTAGAATATGCTCTTTATCCTTTCCGAAAATTGTGTAGATGAAGCTGGTAAAATATTTTTCTGAAGGATGAATTCTTTGAAATTTCGTTTTGGAGATATTGAATTTATTCAATCCGCCCCCAAAAGTTCCAATCCAAAGTGTACCTTTTTCTTTCTGAAAAATACTGGTAACACTGTTGTGGCTTAAACTTTCAGAAGTATTATCATGCCTGAAATTGATGAATTCGCCTGTTTTTTCGAGGTATTTTGAAAGTCCATTCTCGGTTCCCAGCCATAGCTGGTTATTTTTATCTTCATAAATTACATTTACCTGGTTTGAGGCAATGCTGTTTGCATTCTCTGAGTTCTTAAAAACAGTGAATGTATCCAGGACCGGATCGTAAAGGTTGAGTCCGCCGCCAAGCGTGGCAACCCAAAGACGTTGCTTCCGGTCAATATACAAATCTGAAATATCGTTGGAACTTAGAGTGGAGTTTTGCTTGGAGTACATTTTAAAATCAAGACCATCATAACGATTAATACCGTTCTTGGTGGCAATCCACACAAATCCACGCTCATCTTTAACAATACTTGTAATACGACCATTAGATAAACCACTGGACTGATCAATATTTTTAAATTCCGGTTGAATTTGAGCAGTTAGGGAAGCATAAAAAATAATGCATACCCAGATTCCTAAAGATTTAAATTCGGAAAATATTCCAGTCATTGAAAACTTATTGAATTCAAATTAAACGTATATACTACATTTAATAAAGTAAAAGTAATTAAATTTTTAATTAGGTAATTGCACAGGGCTGTGTTGTAATATACAAATCTGGTAGAAGAATGCTTTTATTCTCAAACCAGTAAAATTAAATCCCGATCTTTTAAGAATGATTAGGATGAAGCTTACAGAATCAAATATTTAATTTGAGATAACAAAAAAATAAGTAGTCCCCCTACTTTTTCATAATTTTGGAAAGACACGCGGGTTATAAACCTCTATCTAAATGTTCCAGTAATTAAGCGGAAGTTTAAGGAAGTATCATTTGGTTTTTGCTATTCTAGGATTCTACCCTTTATATACCAGGCCTACATAAAAAAGTAATTAGTATAAATCAAATAATTTTAAATGTACAGGAATTATTTATTGAAGCTACCCATTTACATAGCAATATGGATTATTGCTATTGGACTTTTTATATTCCTGAGAGAATTTGGGCATGAAGTAATCAAAAATTATAGCACCCTAGGCATTTATCAACATATTGGGATATATATAATTTTAGCAACCATTGCAGGGATTCTATTTGGTAGTCTTCAAATCATTTTCGAAAAGTTTATTTTTAAGAAGGTAAGTTTTGGAGTAGCTTTATTACTGGGCTCTCTAGGTTATTTACTAACTATTTTTTCACTTTTGAGTTTGACGATATTGGTTTTTTCCAGAGTTTTAAAAGAAGAATTGTATAGAAATCTCTACAGAGAACTATTGTTTTCCCGAGAAATGCTTCCTATAATAGTGTATTGTTTTCTTATTGTCTCCCTTATAAACTTCATTTCTGAAATAGACAAAAAATTTGGACCGGGTAATTTAAAAAAGATGCTAAGCGGCAAATTCTATAAACCTAAAGAAGAGGACAGAATTTTTATGTTTATGGATCTACGATCTTCCACTAGTATTGCTGAAAAGCTGGGACATATTAAATACAGTGAACTAATACAGGATTGTTTCAGGGATATTTCTATAGTTGAAAATTATAAGGCCGAAATTTATCAGTATGTAGGAGACGAGGCGGTACTTACCTGGGAAAAAGAAAGAGGTTTAAAGAACAACCGCTGTATTGGGGCATATATTGCTTTTCAAGACAAAATTAATAGTAAGAAGATTTATTACTCAGAAAAATATAATGTGGTTCCCGAATTTAAAGCAGGAATGCATTCAGGTAAAATAACGGTTGCTGAGGTAGGGGAAATCAAAAGAGAAATAGCCTATCATGGGGATACTATAAATACGGCATCCAGAATTCAGAATGAATGTAATGTACTAGGCAAGGATTTTTTAATTTCTGAAGATCTGGTAAAGAATATTTCAGAAACAGGAGATTTTAAATTTCAGAGTGAGGGAGATATTCAGTTAAAAGGAAAAACTGAAACCAAGAAAATTTATAGCCTGCATAGAATTCGATAAATCAGATTTTCTATTTTCCAAGTCCCTTTTTGCTTCTTAAATACCTGCGTGAATTTCTATATTTAAATTCTGTTAAGAAATCTTCTTGACTTAAGTTAATCAAACAGGTTAAACTATTTATAATCAGTTTGAATCCCTATTTAGAGCTCCTAATGAACCTTACTTTTGTCTTCTAAGAATTATTAATTGAAAATTTCGAAATCATGGAAGATAATATTAAAGGTAAGATAGTGATTATTACAGGAGGAAGCAGCGGACTTGGAGAAGATACCGCCCGTCATCTGGCTTCAAAAGGAGCAAAAGTGGTAATTGCTGCAAGACGTAAAGACAAGCTGGAATCTATTGCTGAAGATATTAAGAAAAACGGAGGAGAAGCTTTAGCCATTAAAACCGATGTGACCAATAGGGCAGAGGTGAAAAATCTTATAGATACCACCAAAAAAGAATTTGGAAAAATAGACGTTCTTATAAATAATGCCGGCCTAATGGCGATCGCACCAATGGCAGAAGACAAGGTAGAGGAATGGGATAAGATGATAGACATCAACGTAAAGGGTGTATTATACGGAGTATCTTCCGCATTACCGGTTTTCCAGGAGCAGGGACATGGTCATTTCATTAATTTATCATCTGTAGCTGGAATTAAAGTTTTTAGTCCCGGAGGTACGGTTTATAGTGGAACAAAATATGCGGTAAGAGCCATTTCTGAAGGTTTACGCCATGAAGTTGGCGGTAATATTAGAACCACCACGATAGAACCGGGAGCGATAGATTCTGAATTAAAATTTGGTAGTAGCCATGATGAAAGTTCAGAAAATGTAAAAGAATTCTACAAGCAGGCTATTCCTGGAGATTCTATTGCCAGAGCTATTGCCTACGCAATTGAACAGCCAAATGAAGTAGATGTAAATGAAATAGTGATTCGTCCTACCGTTCAGGAATTCTAGAATAACTTAAAGTTTGAATTAGTATAAAAAAAGTCCTTTAGATATTTATTCTAAAGGACTTTTTTAAGGGATAGATATTAATATTATTCCAGAACTGTTGCTCTCTCTGTTTTAACTTTGTAGTCAAGGTAACCTTCGGCTCCACCTGAATAAAAAGTATCTTCATTCCAGGAGTCCAGTTCAACATTCTGAGCGAATCTTTCAGCCAAATCGGGATTAGAAATAAATGGTTTTCCAAAAGCAACTAAATCTGCATCTCCGTCTTCAATTACCTTATTCCCTTTTTCCTGATCAAAATTGCTGTTGATCATCAATGTACCTTTATAGATTGGACGATAGCGTTTCGCTATTTGTGTTTCCGCAAAGGAGATTTCAGAGACATCATTAAAAGGTTCTGAAAGGTGAAGATAAGAAAGATCATATTCATTCAGTTTTTCAACGATATAATCAAAAGTAGGAATCGTTTCTTCGTCCATCGTCATGCCAAATAGTCCATGCATGGAAGGATTTAAACGAAGACCAATTCTATTTTCCGGCATAACTTCTTTCACCGCATCAAGAACTTCAAAAAGAATTTTAGCCCTGTTCTCTATAGATCCGCCGTATTCATCGTTTCTATGATTTGAGGTTGCATTAAAAAACTGGTGAAAAAGATATCCATTCGAGGAATGTATTTCCACTCCATCAAATCCTGCTTCCATAGAATTCTTTGCAGCTTGTTTGAAATCGGTAATGGTTTGCTTTATATCCTCAGTCGTCATTTCTCTAGGAGCTACCGTATCCTTAAAGCCCTCGGGCGTAAAAGATTTTGCGTTGGGATTTATGGGTGAGGGTGCCAATGGCAATTCCCCGCCATGGAAATCTGGGTGTGACATTCTACCCACGTGCCATAGCTGTATAAAAATTTTCCCATCGGCATCATGAACCGCAGAGGTCACTTCTTTCCAGCCTTCTATCTGAGATTTTGTATGGATCCCCGGGGTATTTATATAACCTACGGCATCTTCAGAAATCTGAGAACCTTCTGAAATAATAAGACCGGCGCTTGCGCGCTGTTTATAATATTCAGCATGTAGTTCACGGGTAGGTTTTTTTTCATGATTCTCAGCACGACCACGCGTCATTGGAGCCATGATAACCCGGTTTTTTAATTCTAAATCACCTAATTTATAAGATTTTAAAAGTGTTTGTGTACTCATATTTTAATTCTAAAAAATTGAATACAAAAGTACTGGATAAACGTCTTTTAAAAATTGATGTAGGATAACGGGATTCGTTAAAGCTTGTTAAGCATCAGAGGGATTTTCTTATACGGCTTAGGCTTTCGGGCGTGATGCCAAGATAATTAGCGATATGATAATTAGGAACACGCTTTTCTATAGAAGGATAAGTAATACAAAAATCCAGATAGCGTTGTTTCGCATCTTTTTGAAGGCTGGAAAGTATTCGACTTCTTAAGGCTACAAAAGCGTTGGTGGTTTTAATTCTGAAAAAGCGCTCAAACTTCGGAATTCTTTCATATAAGGGTTCCAGGATTTCCTTTTTTATACCTAATAGGTATGAATCTTCAATAGCTTCAATGTGTAAAGAGGCTGGCTCATTCTTGAAAAAGGCTTCAAAGTCGCTTATCCACCAGTCTTCTATGGCAAATTGGAGAATATGCTTATTCCCTTTTTTATCTAGATAATAGGCCTTTAAACAACCTTGCACCACATAATATTCATACAGAACATCTTTTCCGGGCTCTAAAAGAAAATCTTTACTTGAAACTTTTTCCTCTACAAGCAGGCTATGAAATTCTTCTATTTCTGCGGTGTTGAGGTGAATGTCACGTTGTACATGTGCTGTTATTTGCTGATACATTTCATTGTATTTGGAGAGAATTCAAAGCTTAAAATTACATATAAAAAAAATTAATGCTTATATCTTTTGGAACCTATATTCAAGCCTGTAACCAACTTGGTTTCTAAAGAGCAATCGACTCTGTAAAAGGCATAAAATCTTATGTATTTATTAATATTTCATTGGCAATGAGAAGAAAATAAAACATTTAGTATCAAAACAAATGGTAATAGAGATGATGATTTTGTTGTACTAAAATAAAAAAGCCGACTCGTTAAAGTCGGCTTATCCTTTGGTGCGGGCGAGAGGACTCGAACCTCCACACATTGCTGCACTAGATCCTAAGTCTAGCGTGTCTACCAATTCCACCACGCCCGCATTTCCAACTTTTACAACACTTAGGACTCGTTGTAAAGCCTGCTTAATTACTTAAGCGGGTGCAAATATAAATATAGTTTTTAAATATCAAATAGTGATGGAAGAAAATATTGAAAAAATTATTCTGAATAATGAGGGATTTCCCATATACTGTATTTAAAATGCTGATTTTTAGAAAATAGTATTCATAAATTTTTATGGAAATATTTTAAAATTTAGGGTGATCTTAAGAAAAGAGGATGTTTTTGGATTATTGTATCCAATCATAACTTATTAACTTTACGCAAACTTGAAATTAAATTCATGGATTCAATAAAAGGATACTTAGAAGAGAATAAAGACAGGTTTCTGGAGGAACTTGTAGATCTATTAAAGATCCCTTCAATTTCAGCCGATCCTGCTCATAAAGGTGATATGCTTACAGCTGCAGATGTGGTGAAGGCAAGATTGCTTGAGGCCGGTTGTGATATGGCTGAGGTTTCACCAACTCCAGGGCACCCTGTAGTATATGCTGAAAAAATAATCGACAAAAAATTACCAACGGTGCTGGTCTATGGTCATTATGATGTTCAACCCCCAGATCCGATGGATCTTTGGGATTCACCACCATTTGAACCGGTGATTAAGGAAACGAAGATACATCCGGAAGGTGCAATCTTTGCCAGAGGCGCCTGTGATGATAAAGGCCAGATGTATATGCATGTGAAAGCCATGGAGTACATGACCAAAAACGAAGAGCTTCCCTGTAATGTTAAGTTTATGATTGAAGGGGAAGAAGAAGTAGGGAGTGAGCATCTGGAATGGTTCATTAAGGAGAATAAGGAAAAGCTTCAGAATGATGTGATCCTTATATCTGATACCGGAATGATTTCAAAAGATACCCCTTCCATTACAACTGGTCTTCGTGGATTATCCTATGTTGAGGTTGAGGTAACCGGAGCAAACCGCGATCTGCATTCAGGACTTTATGGTGGTGCAGTTGCCAATCCTTTGAATATTTTGAGCCAAATGATTGCTTCGCTCACAGATGAAAATAATCATATTACTATTCCCGGCTTTTATGATAATGTTGAAAATTTAAGTGATAAAGAAAGAGCTAAGATAGCCGAAGCTCCTTTTAGTTTAGAAGAGTATAAAGAAAAGCTGGATATTAAAGATGTTCACGGTGAAAAGGGATATTCAACCCTGGAAAGAGGATCTATTAGACCAACATTAGACGTGAATGGAATGTGGGGTGGTTACATCGGCGAAGGGGCAAAGACAGTTTTACCATCTAAGGCTCATGCGAAAATCTCGATGCGCTTGGTGCCAAACCAGGATCACAAGGAGATCACAGAGTTGTTTAAAAAACATTTTGAAAGCATTGCCCCGGACAGTGTAAAAGTTGAGGTTAAACCACATCATGGTGGTTACCCTTACGTAACGCCTATCGATACTATTGGATATCAAGCGGCAAGTAAGGCTTATGAAGAGACCTTTGGAAAAACACCAATTCCGCAACGTAGCGGAGGAAGTATTCCTATCGTTTCTCTTTTTGAAAAAGAACTGGACAGTAAAATCATACTAATGGGCTTCGGTCTGGATACCGATGCGATCCATTCGCCAAATGAACATTTTGGAGTCTGGAATTATTTGAAAGGGATTGAAACTTTACCTTGGTTTTATAAGCACTTTACTGAAATGAGTAAGTAGAAATTAGTTGAAATAATTTCCAAATGCAGGGAATCAGAATTTTTAAATTTTGATTCCCTGTTTTATTATCTTAGCGCCTCAAATTTTTTAACAATATGAACAAAATATTTAGTACTTGTTTGTTAGCAACTGCGCTTTCATTTGTATCCTGTGATCAGGATAAGAAGGATTCAGACCTTGCTCAGACGGAAACTTCGCAGGAAGATTTTAATTTCAAAGCAGATGAGTTTGCAGATATTAAGATCCTGCGTTATCAGATAGCCGGATGGGAAAACTTGAGTTTAAAAGAACAGAAACTTGTTTATTATCTAACTCAGGCAGGTCTTGCCGGTCGTGATATTATCTGGGATCAGAATTATCGCCACAACCTTACTATTCGTGAAGC
>Ga0207878_100536_pt1 | contig 11142 bp, 16 predicted proteins | sample LinPmetageLP41_FD_184053 | JGI IMG/M metagenome (GOLD analysis project Ga0207878, IMG submission 184053) | Marine viral communities from the Pacific Ocean - LP-41 (SPAdes) | ecosystem: Environmental > Aquatic > Marine > Oceanic | place: Pacific Ocean | collected 2010-08-27 | reverse complement strand
GCGATGGCCGCGGTGGCCTGAGACGATATTCAAAAGGCAAGAGTCAGGCTCGGCTCCCGAGTCGTCCGCGGTACAGGCACAAAAAAGCACCCAATCGGGTGCTTTTTCATATTTGGTGGAGGCGGGGTCCACTGAAAATTGATCGTAAGTTACATTTGCGAAAGGGTTTTCTGTTCTGCAGCTGAAGATGTGCCCCCAGATATGCCCCCGTCGGTCAGGCGTTGTCGTATACCTTCACGCGTGAGGTATGGAAGGGTGGGATGGAACAACCCATCCTTTGCCCCCGTATTGGCAAAGTGAGATTTTCTCACTTTCGGCGGGTATTTGGATGCCGAATAGGGGCCACACAGTGTGCGTACCCTTAAGGGCGCGATTTCAAATCGGACCCTTGTACAAACAAAAAAGCGCCCCCGATTTGGGGGCGCCTGATGCCGGCCACGGTGCGAGGAATAGCGCCTGCCGGCTGTCGGGGTTTTGCTATGCAGGGCACTCACCGACTTATCCCTGTCCAGCCCTTCCCGTATGGGCCGCGCTGGCAGCGGTACTATGGAGACCACTACGAAAATTTCGTATTGGAGAATGTATGGGCCGCGCTGGCAGCGGTATCACGATCAATCGGTATGGCAGATGATCTCCATCCACTCGTGTTTTAGCTCCACGTCCAGCACTGCCTCGATCTCCAGCGTCATGCCCTGCACGGTCAGGCGCTTGCTGGTAGCGTCATCGGTTGCGAGCTCCGGGTGGTAGCGGCAGCGAACCCGGTAGGTCGTCTCCGCGTTCACCTGGGCAGCGGCGAAATACTCACGCCCGCGCAGCGGCTCGACGCTGGCACGGATCCGCGGGCCATCGATCCACTCGGTTATCACCTCGCCATATTGGTTCTGTGTCTGGCTGAAGTTCTGGATCGTCACCAGGTGGCGCAGCTTGCCCGCTCGCATCACAGCACCTCGGCCGATCGGTAGGGATTCAGCAGCAGATGAAACGTGGCGTTCTCGTACAGCGCCCGATCGGCCTGGCGCTCGCGGTTCTCGAACAGGTCGCCGACCAGCAGTAGCACCGCGGCGCGCACCGGCGCCGGCATCGGCTCGGGAAGGTCGTCGCCAAGGTATCCGGCCACGTGGCCCTCGGCGGCTTCCAGCAGCGTGGTGATGTAGGTGTCCTCGTCGTCTTCGAGGATTCGCAGGTGGTCTTTCGCTTCCTGAACGGTGACGGTCGTCATATGAAAAGCACCTCGGTTTCGATGTCTGCGGGCTCTTCGGCCCCCTGGGCGGCGCCCATCGCCATTGCGAGCGCCTGAATGCCGTCGATGCGGCCGGTACGGCGTGACTTGTCCAGCTTGCGGGCGCCAGCGGGATCGGTGACGGCGACGGCGTTGGCCGCGCACATCGTCAGCACCGGGTGATTACCGTGCGCGATGCGGCCGTTCAGCAGCTCCGCCTCGAGCGCGTCGAGTGCCGGTGCCATGTCTCGGAAGCCTTGGCCGTGAGGAACCAGCGGTAGCTCGATACCCAGCCGGTCCAGCTCCTTGCGGAAGATATCGATGCGCCAGCGGTCGAAAGCGAGTGCGTGCAGATCCACGTCCTGCAGGATGTCCGCCAGCTCGCCTGCGACCGCCTCATAGTCCACCGTCGCGCCGGGTGTCGTGCGCAGGAACCCGGTACGTGCCCACACGTCATAGGGCGCCCGGTCAGTCTTGGCGCGGTCGAAGATGCCTTGTTCCGGCGTCCAGAAGTACGGGCGCACCTGCCAGACGCCGGCCACCTTGCCCACCAGCACCAGGGCGGTGAGGTCGGTGCGCGCGGACAGATCCAGCCCGCCATACACCGGGCCATCGAACGGCTCGGGTTCGGCGGCACAGCCGGCCCACACGTCCGGGCTGATGAACGGGCTATCCAGACTAACGCGCTGATTCAGCAGCAGGTTGCGTGCGGTGTTCGACATGCTCGGCATTCGCTCAGCCTGGGCCATCTGCTCGCGCATATCGTCCACGCTGCGGAAGATACCCAGCGCCGGGTTTGCGGCCTTCCAGGCGCTCTCGTCCAGCAGGTCGCAGCCTTCGGGCCCGGCATACAGTCGGCAGACGGTGCGCGGGTCTTTCGAGCGCAGCGCGTCGTCGATCCACTGGCTCAGCAGGTCGGCATCGTTGGCCGCCTGGGTACTGATGGTGATCAGCAGCGGGCTCTCGTGGGCGCCCTGGCTGGTAGTGATCGCGTCCACGAAGTCGGACTGAGGGCCGCGCACCTGGCCCACCTCGTCGAGGATCGCCAGCACCGGCGACAGGCCGTGGGCCGTCTTGCCATCGGCCGCCAGCGCCTTGAACTCGGTATTCATCGTCAGGCCGATCAGACGCTTGCCGCTGGGCACGATCCGCACGATGCGCGACAGCTCGGGCGACTGCTGGACCATTTTGGACGACAGGTTGAATACCAGCGCCGCTTGATCCCGGCTCATGGCACCGGACACAAGCTGGCTATTCTGTTTCGCTTCCGGCCCCACCAGGTGGGCCAGCAGTAGCGCCGCGATTAGGCCGGTCTTGCCGTTCTTGCGGCCGACCGACAGGATCGCGCGGCGCGTGCCCGCCGGGTTGTCGTAGATATCCCGGATGAACTGCTTTTGAAAGTCCGCCAGCTTCATCGGCTTGCCAACGTCGGCACCCTCGGGCGTCACGCAATAGCGTTCGATAAAGCGGATGACGCGATCGGCTCGAGTCATTGCAGTGCCCTCGGAATCAGGTCGTCGTCATCGTCAATGCCCATCCGGGCGCCGCGTTCCAGCGCTGCTCCCTTGTGAATGTCTTGGGATTTACCCACCACGCTGATGGTATCGATCTTCAGCTGGCGGGCCGTAGCCAGAGCGCGGCGACTCACCTTGTCCAGCAGGGTGCAGGCCGGGTTGATCTGATCGCCCAGAATCATGCCGTTGTCGTCGATGTACGCCTCCAACTGCGCAATGTCGCCATAGGCGCGCGCCAACTGCGCCGCCAGTAACAGGTCCGCTTCGGTCCACGTGTCACGCGCCCTTGCCGTCACGATGGCATCCCACGCCGGCCGATCGGTCTCCCTGATGCGCACGAAGGCCGGAGGTTCGAGCGGCCCCATAGCGGCAGCCTGGGCGGCCGTGACAGCAGACTTGGCGCTGTCGGATCGGTGGCGGCGTGGCGTGGATTTCATGGCAGTTACCGATAAAAGCGAGGTATGGCGGCGGTGTAGGCCGGGTCAGTTGCTCGTGATTTTTCGCCACGGATGGTCAGGATCGAGCGGGATCCCGCTCGTGTCGCACCCGATGGCGGTCGTGCCGCGCCCCTGAGTCTCTGCCATCGTCTTGCGTGAGTGGCACTCGTGGCACAGTGGCTGCAGGTTCTCGCGGCGGTTGTCGTCCGTGTAGTCACCCTCGGCGTTGTCGATGTGGTCGACATCGGTTGCCGGGGTGACGATGCCCAGCGCGATGCACTGGCGGCACAGTGGCTCATCGGCGAGCACCTGGGCACGCAGCTTGCGCCAAGCGGTGCTACTCAGTGGGACGTGACGTTGCTTCTTCATCGTCGATCCCTTCGATGGTGGGCAGGTTCTCCAGGCGACGGACTTCTGATCGCATCATCCATCCATCCTCGATCGAACGCTGATAGAACTGCGCACGCTTGAGGCTGTCCCCACGCAGCAAGCCTTCCACGTTGTGCTCGACGTAGAAGGTGGTCGGGTCGTTGATCATCGTCCGGCCTACTGCCTGCTCCCACATCACCAGGTGGCGGCGTAGCGTGTGCGTGACGAAGTAGCGCCCCAGCTCCACGGCATTGGAGTAGTTGGCCTCGCGCAGATCACCGATCAGCACCGGCGGCACACGGAAAAGGCGGGCCACTTCCTCGACGCTCATCCGCCGGGCCTCGATCCACTCGGCATCCTCGAGCGTCATGCTGACCGCTTTGTACTCGGCACCAGCCGGCAACACTGGCGTCTTGCCGTGATTGCTCACGCCTGCCTGGCCCGCCGCCCAGCTCTCGCGGATATCGGTGGCTTGCTGCTTGGTCGTGCCGGCTGGCGCCTGAATGACGCCTGATAGCTTGGTGCCCTGGGCGAACATTCGTTCCCCGTGGGTGCGCTCTGCCAACGCCAGCCCCACGGTGTCGCGGGCTACCTCAATCGGGCTTCTACCCATGATCCCGTCATCGGTGTGGTATCGCAGGTGCAGCACCTCTTCGGCCAGCAGGCGGCGGATGTTGCCGCGTCGATCGCTCACTTCGTAGATCAGCGAGTCATCCGCCGTGAGTAGCACGCTGACGCGATCCGGATGGAGTGGCAGCAGGGCTTCGACGCGCCCGGTTCGGCTCCACTGGATCTCGGCATAGGCGTTGCCTCTCAGCAGCACGTGGCGCTGCATCATCTCGCGGAACTCGAGCGCGGTCTGCTTCGAGTTGGGCTCGGTGTGCAGCACCTTGTACAGCGGGTGCGTTCGGGCCTTCTCCCGGCCATCATCCGAGCGCCGGTAAATCTCCAACGGCAGGCTGGCCACGCTCTCGGATATCGCCGCCACGGCAGCATAGACAGCGGAAATACCCTCAGCACTGGAAGGCGTTACGCTCACGCCGGCCACGTCATGAACGGCTGCCACCTTGTCCCAGTAACGGTCGTAGGTGTCGGCACGCTTCTCGGTTCGGCGTCGGAACAGTTTCACTGGCAGGCCTCCAGGTACAATCGGGCCAATCGAATGGAACGGGGCTGGGCGTGGCGAACCTGAACGCTCGAGGCGTCGTAGGCCGGCGCGGCGGTTATCGTCACCTCGAACAGGTCGACATCCAGCAGCTCCCGCATCGGACGGCCGCTCTCCTCGATCCAGCTATCCCGTACCGGCAGGAAACCGAACGAACAGCCGGCCACGTCACCGCGCGTGACCAGTGCCGCCAGATCCCGCCCCAAGGTCGTATCGGGCAGGTCGATCTCGAACGCCAGACCGTCGGCATCTTCGGTAAGCCTGAGACTGCCGGCGCCTACTCTCCCCAGCAGGGCACGACCGTCATGCTCGTAGATGGCGCGGATATTACGGGCGGTCGGCTCGCCCAGCGTGCGAGTGAACGCGCCAGGCCGGATCACCTCGATGAACTCGCCCAGATCGGCGGGCTCGTTGAAGCGGGACACATAGCCGGTCAGCTTGCGCCCCTGTGGCTTCATCTCACTGCTGGCGCGGACTTCCATGATCAGGCTGCCGGCGTAGCGACGACGAAGCCTTGCGGGTAGCGGATACCCACATCGGCGGTCGCCATCGCGCGCACCTGAACGCCGCCACGGCTATAGGCTGGCTCGGCATAGGGATTGACCAGGATGTCCAGCTCCGACCAGATGCCCAGCAGCACCTGGCTGAAGTCGCCCAGCAGCAGCGTGTCGGCCGGCATCTGGTTGGTGACGTTGAACGGCTTGTCATCCATCTGGCCGCCCTGCAGCAGGAAGCCGGAGCCACTGCCCGGCACTTTCTCGGTGCTGGCGAACGTGGTTTTGACGCCAGGCGCCGCCAGCCAGTTGATCGCGTCGAGGTTGGCCAGCTCCAGCAGCTCGGACAGACCCAATACACCGGCCCAATCGCTCGGAAGGTCGGCTGTCTGGATGCCGGCCGCTTTGAGGATGCCTGTCGGCTCACCACCGGTGCCGGTGCCCGCCAGAATCGCGCGATCAATCTGCTGGGCGATCAGCGCGGTCAGGTCGTTGCGAACCAGTTCCTCGATGTCGGGGCTCGACTGCTGAATGAGCTGGCGGGACATCTCGGTCTTGCCACCCACGTGCTTGGGCGTCAGACGCACGTCATCGAACGACATCTCGCCTTCCGGTACCGCTTGGCCTTCAGACACCCAGCCAGTCGCCAGACCGGTGCCGTACTTGGGTACCGCCACGTCGCCGGATAGACCGGAGAGCACACGCACACCAAGGCTACGGGCCAGCAGGCGGTTACGCAGCGCACCGATGTAGTCCTGGGGACGGTGCTGGACCGGGACAATCTGGCCAGCGGTGCCGGTCTCGTTGGCACGGGTCTCGAGTGCCTGCATCGGAATGAAAGCGCCTTGAGCCTTGCGGCCCGATCGGCGTTCGGCTTCCTGGCTGTATTCGCGTTCGGCACCATCCAGCGAGCGGCCTTCCATCTGGGCGCGCATCACCTTCACCACGCTGACCTGACGCGCCAGCTTGTCGAGGTCGCCGCCAGCATCGCCGCTTACCGGCGTGGCGACACTGCGGCGCTCGACATCGGCCAGATACTCAGCGCGTTCGATTTGACCGACCAGGTTGCGCTCCTCGGCTTTGAGAGCATCGAAGTTCTGGGTTTCGTCTGCGGTCAATTCGCGCCCTTCGTTGGAGGCGGTTTCGACCAGGGATTTCATGGCGGCGACCTTGGCGGAACGCTGCTCACGGAGGGCACTCAGTTTCATGATAATTCACCTTGTGGCGGTGTCGGGTTGGGCTGGAGGTACTGTATGAATAACCACCATAAACGTAATGATATATCGTTGCATAGGTGTTTTAAATGGGATCTTGAATCACCTTTAAATGCCCACCGAGTGGTAACTCTAGAAGGGTGTCCATTTATTGAACGCGGTAAAAATCGAAACTCCCGGATAAGGGTTCATTTTTTGAACCCTTATTTAAGGGTGACGCCAACCTTGGCTGGATAAGGGTTCATTTTTTGCCACCGTAGGTATCAATTTTTGAACGCGGTAAAAATCGAACGGGCAAAGAAAACCCGCCTCGAGGGCGGGTCGAAAGGGCAATCTGCTCATGCCTGGGATAGCCTTCGCTGTGGGATGATGCTCGGCACCACGTCCAGATCCTTCCCCGGACAGTCGTCGATGGTGTGCCACGTGAGGGCGAATAGCGCGCAGCGGGCGCCCTCACGGCCACGCCGGTTGTCGCGGGTCTTGCTGATCAGGTTGCGGTCTTGAAGCTCCCTCAGCGCCTTGGCTAGGGTTGCTTTTGCCATGCCGCCCCATTCATCCATCATCGAGTGAGTGGCGGCCAGATTGCCGTTGTTGCGGCCGTTGTACTGACTTCCCAGCACCATCAGCACTTTCAGGGCAGACGGTGACAACTCGCGGAAGTCCCGCTGCTCCATCAGTAGCTTGGGCAATGCGAGGAAGCCGCCGGGCGCTGATACCCGATCACGCTTCTTCTTCGTCATGCCATCCTCCTCGGAGGCGGGGGCGTCGCGTTTCACGACACCCCTGCGCCAGCTACTCGGTCTCGATCAGGCGATAACGCTTGATCTTGGCCTTGGGCTTTGCCGGTTGTGGATGCCATTCCGTGACGATGGAGAAGCCGCGATTGCGCAGGTCTCGGATCGCTGCGGGCGCGTGGGCAATACGTAGATCCCATTGCAATTCAGCCGCGCTCATTGGATGGAGCCTCAGCGCCTCTAGCACCCGGCCTGTCTGGGTGGTAGGATCGAGTTCAGATATAGCTTTCGAATGAGCCCGGCCTGGGGAGAGGCCGGGTTTTTTCGTTTCTACTCGCATGATTTTGCCTCCTCTTGATCCTCTAGCTGGCCGATCTCGGCCTCCAGCGCATTGGCCTCGTCTTCGAAGTAATCCGATCGGCGTTCCGCAATCTGGCGCCCAGCTTGGGCGACACGTTTGGCAGCCGGGTCGAACGGATCTTTCTCGATCATTGCCTCGACAGCCTTGAACAGCGCCGCGGCCTGCAGCAGGTCTTCGGATGCCAACGAAAGCTGCTCGAGCTTTAGGCTGTATTCGTCGATTTTTTGCTTGATAGCGGTCATCGCTTCGCCTCCCTTGCCTTGTTAGGCTCAGATGCCTCATTCCATGCCCCATACACGCGTTGCATGAGTGGCTCGATGTCAGCGATAAGCCGCTCCAGTTCGCCACCGATGAAGCGCGCAGCCTCGAAGGTCCGGGCATCATCAGTACCAGTACGGGCGCCTGAGTAGCGGTTCTCGATCGGGCTGAAGGCCTGGCGGCACGGCTCAAGGTACTCGGCGTACACCTCGAACAGCTCACCAATCTCGTGGGGCTGGCCAGAACCAGCATCCAGCCAGGCCTTGGCGTGCGAGGTTGCCGCTTCGCTCATCCCAGCCTGGTCGATGCGCAGCCAGGGAGTAGCGATATGCTTGGCGCCTGCCTGCCAGACTTCGGCAAATTCCCAGAGGCGCCGGCTGATGCATTGCGCGGCAAAGGCATCGGGCTTGGTAAGCCCAAGGTTCAGGTTCTCGCAGTCGGCTAGAGCGTCGATGAGACCGGCGCAGCCTTTGATGCGGCTGGCGATGTCTCGCATCTCGAGGGCGAGCTTGCCGGGATGGAAATGGATGGCAGGGATTTTCACGAAAGCGTTCATGACGCCACCTCCTGGCCGTTGCTGACGGCTTCCAGGCGGTGGGCTTTGTCGATGTGGTGGTTGTAGCGCTTCAGCCGGACGGCGGCGCTGGAGTCGCTGAACAGGGCGGCTCTCGCCATAGCACGGTGGGCTGCGGCGCGTGTAGATGGACTGCGAGTAGGGAATAGGCGTGAAAATGCCATTGGGTGACTCCTTTTGGATGGAGTCGTCCCCGGTTGCCGCCAAGCAACGGATGGGGGCGACTGTACGCAAGTTGGCGGACCGGCCCAAAAGGTAACACCGGCATGCCCAAAGGCATCTCGCGCACAGCCGCCATAACTGACGGGCACAAAAAAAGCGCCGTCATGGGGGGCGCTGGTGCGCCTTTTGGGATTCGATCCGCCAAGATCGGTTACGGATTTTGCCGTAACGTTCCCAGCATATCGGGACGGCGAGGGCAGCGCAAGCATTAGGCAGTCTCCCCACTGTTACGCGCATCTTGGATGCGACTGTCGATCCACTCGCGCACTTCGTTATCGATCCACGCGACCGCTCGTGGTCCAAGGTTGACCGGCTGCGGAAATTCGCCTGACTTGATGAGCCGGTAAACACTGCTGCGGCTCAGGCCTGTTTCCTTCATCACTTCGGGAAGCCGAATCATGGCCATTGCACTTTCTCCAGGCATAAAAAAACCCGCTCGAGGCGGGTTCGGGTTTCCTTTGGGCATAAAAAAACCGCCTCGGGGGCGGTTTCTCGAATGCTGGTAATGCGGCTTTTCGGGGCGGCTGCTGCGTCCTGGCGCAGCTACACACCGTAGCTAGAACGTACCCCTTAACTGTCAAATTGGCAATTGGGGGCACAAAAAAACCGCCTCGGGTGGGCGGCCTATCCAGCTGTCGCGGATGCCAATCGGTTACCTTTCTTACCGTTTGGCATCTGAAATACCAGCATGGAAGAAAGAATACCCAAAAAGGGGCACTTTTAAAACAACTTCTTGGAATCGCTTGGCACGCTATGGCTGTTTGATGGACTCAGATTAGCGTCGGCGCGACAGTGTGTAGCGCAGGCAGTCGACACAATATCTACGTTTTTCAATGACTTCTGAGGTCGCGTGCTCGGTTTTCCGGCCGCAAGCATGGCACCTCATCGGCCGGCCGCCTTTGCGATAGCCTTTGATCGATAGGTTGTCGTTTCCCATTGCTCCTCCTGTCATCTGGATGTCATCCGCCAGCTTTCCGAAGCGGGAATACGTTGGGGGTGTCCTGTTTCAGGACATCCAGGTAATCGGCCCAAGCCTGCAGCATCTTCCGGCGCTGCTCGAGGTGCTGGGTTCGGTTGTAGGCCCTGCCATTGGGATCGCGCACTGAGTGAGCCAGTTGCTGCTCGATATACTCGCTGGGGAAGTTGAGCCGTTCCGCCAGCACTGTGCGCGCCATCGCGCGGAATCCGTGGGCGGTCATCTGGCCTTTGAATCCCATCGTATCCAGTGCGGCCTTGATGGCGGCATTGCTCATCGGACGGGTATGGCTGCGGGCGCCTGGGAACACGTACCGGCTTCGCCCGGTCAGCCCCTGGAGGTCTGACAGGATCGCCACCGCCTGGGTCGGCAGCGGCACGATCAGCGGCGATGCGTTCTTGCTGGGCTGAAATGCCCACTCGCCGGCCTCAAGGTCGATATCCTCCCAGAGTGCCTGGCGCAGCTCTCCCGGACGGACAAAGATCAGCGGGGAAACCTTGAGCGCGGCGATAACGGTGGGCGTGCCGCCGTAGCCGTCGATCGCTCGCAGAAGTGGGCCTATCTGCTCGGGGTCGGTCAGCGCGGCGTGGTGCTTGCCCCTGGCGCTGCGTAGAGCGCCCTTGAGGTCTGGCGTAGGGTCGCGCTCGGCGCGCCCCTTCGAGATGGCATAGCGGAACACCTGGCCGCAAAGCGTTTTGACGCGGTGGGCGGTCTCCAAGTGCCCGCGATCCTGAATCCGCTTGAGGCAATCCAGAAGCTCCGGGGCGTTTACCTCGGCGATCGGCCGGCGGCCAAGAATGGGGAAGGCGTCACGCTCCAATCGGCGCTTGTTCCGCTCGTAATGCGACGGCACCACTTCATGCCGATGAACCTGCTCCAGCCACTCTACGCCCACGGCCTGAAAGGTACTGGCAGCGTTCTCCGCGCCATATTGCCGGATCAGACGCTTGGCCGTACTCGGGTCGGTGCCCTGCGTCAGCAGCCGGCGGGCTTCGTCTCGCGCGCTTCTCGCATCCGATAGACCAACGTCGGGATAGACCCCGATCGCCAGACGCTTTTCCTTTCCGTGCATCCGATACTTCATCCGCCAGTAGCGGCCGCCAGCGGGGGTGATCTCCAGGTAGAGTCCGCCTCCATCCGCCAGCCGCTGGATCTTCTCTCCAGGCTTAGCGTTACGAACGGCGGTGGCGCTCAGCTTATTGGTGGGGCGGGACATTTGGGGGCATCTCGTGGGAGCTATGGTGATATGCCCCCAAATATGCCCCCTTAGATGCCGATATGTCTAGGAATCTCGTGGGACGTTGTGACAACAAAAAAGGGCCCGAAGGCCCTTGTTTGCTGGTCTCATGACACTTCCTGATATGCCCTGAAACCCTTATTTGGTGGAGGCGGGGGGAATTGAACCCCCGTCCGCCGGCACTCGCCCATCAGCTCTACATGCTTAGTTCCGTCTTTTGATTTAACGCAGTGCACTCCGGCGGGCAGGATTGCACCTTGCGATCTCTCTAAGGTTTGACGAATGTCAGGAGAGCGCTGACATCCGCGGTCCCATCAGCTTTAGCTCATATCCCCGCGGCGATGAATGGGCACATCGCTTTGGGGCCA
>Ga0207878_100535_pt1 | contig 11209 bp, 8 predicted proteins | sample LinPmetageLP41_FD_184053 | JGI IMG/M metagenome (GOLD analysis project Ga0207878, IMG submission 184053) | Marine viral communities from the Pacific Ocean - LP-41 (SPAdes) | ecosystem: Environmental > Aquatic > Marine > Oceanic | place: Pacific Ocean | collected 2010-08-27 | reverse complement strand
AGTGGACCGGCAGCGCCTACCGGCCTTATCCCGGGTTCAGGAAGCTGCCAGGTAGCTTGGGCGAGTACAACGGCAAGTTCATGTCCGGGCAGATGATTCTTCGTGGCGGCTGTTGCGCCACGCCGGAAGACCATATTCGTCCCACTTATCGAAACTTCTTCCCCCCGCATGCCCGCTGGGCATTCTCGGGATTCCGTCTTGCCAGGGAGGGTTGAACATGGCCCTAGCCACGCGCTACGCCTATTCTCATCGTCTGCTGCACTGGTTGATTGCCGGTCTGGTGATATGCTCACTGGCTAGCGGTATGACGCTGGGGTGGCTGGGTTTCGACGGCCTCGTTGAACGTTTCGGTACCGCCGCGACCAACTTTCTTTATCGATATCACAAGACCTTCGGTTTGCTGATTCTCGGCCTGATGATGCTGCGGCTGATCATCCGGCTGGTCAAAGGCAAGCCGGCCTACGCCGAGCCGCTGCCTACCTTCCATCGCGTCGCCAGCAGCATCGTGCATACCTTGCTCTACCTGTTGCTGTTCATCATGCCCCTGCTGGGCTGGCTAGCCACTGATATCGGCGATTTCCCGGTCGAGTTTTTCGGCAGTCATCTGCCTGGATTAATCGCCAAGAATCAGGCTCTGTCCGAACGTCTATATCAATGGCACGGTCGAGTCGGCTGGGCGATTCTGGTACTGGCCCTCATTCACATCTCGGCTGCACTTTATCACTGGTGCATCCGCCGCGACGGTGTCATGCAGCGGATGAGCCTGTTCCCGCGCAGAGACATCTGACGGGCGTCGGTTGGCTGAGCGCGCAGTCGCTTCAACCCCATTCGTTGCTGATGGTCGGCTCCTTCGGCGCGACCCGCTGCACTGGTGTTAGGGTGCGACTCAGGCTGCGATTTCTCACTCTTCTCGCGTGCCAGGTACCACACCTTTCATGCGGCAACCGGCCGTGGCTCTCCTTACACTCGGGGTTTTCGTCGTGATTCCGGCCTGACTGGCGGGTCCACACTGGCGGATCAACAAGACGGAGATGCCATGAAAACCCTCAGATATTGCCTGGCCGTTGGCTGGGTGATGAGTTGGGGCGCGGGTTGGGGAATTGCCTGGGCCACCGAGACGGACGCCGACCCATCCACGGGTTGCGCCAACTTCCGCTGCGATTTCGGCGATGTGCCGAAGGATTATCCACCGCTGATCGCGGAGCCCTTCGTCTCTTTCTATCGCGACTCTGTGGTCAAGCCGATGAGGCCCTATCGTGACTGGGAGCCCACGGCCCGCCAGGTGCCGGATCTCCGCGCCACCAAGGGTGGTGTGTCCGCCAGGAAAGATACGCCATCGTCGGCGGATTGATGCGCGGGCTGTAGGTGGCGCCGGCGCTTTGGGGATGTCTTCGCCTGAACCAATCTGACAGTCATTTAGCTTGACTTGATATACGTTATCGAGGCGGCGAACGGTGGATGTCACCGTGAGCTCACTAGACGAGAGCCATCGGCTCCGACTGTCGGAGTATTGAAATTCCCGTACTCTTTTCTAGGATGAGTATCCCACTGAAAAAACAGCTGAGGATTTATTGACCCTTTCCTAATCAAGTTTAGTGCCTAGCGCTATCCCATTTGGTGTACCGCACCTAGGACTGGATCTGAAACCTGATCACAAACTCGGAGGTGATTGGATGTCAGTACAGACCGCATCCCTCAAGACCCAAAATTCCACGTGGACGAAGCCGGATCGCTACCCGACACGTTTGCGCCAGCCGCAGGACGCGCTCTGGCAACAACGGCAGGAGGACGTCGTCAAGGGGCGTCATCTCGGTGGCCCGCTGAACGATGAGCAGCTGAATCGTTATGAACGCGATGGATTTCTTTTCGAGCCCAATTTTCTGGGACAGTCGGAACTCGACGAGCTGTGTGCTGAATTGGCCGTCATGCTCGATCGGGACGACTTCCGCGATCGCGATTTCTCGATCACCGAACCGCATAGTCGCGAAATCCGTTCGCTGTTTGCCATTCATCATCTGTCGCAGCGCTTCGCCAAGCTGGCGAACGACGCGCGCCTGGTCGGCCGAGCCCGCCAGATCGTCGGTGGCGATGTCTACGTGCATCAGTCGCGGATCAACTACAAGCCCGGCTTCCACGGCAAGGGCTTCAACTGGCACTCGGACTTCGAGACCTGGCACGCCGAAGATGGCATGCCCGAGATGCATGCCGTCAGCGCTTCCATCGTGTTGACGGACAACCATCATTTCAACGGTCCGCTGATGCTGATCCCCGGTTCGCACAAGGTGTTCGTGCACTGCCTGGGCGAAACGCCGGACGACAACCACAAGCAGTCGTTGAAGCAGCAGGAACTCGGCGTGCCGAGCAACGATGCGCTGCGTGAGCTGATCGAGCAGCGCGGCATCGAAGCGCCCACCGGCGCCGCTGGCGGGCTGTTGCTGTTCGACTGCAACACGCTGCATGGTTCCAACGCCAACATGTCGCCGGATCCGCGCAGCAACGCGTTTTTCGTCTACAACCGTCGTGATAACGCCTGCGTGAAACCGTTTGGCGCCAGGAAGCATCGTCCGTCGTTCCTGGCCCACCAGCCGGACGAAGTGTGGACACCGCAGCAGGATACGCACTAAGACAGCAGTGCCAAGGCCGCAGTGATCTTGCCGCGAATCGCCCTCGAGAGGTCAGGTTCGCGGCACGGTCGGGCTGATGCCATAAGCCGCCGTTGGAGGTAGACTCGCTGAGTCGCCGCCAGCGGCGGCTTCTTTACATCAAGCGGTTCGATTTTCGTCTAACGGTCATTGCCATTGCTTTGGAGCTTGTCATGCCTTTCACCACCCGATTCATCGACGGTCTCGAGACCGGCCTGCCGCTGGGCAAGATTCTCTGCGTGGGGCGCAATTACGCCGAACATGCCAAGGAACTCAACAATCCGGTACCCAGCTCGCCGATCCTGTTCATCAAACCGTCGACCAGCGCCGTCGAGATCGAAGATCCGATCGAACAGCAGTTTACCCACGGCGATGTGCATTTCGAGACAGAACTGGCGCTGTTGATCGGCGAGCGCATGAGTCATGTCAGCGCGGACGAAGCGATGGCAGGTGTGGTTGGAGTCGGGCTGGCGCTGGATCTGACCCTGCGCGACGTGCAGTCCGCGCTCAAGGAGAAAGGCCATCCGTGGGAACGGGCCAAGGCCTTCGACGGTGCCTGCCCGCTGTCGCGCTTCGTGCCGGTGGAAGGCGAGATCGATTGGGAGGCAATCACCTTCCATCTCGATATCGATGGCCAGCGCCAGCAGACTGGCCAGACCAGCGACATGCTGTTCGGCCTGCCAGCGCTGATCGAGGAGATGACCCGCACCTTCACCCTGGAGCCGGGCGATGTGATCCTGACCGGCACGCCTTCCGGCGTCGGCCAGCTCCCCCGTGATGCCGTTCTGGGGCTGTCGCTCTCGCTGGGGCTGGATGTCGGCACGCGCACGCGATAAGTAAGCCATAAGTTGGAAGATCGGCACTTCGTGCCTGGAAGAAGACACAAGCGCCGCTGCGCGGCTAGAAGAGAGAAGAACGGTGCTTTGCACCTAGAAGATATAAGATAATTTCTTCTCTCTTCTCTCTTCCGTCTTATTACTCGAGATAGGTATAACCACTGAGGCCTTCCGACAACTCGTTCACGAACAGCTCGCGTTCCTCTATGGTCAGCGGGCTGGCGATCAGCTGTTCGGTGAGCTTGCGCTTGAGCGCCACGGCGTCGAAATTGACGTAGCCAAGCACGTCTGCGACCGCGTCGCCCTGCTGGACGTGAGAGAGCCGCCATTCGCCGTTCTCGTCGAGGGCGACGTCGACCGAGTCGGTATCTCCGAACAGATTGTGCAGGTCGCCGAGGATTTCCTGATAGGCACCGACCAGAAACAGCCCGATCAGCTTGTCGTCGTCATCGTCCCACTCCGGCAGCGGTAGGGTGCTTTCGAGACCCTGGCCGTCGACGTAAAGATCGATCCGGCCATCGGAGTCGCAGGTGATGTCCTGAATTACGCCGCGCCGGGTCGGTTCGCGATCCAGCCCGGTCAGCGGCAGCACCGGGAAGACCTGGTCGATCCCCCACACGTCCGGCAGCGACTGGAACAGCGAGAAGTTGGCGAACAGCTTGTCGGCAAGCTTCTCGGCCAGTTCGTCGGCGATCTCGCGATGGGCGCGATTGCGATTGTCGAGCCGCTTGTGCAGGCGCTGGCAGGCGGCAAAATAGACCGACTCACCCTCGGCGCGGGCCTGAATGTTGGCCAGCCCCAGCACGAAGCGGTCCTGCAGTTCGCCTACCGCCTGGACCACATCGTGATAGGCCTCGACTAGATCACGGGGTTCGCGCATCCCTTCCAGGCGGTCATAGACCCGCCACAGCTCGGCCACATGGGCATCGCCCTCGACCCGGCGTTCCGGCTCGATTTGGCCCAGGCGTTCTTCGCCGATCACGTTGGTGACCAGCACCGCGTGATGCGCGGTCAGTGCGCGGCCGGATTCCGAGATCAACTGCGGGTGCGGCAGGTTGTGGTTCTCGCAGATCTGGCGGAACGCCCATACCACGTTGGTGGCATACTCCTGCATCGAATAGTTGATCGAGCAGAAGCTCTGCGAGCGGGTGCCTTCGTAGTCGACGCCCAGGCCGCCGCCGACGTCCACCGTATCGATCGGCGCGCCCAGCTCGCGCAGGCTGTGATAGAAGCGGGCGCACTCGCGCAGGCCACGCTGGATATCGCGGATGTTGGCGATCTGCGAGCCGAGATGGAAGTGCACCAGCTGCAGGCTGTCCAGCGCGTCGGCATCGCGCAGCCGTTCGGTGATGGCCAGCAGCTGGCTCGCGGTGAGCCCGAACTTGGACTTCTCGCCGCCGGTATCCTGCCATTTGCCCTTGCCCACCGAGGAGAGACGTGCACGCAGGCCGATGCGTGGTGTTACCTTGAGATTTTCGGCCTCTTCCAGGATCAGGCTCAGTTCGGAGTATTTCTCCACCACCAGGTAGACCTTGTGGCCGAGCTTTTCGCCCATCAACGCCAGGCGGATGTACTCGCGATCCTTGTAGCCGTTGCAGACGATCAGCGATGAACCCTCGTCGCCGGACAGCGCCAGTACCGCCATCAGCTCCGGCTTGCTGCCGGCTTCCAGCCCGACCCGGCCACGGCCGCGCTCCTGAGTGGCGAGAATCTCCTCGATCACGCGACGCTGCTGGTTGACCTTGATCGGATAGACCGCGGTGTAGCTGGCCTGGTAATCCTCCTCCTTCATCGCGTTATCGAACGCCATGCACAGCTGCTCGACGCGATCGTGGAGAATGTCGATGAACCGAACTAACACCGGCAGTCGTAGCCCGGCATCGCGCAAGCGGTCGACCAGGGTGTCGAGGACCAGTGTGGGTCCGGGGGTTTCACTGCCCAGCGGGCGAACCAGCGTACGGCCCAGATCGTCGACATCGAAATAGCCGCTGCCCCATTGATCGATGTTGTAGGTACGACGCGCCTGGGCGGCGGGGGAAGAGTGATTCATGACGTTCTCCGAACGACCGGCGATGAATCCCGGCGTAAATGATGACGACGGCCGGGAACGCGAATGGCGCGCATTATGACGTCGCGAAAAGGCCACGACCACCGATGTCAGGGAAAAGCTAGTCGAAAGTCGCCATAGGTGCAGCGATGGGTGTGAAAACGATGGGTGCGAAAACCGTCCTCAATGGGCGACGCCGGGTAGCGCTGGCACGTCACCGTCGAGACGTCTGCCCAGCAGGGTTCGAAAGCGTGCGGGATCGTGCGGGGTGATGTCGTGAGCCGGCGGATCGACGTGGATCACCAGCAGCCGCGACAGCCAGTAGCGTAGCGCCGTCAGCCGCAGCATAACCGGCCACAGCTCGCGCTCCATCGCCGTCAACGGGCGATGCGCGAGATAAGCGCCGAGGATGGCGTCATAGCGCGCTTCGTCGATATCGCCGACGTCGTCGCTGGTCCAGTCGTTGATCACGATCGCCAGATCGAACAGCAGCTCGCCGCTGCAGCCATTGTAGAAATCGATGATGCCGCCGAGCCGGTCGCCGTCATAGAGGGTGTTGTCACGGAACAGATCGCCGTGAATGGCGCCTTGTGGCAATTCGACGCCGGCAAACTCCTTGCCGTACGCGGCGATCTCGCGGCTCATCAGGGCTTGATCGTCTTCCGACAGGAACGGCAACACTTCGCGGTGGCGGCGCTGCAGCCAGGCGAGATTGCGCGGATTGTCGCGCTTGCCGGCGAAGTGCTGCGAGGCCTGGTGCATCCGCCCCAGCGTCTCGCCGAGCGCGGTGCACTGGGTCAGGTTGGGGGCGCTGGGGTGGCTGCCCGGCATGCGCGGGAACAGCAGCGCGGGGCGTCCGGCCAGGCGCTGCAGGGCGACGCCGTCGCGATCGTGAACCGGGCCCGGCACCGGCAGTTGCCGCGCGGCCAGGTAATCCAGCAGATCGACGAAGAACGGCAGATCCTCGAATTCCCCCTGCTCGAACAGCGTCAAAACCCACTCGCTTTGCTCGGTGATGACGAAGAAGGTGCTGTTCTCGGTGCCGTGCGGTACGCCTTGCAGCGCCTGCAAATGGCCGACAGAGTAGCGTTCGAGAAACTCGGCGACCTGATCGTCGCTCAAGGGGGTGAATACGGCCATGGGATCTCGGATCGGAAGCGGTTATTGGAGGTAAGAAACAGTGCGCATTGTAGCGGCTGGCGGGGCGCTCTCCTACCGGCTATTGGGCACGAGACGAGCGCAAGGCACGGCGGTCACTCGTTCTGAACCCATTTCGGCACGGGAACACTGGGCGTTTCGACGCGCTTGAAGTCGCCGTCGCCGTCGTCGTCGTAGAGGAAGTAGGCGCCGCCGCTTTTTGGGGTAACGCGAATCGCGTAGAGCTTGCCGTTGATGCGGTACTCTTCGACCGTGCGCTGGGCATCCTTCTGCGAGGTGATCTCGGGCTGCACCGCGGGCTGCGCCAGGACAGGCAGCGACAGCCCACCGATCACCAGCGCCGCCAGCAGGGCCGACAGTCGTGTCGTCATTCGCGACCACAAGGTCTTTCGCGACCAGGAGGACATTCGGGACCAGCGTACCATGGCGGGCTCCTTCGCTTATTTCGGGTGACACGTCTGTCGGACGCGTTGCTTCGCCTATTGTATCGCTTTCCCCCAGCCGGACGCATTGCCAGGTTGGCGTCGAGCGGCCGGATGCCCTGACGCCGAGCCGCGGCTTGCGTATCATGTGGGCATCGAAAGCCAGCCACGGATCACGCAGCTCATGGCAGATGCCCCCATCGTCCTCGTCGACGGATCGTCCTATCTTTACCGCGCCTTTCACGCGCTGCCGCCGCTATCGACTTCCGACGGCCAGCCCACCGGCGCCGTGCGCGGGGTGCTGTCGATGCTCAAGAGCCTGATCAAGCAGTACCCGCAAAGCCCCATGGCGGTGGTGTTCGACGCCAAGGGCAAGACCTTCCGCGACGAGATCTATGCCGAGTACAAGGCGCACCGGCCGCCGATGCCGGACGATCTGCGCCCCCAGGTGGAGCCGTTGCACGACTGCGTGCGGGCACTCGGCCTGCCGCTGTTGTGCATCGAGGGGGTCGAAGCGGATGACGTGATCGGTACGCTGGCGCGACTCGCCACCGAATCCGGGCGCGACGCGGTGATCTCGACCGGCGACAAGGATATGGCGCAGCTGGTCAACCAGCACATCACGCTGGTCAATACGATGAAGAACGAGACGCTCGACGTCGCCGGCGTCGAAGCCAAGTTCGGCATTCCGCCGTCGTTGATCATCGATTATCTGGCACTGATGGGCGACAAGGTCGACAACATCCCCGGCGTACCGGGCGTGGGTGGCAAGACCGCGCTGGGGCTGTTGCAGGGCATTGGTGGCGGACTGGACACGATCTATGCCGATCTCGCTCGCGTCACCACCTTGAGCTTTCGCGGCGCCAAGACCATGCCCAAGAAGCTGGAGGAAAACCGCGAGCAGGCCTTCCTCTCCTACCAGCTGGCCACGATCAAGACAGACTGCGAGTTGCCGGTGGGGCTCGACGACCTGCACCTGGCGGATCCCGACCGCGAGGCGCTGAAAGCGCTCTATCAGCGACTCGAATTCAAGAACTGGCTGATCGAACTGCTCGAGGGCCGGGACGAAGGTGTCGATGATGTCGGAGCAGAGAACGCCGGCAGAGCGGAGATCGACGAGGAGGTGACGCTGACCAGCCCGGCGCGTCACGACCAGACCCTGCTGACGCAGGCGGAGTTCGACGCATGGCTCGAGCGGCTGAAAGCCAGCGAGGCGTTCTGTTTCGATCTCGAGACCACCAGTCTCAACTACATGGAAGCCGATATCGTAGGTATCGGCCTGTCGCTGGAACCGGGCGAGGCGGCCTACATTCCGGTGGGTCACGACTATCTCGATGCCCCGGCGCAGCTGGATCGCAGCGCCGTGCTGGCGGCGCTCAAACCGTTGCTGGAAGACCCGGCGATCGGCAAGATCGGTCAGAACCTCAAGTACGATATCTCGGTGCTGGCGCGCTACCAGATTCGGGTCGCCGGGGCGCTGAACGACACTATGCTCGAATCCTACGTGCTGAACTCCACCGCGACGCGTCACGACATGGATTCGCTGGCGCTCAAGTATCTCGGCGAGAAGACCATCAGCTTTCAGGATATCGCCGGCAAGGGCGTCAAGCAGCTTACCTTTAACCAGATCGCGCTCGAAGAGGCTGTGCCCTACGCCTGCGAGGACGTCGATATCACCCTGCGCCTACACCAGGCTCTGCGGCCCAAGGTGGAAGAAGCCGGGCGGCTGGCCGAGGTGCTCGATACCCTCGAGCGCCCGCTGATTCCGGTGCTTTCGCACATGGAACGCGGCGGCGTGGCATTGGACGCCACCCGCCTGCATACGCAGAGCCAGGAGCTGGAAGGGCGCATCCGTGAGCTGGAGCGTGAAGCGTTCGAGCTCGCCGGCAAGGAGTTCAACCTGGGTTCGCCCAAGCAGCTGGCGGAAATTCTGTTCGAGGAGCAGAAGATCCCGGTGATCAAGAAGACGCCCAAGGGCGCACCGAGCACCGCCGAAGCCGTGCTCGAAGAGCTGGCGCTGGATTACCCGCTGCCCAAACTGATCATGTCGCACCGCGGCATGACCAAGTTGAAGTCGACCTACACCGACAAGCTGCCGCGGCTGGTCAACCCTGCCACCGGGCGGCTGCACACCAGCTATCATCAGGCGGTGACGGCGACCGGGCGGCTCTCCTCCAGCGATCCCAACCTGCAGAACATCCCGATCCGTACCGAGGAGGGGCGCAAGATCCGCCAGGCCTTCGTGGCCCGCGAGGGTTACCGCATCGTCGCCGCCGACTACTCGCAGATCGAGCTGCGGATCATGGCGCACCTCTCCAACGACAAGGGTCTGCTGGACGCCTTCGCCAACGATCGGGACATTCACGCCGCCACCGCGGCCGAAGTCTTCGGCGTGGCACTGGATAAAGTCGCCACCGATCAGCGGCGTAGCGCCAAGGCGATCAACTTCGGCCTGATCTACGGCATGAGCGCCTGGGGGCTTTCCAGGCAGCTGCACATCGAAGCCAGGCAGGCCAAGGTCTACATCGACCGCTACTTCGACCGTTATCCGGGCGTGGCCAGGTTCATGGACAATATCCGCGCCCAGGCCGGCGAGGATGGCTTCGTCGAGACCGTGTTCGGCCGCCGGCTCTATCTACCGGAGATCAAGGCCCAGAACCACGCCCGGCGTCAGGCCGCCGAGCGCACCGCGATCAACGCGCCGATGCAGGGCACCGCCGCCGATATCATCAAGCTGGCGATGATCGATGTACACCACTGGCTCAACCCGGCTCAGGGGTCGGCCGAATTCGACGCCTGGATGGTGATGCAGGTCCACGACGAACTGGTGTTCGAGGTCAAGGAGAAGCAGGTAGACGACTTCCTCACCGCGATTCGTCAGCGGATGGAAAACGCCGCTCAGCTCAATGTGCCGCTGATCGTGGAGGCCAATAGTGGGGCCAATTGGGACGAAGCACACTGAAACCTGCGCTTGGCTGTCTTACACTGGTTCGACCTGTACGGATTCGACTTACACGGATTCGACTTACACTGATGTATCGTTTATCGCCGTGTGGCGGCTTTATTTTCGCAAGGAGTACAAAAAATCATGGCCAAACAGCAAATTGGCGTTGTCGGCATGGCCGTCATGGGCCGCAATCTGGCGCTCAACATCGAGAGCCGCGACTACACTGTGTCGATCTTCAACCGTTCGCGGGAGAAGACCGATGAAGTCATGCAGGAAAATCCCGACAGCAAGCTGGTGCCGTTCTACAGCGTCGAGGAGTTCGTCGCGTCGCTCGAGACGCCGCGGCGCATTCTGCTGATGGTCAAGGCGGGCGATGCCACTGACAAGACGATCGAGTCGCTCAAGCCGCATCTGGATAAAGGCGACATCCTGATCGACGGCGGCAACACGCCGTTCGAGGACACCATCCGGCGCAACAAGGAGCTGTCGGAAGCAGGTTTCAACTTCATCGGCACCGGCGTTTCCGGGGGCGAGGAGGGCGCGCTGAAAGGCCCGTCGATCATGCCGGGCGGCCAGAAGGAAGCCTATGACATGGTCGCGCCGATCCTCGAAAAGATCGCCGCGCGTGCCGACGACGGCGAGCCCTGCGTCGCCTATGTCGGCCCGGACGGCGCCGGCCACTACGTCAAGATGGTCCACAACGGCATCGAGTACGGCGACATGCAGCTGATCGCGGAAGCCTATTCGATTCTCAAGAGCTCGCTGGGGCTGTCGAATGCCGAGCTGGCCGAGGTCTTCAGCGAGTGGAACCGGGGCGAGCTCGACAGCTACCTGATCGATATCACCGCCAGGATCTTCACCAGGAAGGATGACCAGAGCGATCACGACGTGGTCGATATTATCCTCGACTCGGCGGGCCAGAAGGGCACCGGCAAGTGGACCAGCAAGAGCGCCATGGATCTCGGCGTACCGCTGCCGCTGATCACCGAGTCGGTCTTCGCGCGGTTCATCTCGGCGCTGAAAGACGAGCGCGTCGCGGCTTCCAGGGTGCTCACCGGCCCCAAGGAAACGCCGCTTCAGGGCGACAAGCAGGCATTCATCGAGAAGGTGCGCAAGGCGCTGTTCTTCAGCAAGATCGCCTCCTACGCTCAGGGCTT
>Ga0207878_100534_pt1 | contig 11218 bp, 10 predicted proteins | sample LinPmetageLP41_FD_184053 | JGI IMG/M metagenome (GOLD analysis project Ga0207878, IMG submission 184053) | Marine viral communities from the Pacific Ocean - LP-41 (SPAdes) | ecosystem: Environmental > Aquatic > Marine > Oceanic | place: Pacific Ocean | collected 2010-08-27 | reverse complement strand
ACACGTTTTGAGTAATCAGACTGGCTGGCTAATAGCTGGACGCACGCACTGCATAAAGCAATACAATCCAGACAAAATTTGTGGCATTGTTTCATGTCGGGTTCCCCCAAATGTTGGTCAAGGCAAATTCTCGCCGCAGTAATGCAGGCGTTGCAATCATCGATACATTTTTGCATTTCTGAACTTAATGGTTTCATAATTTAAATGGTTTTAGTTACTTTCTGATTTGCTCGGAAATCAGAAATAAAAGATTAAGAGCCGAACCTCTTTTCAAATATCGACTCATAGCCCGGGGGGCAGGCAAGCCGATTAATAAAGATTTAACATTTTAATTTGATTAAAAAAAAGGCAGCCAAAAATGGCTGCCATAAAAAGTTTCAGATTTTAATTTCAGTACGATGGTTTTGCTAACTGGCTTTTCCTATTCCTGCTTCGATAAGTTTTTCTTTGCTTATACCATTGTTTGTACAGCACTCAAGCAATTTTCCATCAACCGCCACCGCGGGAATTCTCTTTACACCGTACTCCTGCACTTTATCTATACAGGTCTTATCCTCACATTGTTCCACCAGGTTATAGGTGGTAATCTCGCAACTATCGCAGGATAATTCTTTTACCATTTTCACTACCGGATCGCATACCGGACAATTTGCCGTAAATATTTCTACTTGTCTTTTCATTTATATGAATTTAATTTAACAATCAGTTTTATCCTTATTTTCAAAGAACAGTTCAAAGATAAGAGCGGAACCAGGGTGGTCTCCAAATAAAAAAACCTGTTTTTGTAAAACAGATTTTAAATAGTATTAAATTAAATAGAAGAATATTTTACCCTGATCTATTTTCGGAAATGTAAGATTCCAGCCTTCGTTTAAGTTCATCAATCTCCTTCATTTTATCGGTAAGGCTGTTAAGCTCAAGGTCAGGAAATTGTTTACGAATAAATTCAATTCGCTCTTCATTACCGCAGTTGCCGGGACAAGCTTCCACAGTTTCTGAAATTGTGATCGCCAGCGCTTTGCGGTACACTTCATCTAAAAGAAGAAAATGCGCCTTATCAAGTCCTTTTTGCGCCGCTTTGAACTGGATCAGAATCTTTTCTGGATCTTTATTTTCATCCAGCATTTTTATAAGTCCGTTAAGCTGGCCGCTGATGCTCTGCAAGCGAGTTTTTATATCTTTACTTAGATCTCTAGGAATCATACTTTTAATTTTCAGCAAGATACATCTGGAGTGGGGGAGGTCACCAAAAGTATTTTAAATTTTTAGCAGCAATTTGTTCCTTCCTGAATGGGTGGACAGGCAACATTACCATAAGAACAATAAACACAGCAATCACCTTCCTTTGGTTTTAATAAATGCTTGCAATTATCACATTGGTAAAAAAACTGACAGGCTGTTGTGGGCATTTCCTCTTCTTTTGTGTGTCCGCAACCAGGACATGTAATGGTAGAAACTAGTTCTATTTCCATAATCTATTTATTTTTAAAGCATATGAGGGATATCTGATGACAAAGTTGGATACGTAAAGATCATCGTCCTTAACTCATTGATTTTCATTTTGGTCTTTATCGCCATGGCAAATAAATTGATGGTTTCCTCCGTGTTAGGTCCTATTAAATGTGCGCCAAGAATAGTCTGATTCTCTTTATCAATGATAGTTTTGTAGGCATATTCCTTAACATTCAGTCTTTTTGCATTGAACCAGCTTTCCGCATGGTTATAATTGACCTGATATTCTATCTGTTTTGATTTGGCTTCTGCTTCGGTTAATCCTACTGATGCCAGGATAGGCAAAGTAAAAACTACAGAAGGCATTGGGGGATAATTGACTTTTTTCTTGTTCCCTTTGATGATATTTGATGCCACAATATGCCCTTCCATTACTGCAACAGGTGTAAGGGGTAATCCTCTTGAATCTGCCGAATCTCCCGCTGCATAAATATTAGGGTTAGAGGTACTTTGAAGGTATTCGTTGACTGTGATTCCTTTTTTTGAAAAAGAGATGCCAGCTTTTTCCAAATCTAAATCAAAGATAGCGGGAGGACGACCGGCTGAGTTAAAGACTGATGCTGTTTTATACGTGGTCTCTTTTCCATTTGATTTTCCAGTTACTACATAATGGTCTTCTTTCTTTTCAATTTTAGAGACTTCGGTTTCCAAAACCAGTTTAATTCCTAGCTTTCGGGTTGCGTCCACAAGATGTTGTACAATGTCACGATCAAAGTTTTCCAATGGAAATTCTCCACGATGTAATATAGTTACATCGGCACCAGCCCGTGCAGCGATATGAGCAAATTCAAAGGCAATGTAGCCACCTCCAATAAATAAAAGTGATTTAGGTAGCTTTTTTAGGTTAAGGAAATCTGTACTTGAAAGTGCCAAATTTCCACCTTCAAAATCCAGTACCCGGGGTTTTGCACCTGTTGCGATTACGAATTTATCAGCTTCAATAACTTCATCACCTACCTGTAAGGTGTTATCAGATAAAAATTTAGCTGAAGTGTGATAGGTATCTATGTCTTTATTCTTATATCCTTTTTCAATTTTAGGAGGCATGGCATCGACAAAAGATTCTTTAAAAGCCATAATATCTTCCCAATTGACTTCTGGTACGGTATCTATTCCATTTCCTTTAAGCCTTTGCGCAAAATCACGTACTTCAGTTGCTCCTATAATCACCTTTTTAGGATCACAGCCTCTTAGGGCACAGGTTCCACCGTAGGGAAGTTCATCAGTAATGCCCACCTTTAGGCCTTTGGAGGCACATTTATTAGCAACAGTCATACCCGACATCCCGGAACCTATTACAAATACATCATATTTTTTCATCTACTTCTCTTTTTTATTTTCTGTATCGATTACTTTATAACCAGTTGTATTTATTGCTTTTCTGATTGCGGTTAAATCGACTTTAGTTTTATCATATTCTACCACGGTATTACTATTTGCGTAACTCGCCTTGACTGATAAAATACCATCCAGATTATTTACCTCACTTTCTACGTGGGCTTCACAGCCTGCGCAGGTCATTCCCTCAACTTCAAAGGTGTGCTTTATTATGTTTGATTGAGAAACATACACTATATCTTTACTGGGCTGTGAATAAAATATATTGGAATAATAAGGGAAAGCCAGCATCAATCCGGCAAATACTGTTACCATGAACAGAAAATTTTTGGACTGCCAAAAAGATGGTTTTTCTTCCTCATCACAGGCACAATCTATTTCTTCTTGTGTTTTAGGTTTCAATTTTAAATACCAGGCCAAACCAAGAATTCCTATAGTAAGCGCAATCAAATAAGGACGAAAAGGTTCTATCCAGGAAAATGTGGTGACAAGTCCACTACTACCTGCTAAAATTGCCAGGAGGGGAGTAATACAACATACGGAAGCAGTTACTGCAGTAAGCATGCTAACAAAAGCTGTGCTATTTGACTTATTGGAAGATTTCATTTTACGCAGTTTTTTTTACCATTTTGATTGTAGTGAAAACAGCATTAAGTAGAGCTGTTTTATCCTTCACTAATGAATAGTACAAAGTTTGCCCCTCTCGTCTTGAGGAGATAAAACCTGCATCTTTAATTTTGCGGATGTGTTGGGATATTGCCGGTACACTCATTTCTAAAATATCAGCAATATCACAAGGACATAATTCGTCTTCCATGTTCAAGAGGAATAAAATTTTTAAGCGTACCTCGCTACCAGCAATCGATAGTAGTTTGGTCATATCTTTAAAATTATCATCCATTCTTTCCAAAGTGTTTTTACAATTAAGAAGTTGTTGATGATCAGCTTGGGCTCTTGTACACGAAATTTCCATGGTCAATCTTTGATTTAGACTTCAAAGTTATAATAAAATAAGTATTTAAGCAAATGCTTAAATATAATCTTGGAAACCGTATATTTGATTCATATGTAAATCCTATAAGAAAGTGGGAGGGACTCTAAATTGACAATTACTCGCAGAAAATATTTAAAAATAATTTATTTATACTGAAATAAATTTCAAACCATCATGAGAGGAAATATTGGTACTTCAATTTAGAGGAAGTTACTGTTTTTCTTTACCACAGGGGAGAATGTTGTTTCGAAATATCAATTCATGAAAGCAATTTTTGCAGATACGGCTACCAAAACACCGGTATCCTAATTTAAATGAAGCATTGGTAAATATACTTTGGGATAATATCAATTATCCCAAAGTATATTTACTAAAACCACTTAATTCATAAATTCTAGGTGAATGCTCCTTTGTGGATCCGTCAATTTAAGGTACCACTCTTGTCTTTAGAATTCCCATCTTGGTTAAGATTCTAACAGCATTACTGTACCAAGTCCGCCATCAGCACATACACTTACAATAGCTCTTTTTCCCGTCCCTCTTTTTGCCAGCTCTTTGATCGCCTGGTTAATAATTCTGGCGCCGGTTGCGGCAAAAGGATGGCCTATGGCTATGCTGCCACCATTCGGATTTATATTTTTCCGGGGAAACTCACCGAAATCGAACGAAGTGCCCACTTTTTTCAAATGCTCCTTATCCTCAAGTAATTGAATGTTTGCAACAACCTGAGCTCCAAATGCTTCGTGAATTTCCCATAGGTCAATTTCATTATAGCTAAGTTTATGTCGTTCCAATAACCTGGGTATGGCATAGGTTGTCGCCATTAACAGCCCATCTTCCTCAATATTTACAGCAGCAATTTCCCAATCGATAAGTTTTACGGCATATGAATCCTTTGGGAACTTTTCTTTTCCTTTTTCCTTACATACCCATAATCCCGCGGCACCATCAGTAAGTAATGAAGAGTTCCCTGCGGTAAGGGTGCCATTCCCGGATTCTTTATCAAAAACGGGATTTAAAGAACTTAGTTTTTCCAGGTTAGTATCCTCCCGTGGTATGGTATCACGATCTAATCCTTTAACCGGGGTGATGAGATCAGCGAAAAACCCATCTTTGCGGGCTTTAATATAATTTTGATGGCTTTTAAGAGCTATTTCGTCCTGTGGTTTTCTTTTTATATCAAGCCGCTTGGTAGTAATTTCTGAATGTTCTCCCATACTCAAGCCTGTACTTCTATTAGAAACACTGGGAATAAACAAGCGAATATTTCCAAATTTCAAATCTTTAAGTTTCCCTATTTTTTCCTTGAAACTTTTTGCTTGAAAAAGTCTTCTTAACCAATCTGAAAAATCCTGGTTTAATCCCAACTGAATCCTACTCATACTTTCCGTTCCACCAGCCAATGCAATTTGATCCTCATTTATTAGGGAAGCAGCTTCAATCGCAGCCATCATACTGGTACTACAGGCCATGATAGTGGTAAAAGCGGGAATGGTTTGATCCAGCCCGGCATCCATTATAATTTCACGGGCTAAATTACTGTACCCAAGATTAGGTGCGACAGAGCCCCATATTAATAAATCGGGATTCAATTTTTTATTTTCTATCATTGCTTTAACCACCGGGAGGGATAAATTTATTACATCCAGATCCTTTAATTCTTTATCAACCTTCGCAAAAGAGGTTCTCACTCCGGCTATTAGCCAAACGGTATCAACTGTTGTTTTCATATTAATTATATTTATGTAATATACAAACTAAATAAAATTGTGTATCTAATGGTTTAAAAATATAATTGATCTGTTTTCAATAAGTTGAAGTAATTAGAACTAATTCGATCAATTTTTTGATAGAGTAAAAAGTTGAATTAATTTTCTTATCTTTGCGGTTAATAATGAAGAAAGGATTTAATAAAATACTATCAATGACCCTGGCACTACTCGTGTTTGGCACCTCAATTACTTATGCGGTGGAAATGCATTTTTGTGCTGAAAATTTAGTAGATTTTTCCTTTTTCAACAATTCTTCTAATTGCGCAGAATTAGACAGTAATGAAGAATTAATAGAAATTTGTGCGGTCTCAGAAGTACCTTGTTGCAATAGCGAACAAGTTGTAATTGAGGGTCAGGATACTTTGGTGAAATCTAATTTTGAAGATCTCACCTATAATCAGCAACTTTTCTTAACCTCATTTGGTTATTCTTTTATTAATCTATTTGAAGGATTGGAGAGAAATGTTGTACCTTTTGCCTCCTATATTCCACCACTCCTGGTACGGGATATTCTAATTTTAGATCAGACTTTCCTTATTTGATTTTTTAAGTATTATAAAATTAGCCCATCGGTATTTCTGATGCAGGCTTTTCTATGCTTATTTCTTTTTAAGAAGTATTTATAATTACTTAATAATCAAATATATGCTAAATAAAAGTATAAAATTTTTAATAGAAAACAAGCTGGTAGCTATATTGCTATTAGTACTATTTGTCGGTTGGGGAGTGGTTAACGCCCCGTTCGATTGGGGAACCGGGATTTTACCAAGTGATCCGGTAGCCGTTGATGCTATTCCTGATATAGGTGAAAATCAACAAATTGTATATACAAAATGGGATGGAAGATCCCCTCAGGATATAGAAGATCAAATTACCTATCCACTTACTACTTCTTTACTAGGTATCCCGGGAGTAAAGACTATCCGAAGTTCATCAATGTTCGGCTTCTCCGCAATTTATATCATTTTTGAAGAAGACATAGAATTTTATTGGAGCCGTAGCCGTATCCTGGAAAAATTAAATTCCCTGCCCTCTGGATTGCTTCCAGAAGATGTTAATCCTTCATTAGGACCAGATGCCACTGGCTTAGGGCAAATATTCTGGTACACACTTGAAGGCAGGGATAAAGATGGAAATGTAACCGGGGGATGGGATTTACATGAATTAAGGAGTATTCAGGATTTTTATGTAAAATACGCTTTATCTGGTGCTAGCGGTGTGTCAGAGGTTGCTTCGATAGGTGGTTTTGTTCAGGAGTATCAAATAGATGTAGATCCGGAATTAATGCGCCAATATAATATAGGCCTACAAAAAGTTGTAGAAGCGACACGGAAAAGTAACCGGGATATTGGAGCCCAGACCCTAGAAATTAATAAAGCAGAATATCTTGTTCGTGGCCTGGGATATATTGAATCTATAGAAGATATACAAAATGCTGTTGTAACATCTGAAGAATTTGCCTCTATTCGGATAAAAGATATCGCTAAGGTTACCTTAGGCCCCAAGACCCGCCGTGGTCTCCTGGATAAAGAAGGAGCTGAAGTGGTAGGTGGTGTTGTGGTTGCCCGCTACGGGGCGAACCCACTAGAAGTAATTAATAATGTTAAAGACAAGATAAATGAAATAAGTGCAGGATTACCTTCAAAAGAATTGAGTGACGGAAGGACATCCCAGGTTACCATAGTTCCGTTTTATGATCGTACCGAGCTTATCCAGGAAACACTGGGGACATTAAATGAAGCGCTAACCCTTGAAATCCTTATTACCGTCCTGGTGATTATCATAATGGTCTTCAATCTTAGAGCCTCCATTCTCATCTCCGGATTGTTGCCAGTCGCAGTCTTAATGGTATTCATATCTATGAAACTCTTTGGAGTACCCGCCAATATAGTGGCACTATCTGGAATAGCAATTGCCATTGGTACTATGGTAGATGTCGGGGTAATACTTTCAGAAAATATTATCAGGCATCTGGATGAGGATAAGGACCGGTTATCCATTAATGAAATAGTTTATAATGCTACGGCAGAGGTCTCAGGGGCTATTTTAACAGCGGTTCTGACTACAATTATCAGCTTCCTTCCCGTTTTCACCATGGTTGGTGCAGAAGGAAAATTGTTCCGGCCACTTGCTTTTACCAAAACAATGGCTTTGACAGCATCGCTCGTTGTGGCCTTATTTTTAATCCCACCTTTCGCGGCAATATTTTTCAAAAAAAGAAATATTAAGACAGTGGCCGGTTATACGGTTAACGCTATCGTAATTGCCCTGGGGATTACCGCGCTTATTTTTGGACATGTATTAGGCCTGGTACTGGTGGCATTTGGAATCACCGGAATTCTTCTTCTTAAAAAGAAGATTTCGCCAAAACGATCCAATTTGATTAATATTATTATTTCAAGTTTTACCATAGTTTATCTTCTCGCAGCTTACTGGAGACCGCTTGGTTTTGACCGAAGTATATTTATGAACCTCATATTTGTGAGTTTAATTGCTTTCGGACTGCTGGGAACATTCGCCGTTTTCAGAAGATATTATACCAGGATCCTAAGATGGACCTTAAGAAATAAAATATTGTTTTTATCCATTCCTACGGCTATTGTAATTTTTGGGGTGGTGATAATGCAAAATACGGGTAAGGAATTTATGCCTTCCCTTAACGAAGGTTCCTTTCTATTGATGCCTACTTCCATGCCACACGCAGGGGTAGAAGAGAACAAGCGGATTTTAAGGCAACTGGATATGGCCGTGGCCAATATTCCTGAAGTAAAAACGGTAGTTGGTAAAGCCGGACGTACAGAATCAGCTTTAGATCCAGCGCCACTGTCTATGTACGAGAATATTATTCAGTATAAATCTGAATATATGCGCAATGAAGAGGGGGAACGCCAACGCTACAGGGTAAACGAGGATGGCCTTTTTATACTTGATGATGGAAAATTAAGTATCAATCCCAATTTAGAGATAGATGAAGATGCAGATGGATATGCCCAGGATAAACTCAGGGATCCGTTTTCTCTAAAAAGAGAAGACCTGATCCCGGATGAAGATGGGGAGTATTTTAGAACATGGCGCCCGGAAATAAAATCGGCTGACGATATATGGAATGAGATTGTAAGGGTTACCAAACTTCCAGGTATTACTTCGGCCCCTAAGCTTCAACCTATTGAAACAAGACTCGTAATGCTGCAAACAGGAATGCGTGCTCCTATGGGTATTAAAGTGAAAGGGCAGGACCTTAGGGAAATTGAAGCCTTTGGGTTGAAACTTGAAGAGATCATAAAAGAAGCGGAGGGTGTTAAAGATGAAGCTGTTTTTGCTGACCGTATTGTAGGAAAGCCCTATCTACTTATTGATATAAATAGGGAACGTTTAGCCAGGTACGGAATTGCGATAGAAGATGTCCAGCGTACCCTCCAGGTTGCCATTGGGGGAATGCAAATTACAGAGACTGTTGAAGGGCGTGAACGTTATGGTGTTAGGGTAAGGTATCCCCGCGAATTACGGGAAAACCCCCAGGATATAAAGGATATTTATGTGCCGGTGCAAAATGGCAGTCCTGTTCCTTTGGGAGAACTGGTAGACGTACGCTATGAACAGGGTCCCCAGGTTATTAAAAGTGAAGATACTTTTTTAATCGGCTATGTATTATTTGATAAATTAGATGGGTTTGCAGAGGTAAACGTCGTAGAAAATGCTCAGGCAGTAATCCAGGAGAAAATAGATTCTGGTGAACTTGTGGTGCCTAAGGGGATTACTTATCGATTTACCGGTACCTATGAAAATCAGCTCCGTGCAGAGAAAACCTTGTCTATAGTTGTGCCTCTGGCACTGGTTATCATTTTCCTGATCCTGTATTTTCAGTTTAAATCTGTTTCTACTTCATTAATGGTCTTTACCGGTATCGCGGTAGCTTTTGCCGGAGGGTTTCTGATGATCTGGTTTTATGGCCAGGATTGGTTCTTAGATTTCAACTTTTTTGGTGAAAATCTACGGAACCTGTTCCAGATACACCCTATTAACCTAAGTGTGGCCGTATGGGTTGGTTTTATAGCCCTTTTTGGAATCGCCACCGATGACGGGGTAGTTATGGCCACCTACCTAACACAAACCTTTGATAGAAATGATCCAGAAAATAAGGACGAGATAAGGGATTCTATTGTTGAGGCGGGTGAGAAAAGGATTCGACCTTGTCTAATGACCACGGCAACAACCATTCTAGCCTTATTGCCCATATTAACATCAACAGGGCGGGGTAGTGATATCATGATACCTATGGCAATACCCAGCTTTGGCGGGATGCTCATCGCCCTTATGACACTCTTCGTGGTACCTGTATTGTTTAGTTGGAAAAAAGAATTTGCACTTAAAAGAAAGAACAAATGAGATATATAATTGTAATAATCACCTTGTTGATTTTCACGCAGTCCCGGGGGCAGGATTTACAGTCATACCTTCAGGAGGCGGAAATAAACAATCCGGAGATCCAGGCCTTTGAACTTCGCTATGATATTGCTGAAGAAAAGGTCAATGAAGTGAATACCCTGCCCAATACAGAGGTAAGCGGGGGGTATTTTGTAAGTGAACCTGAAACCCGGACGGGGGCACAATCCGTAAGATTTTCGGCCAGGCAGATGATTCCCTGGTTTGGGACTATTACGGCAAGGGAAAATTATGCGTCCGCACTGGCAGATGCTGAATATATTGAAGTCGCCATTGCAAAGCGAAAATTAAAACTCGCTGTCTCCCAGTCCTATTACCGGTTGTATGCGATTGAAGCCAAACAACGTGTTTTAGAGGAGAATATCGAACTTCTGGATACTTACGAGAGGCTGGCACTTACCTCCCTTGAAGTCGGAAATGCTTCTGCGGTAGACGTTTTACGCTTGCAAATAAGACAAAACGAACTGGTGGAAAAAAAGGAAGTACTGGAACAGGATTTCTTGGCAGAACAAAGCGAGTTCAATAATCGTCTGAACCGGGAGGAAGGGGAGCAGGTAGTGGTATATGATTCTGTACCATTGCCCTCAGAAGATTTTATAATATCTGTAGATAATTTAAACAACCACCCAGAATTGTTGAAATATGATGAACTTTATGAATCGGTAGAGCTGGCCGAAGTCCTAAATCAGAAAGAATCGTTGCCTGACCTGGGTTTTGGGGCAGATTATGTTGCAGTGACCGAACGGCCGGACATGGACTTTAATGATAATGGCAAGGATATTTTTATGCCAATGGTCTCGCTATCGATCCCTATTTTTAATAACAAATATAAATCGATATCAAGGCAAAATGAACTCCGGCAATTAGAATTGGACGCGCAAAAGGATGAGCGCCGAAACCAACTGGAAACAACGCTGGAAAGGGCCCGTAGCAACCGGGAAGCTTCCCGCATCACCTATAACACTCAATTAAATAATCTGGAACAGGCCAGGGACGCCGAGGAGGTTCTGATTAGAAGTTATGAAACCGGCACTATTGATTTTAATGATGTGCTGGACATTCAAGAATTACAGCTAAAATTTCAAATAGGATTGATTGAAGCAACTAAGAATTATTATGTACAAATGGCCATTATTAATTATCTGAACAATAATTAATC
>Ga0207878_100533_pt1 | contig 11226 bp, 8 predicted proteins | sample LinPmetageLP41_FD_184053 | JGI IMG/M metagenome (GOLD analysis project Ga0207878, IMG submission 184053) | Marine viral communities from the Pacific Ocean - LP-41 (SPAdes) | ecosystem: Environmental > Aquatic > Marine > Oceanic | place: Pacific Ocean | collected 2010-08-27 | reverse complement strand
TAAAAAGGATCTTTTCTAAGGTTTCAGGACTAATTTCACCCCCAAATTCAATTAGAATTCCGCGGTCTCCAAAAGGTAATATTTGTGGAAATTCTGCCATTACGTATTCTTTACTCCTATTCCTTTTTGAGCGAAATTTTTATTAAGGAAATCGATGATTTCAACAGAAGAAGGGGTGTCACTATGCACACAAAAAGTATTGGCTCTAGCTTCAATATCATGGCCCGAAATCGTTCTTATTTTCTCATCATTATAGATTGAAAAAACATGCTCAAAAACATGCTCTTTTTTAGTGAGTAGCGCATTCTTTTCTGAACGCAAAACCAGGCTGTAATTATCCTCATAATTACGATCTGCAAATGCCTCAAAAAGCACCTCAAATTTACCCATTGCCAGTTCAGAAATTTTAGAATTTAAAGGCACATAAAGCTTAAAATTCTCATCAAGATCTTCGAGGCATTTAATAATAATTCTGGCAATATTTTCATCTTTCGCAGCATCATTATACAGCGCTCCATGAAGTTTGACATGGGTCATTTTTCCGCCTTCAGATTCAGCGATTTGTTTTAAACTTAGCACCTGACCTTCGATTGAAAGCTTAAGATCCTCTTCAGACATTTCAAGATGATTTCTACCAAAATTTTGTCTATCTGGATATGATGGATGCGCTCCTATTTCAACATCATGCTCCATGGCAAGCCTCACGGTTCTATGCATGGTCTCCAAATTACCCGCGTGGCCTCCGCAGGCAATGTTACAGGCTGAAATGAGCGGCATAAGTTTCTCATCAAACTTACCTCCTTCACCCAGATCACAATTGATATGAATTGTCTTTTCCATCTATAAATTCTGAATTACATTAACAATCGATTTTACGCCAAGAAACACTGCCAGGGCGATTACTACAAAACCAATAATATTCTGAATAAGGTTATTTTTATTTTCTCCCAATACAGACCGTTGATTGGTTATCCAAAATAAGAAAATTGCAATGACTGGCAGTACAAGTCCGTTTGCAATTTGAGCAAATTGGATTATTTCAACAGGTTTTATTCCCAAAGAAGAAAATATAATCCCCAGGATGATGATAACCATCCAAACCATTTTAAATTTTTTGGACTGCATTCCTCCTTTCCATCCTAAACAACCCTGTACAACATAAGCTGCTGCCAAAGGAGCGGTAATAGAGGAGGTAATCCCGGCAGCTAACAGTCCTATTGCAAGAAAGACAGTTGCCGAATTTCCAAATAAAGGCTCTAATCCAGCCGCGAGGTCTCCAACATTGTCTATCGTCTCTATATTTGAGGCTGCAGCACAAATCACAATGGCCATTGAAACCAGTCCGCCAAGTAAAAGAGAGAATATAAGCTCTTTACGCACCATCCCAAGATGCTTCTTCCCATTCCATTTCTCACTTACCAATGAAGCATGCAGAAAGAGATTATAAGGCACTACTGTAGTTCCTACCAATGCTATAATCGTTAATAACCCAGTATCAAAAGACCCAGGAATAAATCCTTTAAAAATTTCTGAAAGATCGGGTTTGGTAAGAAAAGCGGTAAGTATAAACGCGGCACTCATTAAAAGAACAAGGGCTATAAAAATCTTTTCAAGCTTTTTATAGCTTCCTAAGAACAGTAATATAAAAGCGACTGCTCCAATAAGCGCACTCCAGATATTGATATCTAAAGCTCCTATCTTAAAACTTACAGAAGTAAAGACAGCTTCCATTCCCAAAACAGCTCCCGTAATATTCCCGGCTTCATAGGCCGCATTACCAATTACTATTGCTGAAAAAATAAGACCTAACAATAGTATACGAAGTACCGGGTTTTTTAACTCCCCACGTATACATTCACTTAAACCTTTACCCGTAATAAGACCCAGCCTTGCCGACATTTCCTGAAGAACGATACATGCAAAAATGGAAATAAATAAAGCCCAAAGAAGTGAGTATCCAAAATTAACTCCCGCGAGACTACATACGGTTACCGTTCCCGGCCCAATGAATGCTGCTGAAACCAGTATTCCAGGACCTAAGTTCCTGAAAAAAGTCTTCACTCTTTAATTTTATTCCCTGATTCCTGTAAAGCGTAAATTGCAAATGTTCCCAGCCAGTGACCACCTTCATAAGTATCACCTGCTACATTTGGGAATGAATAAGAAACATGCTCATTAGCTAGAGGTTTAAGATGTCCAAAAGTATCTGGATATTGATTCGCCAACCCATAGAATACCCAGGCACGGCTAAAGTTAAGTCCATCCAAATGCACCAGTTTACCATCTGTACGGTCTGATACTTCTCCTACTTCCATTTCAAAATCTTTATTTTTTATCTGAGGCATAAAATCATCCACCCATAAACTAAAAGCATTTTTAGGAAGCACCCGTCTCATAATATCAATTTCAGAAAGGCAGGGAGAAAGAAAATCATAACCTCCCGGTTCCCAGGAAACAGGACAATCATCATCTTTTAAATAAAAATCCTGAGTGCGCTTTTTCACTAGTTCCAGAAGTTTAGTATCCTCTGTAGTTTTAGCATAATCATAGGCAAATGCCAACCCAAAAGCTGTATTCGTATGCTCCCCAACCCTAATGGGATAGTTTAATTTTGGCAAAAACTCCATGTATTTTTGAACAATCACATTGGTGAGTGGCTGCAAATTTTGGGACAACTCTTCTCCAAGCGGATCTTCCCATGTTCCTAATTCTTCCGCCAATTTTAACAACCAGGCCCAGCCATAAGTGCGCTCATAAGAGTCACTTTGCTCTCTTTGAAAATATTTCACTTCTGCCTGGATATTTTCAGATGTTAGTGAGTTTTTTAAGCTCTCGCGTATAGCCTCCTTTTTCTCAACATCAGGAAACTGTTTTAATAAGCTTACAAGCGACCAGTGCGCATGCACCGAAGAATGCCAGTCAAAACAACCGTAAAATGCAGGATGAAGCTCATGAGGTTCCCCAATAGCTTCCTTATTTTCAAGAGTTTGGCCTAGTTTATTAGGATATTCTACATCTATACAGTTAAGGGGTAATTCTGCCAGGTTATTCGCTTCTTCCAGGTTTAGGACCACTGGTTTTGTGTTTTGGATTGCGTTTGGAATCAAATCTTCGGTATTGAGACTATCTGTAGAACTTTCGTTATTATTAGTTTCCTGAGATTGGTCACCTTTACATGAGAATATACCCAGGCAGAGAAGTACTAAAAAAAATCTTTTCATCGTTTTAGGTTGTTGATTTCCGAAGAATTCTATTCCGGAAATTGCAGATTGGTTTTACGGTCTTCCCAAAAATATAAAAAAGACGGTTAGGTTTAGTTAATTAAAACTCAAGATATTCAGCCCAGCCATCCTTCTCTATCCAAACTCCGATACTGAATCGCTTCGCTTAAATGATCTTCCTGAAGATTTTCACTATTTTCAAGATCGGCAATTGTTCTTGATACTTTTAAAATGCGATCGTATGCCCTTGCAGACAAATTAAGCTTTTCCATGGCGGTTTTCAGAAGCTGTTTTGAGCGTTCATCCAGTTTACAAAATTCTCTAATTTGGCGAGGCCCCATTTGGGCATTATAATGAATTTTTTCAAACGCTTTAAATCTTTCATGCTGTACCCCCCTTGCATGTGTGACTCTTTCCCTAATTACGGCACTGCTTTCCCCTCTTCTATCTTCGCTTAACTTTTCAAAAGGAACCGGAGTTACTTCAATATGAATATCTATTCTATCTAATAGCGGCCCGCTTATTTTACTTAAATACCGCTGCATTTCATAGGCAGAAGAGCTCATAGCGGCGCCGGGATCATTAAAATATCCTCCCGGACTTGGATTCATACTGGCCACCAGCATAAAGCTTGAAGGATATGTTACCGTAAATTTTGCCCTGGAAATGGTCACTTCCCTATCTTCCAGGGGTTGACGCATTACTTCAAGTACTCCTCGTTTAAATTCCGGAAGCTCATCTAAAAACAATACCCCATTATGCGAAAGTGAAATTTCACCGGGTTGTGGGTATGCGCCGCCACCAACAAGTGCTACATCTGAAATTGTATGATGCGGACTTCTAAAAGGGCGGTGAGACATCAAACCTACATTCTCTTTTATTCTTCCCGCCACACTATGAATCTTAGTAGTTTCCAAAGCCTCCTGAAGCGTCATGGGAGGTAAAATACTGGGCAGCCGTTTCGCCAGCATAGTTTTTCCTGCGCCAGGCGGACCTATCAAAACAATATTATGACCACCGGCAGCAGCGATCTCCATACATCTCTTAATAGATTCCTGTCCTTTTACATCAGCAAAATCAAATTCGAAATCCTTAAGACCTTCGAAGAAAATTTCCCGGGTGTTTATTTCGGTTCTTTCCAGTTTTAAACCAATATTAAAAAAGTCTATCACCTGTTTAATATTATTTACTCCAAAAACTTCCAGGTCTGAGACAATTGCCGCTTCCCTGGCATTCTGTTCCGGAAGAATAAAGCCTTTAAAACCTTCTTTTTTAGCCTGAATAGCAATAGGCAAAGCTCCTTTTATAGGTTGAAGGCTTCCATCCAAAGAGAGTTCTCCCATAATAAGGTATTCTGAAATATCTCCTGCTTTTATCTGATTGGATGCTGCCAGAATTCCTAAAGCAAAGGTTAGATCGTAGGCAGATCCTTCTTTACGCAGGTCGGCTGGCGCCATGTTAATAATGATCTTTTTTCCGGGAAGTTTAAATTGATTGTTCTGAAGTGCTGCTGTAATGCGGTAACTGGATTCTTTTACTGCATTATCTGGAAGCCCTACCAAATGATATCCTATACCTGCCGCTACATTAACTTCAACGGTTATAGTGGTAGCCTCTACGCCAAATACAGCGCTCCCATAAACTTTTACAAGCATTATTCATATAAATTTATAAAAGGTAGGGCTTTAATTTCGTTGATTTAAATGTACTATATTTTCCATAAGAAAAACATATTCAATTATTTACATTTAAAAAAATAACCAGAATAAAAAAAGGCTCGCCATTAAGCGAGCCTTTATAAGTATTAAGAAAATGAGTTTATTAAACTTTAATTACATTTTTTCTATAATATTCTATTAATGCATCAATAGGTCTCCTAACAATATTCCCTACTTCTATTCCGTAAGGTTGTAAAACAGACCGAATGATATCTTCACTAAAAAATGCGATGGAACCAATAAAGTGGACAGGAACTGAATTTACCTGCGGATATCTCATTACCCTTGAATGCACAAAATCGGTTAATCCTTCATGCAGTAGTTTATAGAAATACCCATTACGCTCGTTGGTAAAAATGAATTCCGCGAAATTAGCAAGATAGGTATTAGGGTTTTCTTTTCTATACAAATGCATTTTGATCGTATCTGAATCAAGATCAAACTTTTCCTCAAACTTTTCAGCAATCTCAGGTGGCATTCTCTTATAGTAATAATCCCTAATCAATCTTTTTCCGAAGTAGTTCCCGCTGGCTTCATCCATTAAAATATAACCTAGAGAATCTACGGCCTGAGTAATTTTCTCTCCGTCAAAATAACAACTATTTGAACCTGTACCAAGAATACAAACAATTCCGGGTTCAGTAGTAGCGGCGTATACGGCGGCTACCGTATCTTCCATAACCAAAACCTCATCGGCATTGGTAAAATAGTTCGCTATAATACTCTTAAGCAATTCTCTTGGAGTAGGAGTTCCGCAACCGGCACCATAAAAGTGGACTTTCTCGATCGTATCTCTTACCTCAGCAAGATCAGCGTTCTCGGCAAGTCTTTCTTCCAGAACAACTTCCTGAAAAACAGCTGGATTTAGACCTTTACTTCTGGTCTTAAAAACCTGCTCTCCTTCATTATTTAAAAGTATCCAGTCACATTTCGTGGATCCTCCATCAGCAATTAATATCATGTGTTGAGATGATTAATTTAAATCTGAAATATACAGTAAGAACTATACTCTTCCCAACCGTATATTTCAGATTTAAAAAATATTATAAAGTTGCTACGTGAGCAGCCAGATCTACAAGTTTAGAAGAATATCCATACTCGTTATCATACCATGCGATCAATTTGAAGAATTTATCATTCAATTCAATCCCGGCTCCTGCATCAAAGTTACAGGTATGTGCATCTGAAACATAATCCTGACTTACCACTTCTTCTTCTGTGTAAGAGATCACTCCTTTGTAGTCTCCATCAGCGGCTTTTTTAAAGGCAGCTTTAATTTCGTCATAACTTGTAGACTTTTCAGTTTTTACTGTAAGATCTACCACAGACACATCTGTAGTTGGTACTCTAAATGCCATTCCAGTAAGTTTTCCTTTTAAGGAAGGAATTACTTTAGTTACTGCAACTGCAGCTCCTGTTGAGCTAGGAATGATATTCGCCATTGCGCTTCTTCCTAATCTAAAGTTCTTTTTAGAAGGAGCATCTACCGTAAACTGAGTAGAAGTTGATGCATGTACTGTGGTCATCAAACCTTCCACTAGTCCAAATTCGTCATCAATCACTTTGGCAAGTGGTGCAAGACAGTTGGTGGTACATGAAGCATTGGAAACGATGTTCTGATCTGCTTTCACATCCTGGTGATTTACACCCATTACAAACATTGGTGCAGTTTTAGAAGGTGCTGAGATCACCACTTTTCTAGCTCCTGCATCAAGGTGAGCTTTTGCATTGTCAAGATCTGTAAAAATCCCGGTACAATCCATTACTACTTCAACTCCTGCATCACCCCATTTAAGGTCTGCCGGATTTTTTTCTGAAGTTACTCTTATTTTCTTTCCGTCTACAAAAAGACTTCCGTCTTTAACTTCAACAGAACCTGTATATTTTCCGTGTACTGAATCATACTTCAGCAAATACGCTAAATGATCTACATCAAGAAGATCGTTAATAGCTACAACTTCTACTTTTTCGCTTTGAGCAGCAATTCTGAAAGCAATTCTTCCAATCCGCCCAAATCCGTTAATTCCAATTTTTGTACTCATTTTCTTTGGTTTTAATTATACTGAAGTGATGTCTGCCACCCTTCGTAATTCTTTATCAAAATAACGCCTTGGTTCTATTGCATCTTTAAGCGGTATTTGCACCACTTTTTTATGACTTATACCAACCATGACATTCAATGTATTATTAATAATAGCTTCCACAGCCCCGACGCCAAGTTTACTGGCAAGAACCCGATCAAAACAGGAAGGCACTCCTCCCCGTTGGATATGACCTAGAACAGAAACTCTTATATCATAATCTTCCAGGCTCTCCTGGATATGTTCTGAAAGTTCAAAAACATTCTTTCCACTTTTATCGCCTTCAGCAACTACAATGATGCTGGAAGTTTTACCTTTTTTTCGACTGCTTTTAAGTGAATCCATCAGCCTCCTCATGCTATCCGTTTCCTCCGGAATCATAATTTCTTCAGCACCCGCTCCTACACCACTATTTAAAGCAATATCTCCGGCATCCCTTCCCATTACTTCTATTAGGAATAATCTATTATGAGAACTGGCGGTATCACGAATCTTATCAATCGCTTCCACGACGGTATTTAGCGCTGTATCGTAACCAAGAGTATAATCAGTTCCGTTAATATCATTATCTATAGTCGCAGGAATTCCCACTACCGGAAAGTTATATTCATCTATAAGTAACTGAGCTCCGGTAAATGTTCCATTACCTCCAATCACTATCAATGCATCAGCCCCTACAGATTTAAGGTTATCGTAAGCTAGTTTGCGACCTTCAGGCTTTCTAAAATCTTCACATCTACTCGATTTTAAAAATGTACCCCCTTTGTTTATAACATTTCTAACGGAGCGAGCATCAAGATCTTCAAAATCTGCATCCAGCAGACCCTGATAACCTCGAAAAACACCGGTACATTTAATATTGTAAAATGAACAAGCGCGAACCACCGCACGAATTGCAGCGTTCATTCCCGGCGCATCTCCACCGGAAGTAAGAACAGCGATATTACTAATGTTATTATCCATCGTTACCAAAACTAACTTCTTTCAAACCCATAACCTAATTTCGGAAAAAACTAAAACGTTTTCGGTTAATAACTAATAAAAAAAGCCACAATTATGTGGCTTTTTATAAATATTTATGACTTATGTTACTTATTTATCAAAATTTTGTACTCCCAGGGCTGAAATTGTATTTCCTGGTCCTGTGAAACTGAAAATTTAGAATCCCCCATATAATCCATAAATTCACCCTCCAAATCGGTAGTAAAATTAACAGGCTTGTTGGTCATATTCGCTACATAATATAAAATTTCTCCATCCTTTTCTCTTTTGAACAAAAGAACCTTTTCTTCCGCAGAGCTCATAACCGGTGTATAAGAAGCTTTATTTTTTCCACCGTTTAAGGCTACATTGGAGTTCTTTAATGCTCCCAGCTTTTCAAGAAGAGGATAGACTTTTCCTTTTGTTTTTGAAATAGTATCCTTTTCAAAGAATTTAAGTCTCTTATCCATATCGTATTCCTGCCCACTATAGATCAAAGGCATTCCGGGAATAGTATAGCTCATCGCCAGCATAGCTTCTGAAGCATCGCCCATTCTCTCTTTTACCGTTCCAGCCCATGAATTTTCATCATGATTGGTGATAAAATTCATTAAAAAGTCATCTTTCTGGAAAGTAGAGTCCACCTTCTCCATATAATTATCCCAGTCCTTTACATTTTTTTTGCCCTGGGCAATCTCATTCATTAAATGATGGCCTTCCCAGTTATATCCCATTTCAAAAGCATTGTGGAAAAGATCTTTCGGGTCTTGCGCCTCTGCCAGCATAATTAGAGGTTTCTCTTTATTTAAAGTTCTCGCAGCCGACTCCCAAAAATCTGTGGGTACAGAATGAGCGGCATCTGCTCTAAAACCATCAATATCATGTTCTTTTACCCAAAATAACATCTCTTCGGTCATCTTCTGGCGCATTTCCCGGTTATCAAAATTTAGGTCTGCAACATCTGTCCATCCCCATGGTTCTCCAGTTTCATCATTAATAGGATCAGTAATATTTCCCTCTTTATCTTTCGTATAATAATCAGGGTGCTCTGTGATCCATGCATGATCCCAACCCGTGTGATTGGCAACCCAATCCAGAATAACATACATTCCATTCTCATGAGCAGTTTGTACGAGTTCATCAAAATCTTCCATGTTTCCATGTTCTGGATTCACCGCAGAATAATCTGAAATTGAATAATAACTACCCAGATATTTCTTACGTACTTCAGGATCTTGAATATCTTCCACATCTTTCCCTCCGGTCGCTTTTCTGTTCTTTTCAGAAATTGGATATATTGGCATGAGCCAGATCACTTTTACGCCCAGGTTTTTTAACTGCGGAATGTCTTTCGTGAAAGCATCAAAACTGCCTTCAGGTGAATACTGACGAATATTTGCCTCATAGATCACTGCAGTTTCCATCATCTCATCGCTTACCGGGGCCAGACTATCTTTCTTGGCTTCTTCGCTCTTATCATCTGCATTATTTGGTTTGTTTTTACATGATATCAGAAAACTGAATACCATTAAAACCAGTATCATTTTTTTCATTAATAATAATTTTAGGGTTAATTAAGTTTCTTAGTTAAATTTTGTGGTAAGGAAATAAGCTCCTCTTTCCGGAAGTTTCAGCGTTTTATTCCACTGTAATTCTTCTCCTGAAATTAAGTTTTTCATCGATGAATTCTGAAGACCTAATTCTTGAAACCTTTGCAGGTCCAGATCTACAGATTCTTGATTTTTATTTAAGATCAGTACGATTTTTTCATTTTCTGAAATTCGTGAAATCAGATAAATTCCGTTTTCCGGAGCAAAATGAATTGTTTTTCCATTCTGAATTGCATCACTATTCTTGCGGTAGTTAAGTATTGTTTTCAGAAAAGATTGCATTGCTTTTTGATCTTCGGACAGACCTTCTCCTGTAAATGCATTCGCCGCACTATCTTCCCAGCCTCCGGGAAAATCAGTTCTAATTAGTCCATGATCTCCAGGTTTTTCGGTATCATCCATTAAAATTTCTGTGCCGTAATAAATCTGCGGAATTCTTGGAAGAACCAGTAAATAACTCAAAGCCATTTTAGTATTGGGAATATCCTCTTTAAGCTGAGTGAAAATCCTGCTCATATCATGATTATCGGGGAAAATCATAATATTTTCAGGAGAAGCATAAGCAAAGTCATTAGAAAGACCTTCGTACAACTTATGAAGTCCTCTTTCCCATCCTGCTTCTTCATTGAGACCTTCCACAATTTTAGACTGCATGGCAAAATCCATGGTACTTTTGAGATTTGAATCATATCCATTATCAACACCGTCCTGCCAGTACCTTATGAGCAATGGATTATTACTCCATTCTTCCCCTACAATATTAAAATTAGGATATTCATTCATGATAGCTCCGGCCCAATCGCTCATAAATGTCTTATTAGGATAAGGATACGTATCCTGGCGAATCCCTCCAAGACCAAGGGTCTCAATCCACCAAATACTGTTCTGAATAAGGTATTTCGCCATAAAAGGATTGCGTTGATTCAAATCTGGCATGGTATCTACAAACCAGCCTTCGCTTAATCCCTTTTTATCAACTTCTGAAGCATAAAGATCCATATTGGCGGTTCTCTTATGATTGGAATGAATGATTTTTTCACCATTCTCATATTGCTCCTGGTAGTTAACCCAGTCGCTAAAAGGAAGATCTGTCATCCACCAGTGTTCTACCCCGGCATGATTAGCCACCTGATCCATGATTAGTTTAATCCCTCTTTTATCGGCTTTTTGAGCCAGTTCTTTATATTCATCGAGCGTACCAAAACGAGGATCTACCCTGTAAAAATCTGTCATCGCATAACCGTGGTAAGAACCAGATTTCATATCGTTGATCAATAATGGTGAAGACCATAGCGCGGTAAAACCCATTTCATCTATATAATTTAAATGATCAATAATTCCTCTAATATCGCCACCGTGACGAGCATAATCATCATTTCGATCTATAGTTTTTTCATTTAGAGATTCATCGATGTCATTGGAAGTATCTCCGTTTGCAAAACGATCTGGAGTAATTAGGTAAATAGCATCAGAATTGTCAAATCCCACATAGTCTTCCGCAGGTTTTGGACGAGCTTTTAGTTCATATTCATAAATTTCTTCAGCACCATTAGGCCGTTTAAATGTGATCTCAAATTTTCCCGGTTTAGCGGTCTCAGAAATATTCAGATCCAAA
>Ga0207878_100532_pt1 | contig 11227 bp, 12 predicted proteins | sample LinPmetageLP41_FD_184053 | JGI IMG/M metagenome (GOLD analysis project Ga0207878, IMG submission 184053) | Marine viral communities from the Pacific Ocean - LP-41 (SPAdes) | ecosystem: Environmental > Aquatic > Marine > Oceanic | place: Pacific Ocean | collected 2010-08-27 | reverse complement strand
GTCAACGAGCAGCTCCAGACCAAGCTGCCCAATATCTGGGCCTGCGGCGATGTCGTCGGCCCCTATCAGTTGACGCATGCCGCCGCACATCAGGCCTGGCACGCCGCCGTCAATGCCCTGTTCGGCGAGTTCAAGCGCTTCAAGGTCGACTATCGCATCATGCCCGCCGTGACCTATCTACAGCCCGAAGTGGCACGAGTGGGACTCAACGAGCGCGAGGCCAAGGCCCAGGGCATCGCCTATGAGGTGACCCGCTATGCCATGGCCGAAAGCGACCGGGCCATCGCCGAGCGAGCTACTGACGGCTTCGTCAAGATTCTCACCGTGCCCGGCAAGGACCGCATCCTCGGTGCCACCCTGGTCGGCGAGAACGCCGGCGAATGGCTGGCGGAACTGACCCTGGCGATGAAACACAATATCGGCCTCAACAAACTGCTGGGCACGGTTCATCCTTACCCGACCCTCTCGGAAGCCACCAAGGGCGCCGCCGGCGCGTGGAAAAATGCCCACAAACCGGAACGCCTGCTGGCCTGGCTGGCGCGTTACTTCCGCTGGCGTCGTGGCGCACGTCCATGACAGTTTTCGTGCTTTAACCGATAGCACCATCATCGTTTAACCGATCGAACCATCATCACGATGAGGGGAAAGGCAGATGCTGGATAGACTGGCAAATCGTCATCTGAGAAAACCTCTGAGCTGGATAGCAAAAAGTTTGGTCTCATTGGGGCTTCGACCCGACCCTATAACGCTGATCGGTTTCGGTCTGGGGATGCTGGCTCTACCGGCATTGGCAATGGAAAACTACGGATTGGCGCTGTTGCTTGTTGTATTGAACCGGTTGGCAGATGGCCTGGATGGGGCTATCGCTAGATTAACGACCTCCAGCGATGCCGGCGGTTTCCTGGATATCACGCTGGATTTTATATTCTATTCCAGTGTGCCGCTCGGATTCATTCTCGCCGATCCGGTTCAGAACGCTATTGCTGGAGGCGTTCTGATGCTGAGTTTTGTGGGAACTGGCGTTTCATTTCTCGCCTTTGCCATATTTGCAGAAAAGTATCAGCTTGAAAATATCGCTTTTCCCAACAAGTCTTTTCATTATATGGGTGGGCTCATGGAGGGTGCTGAGACCCAAGTCTTTTTTATTGCCATGTGTCTCTTCCCAGCCCATTTTGCGATACTGGCCTATTGTTTTGCCGCGCTCTGTGCAGTGACTGCTTTTTTGAGAATTTACTCTAGTTATCAGTTGCTTAAATCTCTATAAAGTCTATCGGGTTAGTCTCCGGCATCGCCATCGATTTCCTGCCGCCGCTCCGATCTGCCGACGATCCTCTCTGATAGGCCTTCCAGCGCATTATCTTATCGGTCACGTGGATTGCCTCTCTCTCATATGTCCAGTAGTCTGGACATATGGAAACTAGCAATGTCATCACCAGTTTTGCCGCGCTGTCCCAGGAGACTCGCCTCGAGGCGTATCGGCTGCTGGTGCGTCATGAGCCCGAGGGGCTTGCGGCGGGCGAAATCGCGCGTCAGCTAGCCGTGCCCCACAATACGATGTCGGCCCATCTTTCGGTGCTGGCGCGAGCCGGTTGGGTGGTGTCGCGTCGGCAGAGCCGTTCGATCATCTACCGCGCGGATCTCTCGCACATGAAAGAGACGATCCGATTCCTGGTTCGCGACTGCTGCGCCGGCCATCCGGAGGTCTGTGAACCGTTCCTGGCTGCGCTGAGCGAATGCTCCACGGAACCGGATCCCTCACTGAACCCAAGGAGTGAAAACGTCATGAATCCCTTGATCTACCACAATCCCGACTGCGGCACGTCACGCAATACGCTGGCGATGATCGAGGCCTCCGGCGAGACGCCGGAGGTGGTCGAGTATCTCAAGACACCGCCCACGCGCGAGCGTCTGATCGAACTGATCTCGATGATCGGGATCACGCCGCGAGAACTGCTGCGCCGCAAGGGAACGCCGTTCGACGAGCTCGGCCTCGACGATCCTGAACTGAGCGATGACCAGTTGATCGACGCGATGATGGCGCATCCGATCCTGATCAATCGGCCGATCGTGATCACCGACAAGGGCGCCCGGCTGTGCCGGCCGTCGGAGCGGGTGCTGGCGCTGCTGGACAATCCAGTCGCCACGTTCACCAAGGAAGACGGCGAAGTCGTAAGCGTCAAGGGAGCGGAGGAATGACGGGTAGAGAAACGATTGGCAGCGCATCGAGCCATTCAGCCGATGTCGATGATCTGCCCAATATCGACCTCGACAAGCTGCAGCCAATCGACGTCGAGGCGCTGATCGGCGCCGATGCGCCACGTCATCCGCCGAAAATTCTGGTGCTTTACGGTTCACTGCGCGAGCGCTCCTTCTCGCGGCTGGCTTCGGAAGAGGCGGGCAGATTGCTGCGCTGGTACGGCTGCGAGGTTCGCACCTTCAACCCCTCGGGCCTGCCGCTGCCGGATGACGCCGAGGCCGAGCATCCCAAGGTTCAGGAGTTGCGCGATCTCGCCGAGTGGTCGGATGGCATGCTATGGGTCAGCCCGGAGCGCCACGGCGCCATGACCGGCGTGATGAAAGCGCAGGTCGACTGGATCCCGCTGTCACTGGGTGGTGTGCGTCCCACCCAGGGCAAGACGCTGGCGGTGATGGAAGTCTCCGGCGGCAGTCAGAGCTTCAACGCGGTCAACCAGCTGCGCATTCTGGGCCGCTGGATGCGGATGATCACGATTCCCAACCAATCCTCCGTGCCCAAGGCGTTCAACGAATTCGATGAGGCCGGACGTATGAAGCCGTCGCCGCTCTATATGCGCATCGTCGACGTGTGCGAGGAACTGGTGAAGTTCACCTGGCTGACCCGGGGGCGTTCGGCCTATCTCACCGATCGTTATTCCGAGCGTGTCGAGAGCGCGGAAGAGCTCTCGCGCCGCGTCAATCAGAGCACTCACTAGTACTCGCTAAAAGTACTCATTAAAAAAGCACTCACTGAGGCACGGTCATACGATGCTGGCACTGGCTATTTTCGTTGTCACCCTGATTCTGGTGATCTGGCAGCCGAAGGGATTGGGAATCGGTTGGAGCGCGCTGGGTGGCGCGCTGGTGGCGCTACTCGTGGGCGTGGTGCACTGGACGGACGTCGGTGTGGTGTGGGATATCGTCTGGGACGCCACCTTCACCTTCGTCGCACTGATCATCATCTCGCTGATTCTGGACGAAGCGGGGTTCTTCGCCTGGGCGGCGCTGCATGTCGCCCGCTGGGGCAACGGCAGGGGGCATCTGCTGTTTCCGATGGTCGTGGTGCTGGGCGCAGTGATCGCGGCGTTTTTCGCCAACGACGGCGCGGCGCTGCTGCTGACGCCGATCGTGATTGCGATCCTGCTGCGGCTGAATTTCTCTCCGCCGGCGGCGCTGGCCTTCATCATCGCTACCGGCTTCGTCGCCGATACCACCAGCCTGCCGCTGATCATCTCCAATCTGGTCAACATCGTCAGCGCCAACTACTTCGATATCGGCTTCGATCGCTACGCCGCGGTTATGGTGCCGGTCAACCTGGTGTCGCTGGCGGCGACGCTGGCCGTGCTCTGGATCGCGTTCGGACGCCGGATTCCCAAACGCTATTCGGTCGAAGAGCTCGATGCGCCGCGCTCGGCGATCAAGGATTCGCTGATCTTCCGCGCAGCGTTCCCGCTGCTGGCGATTCTTCTCGTCGCCTATTTCGTCACCGCGCCGCTGGGCATTCCCATCGCCTTCGTGACCGGCACGGCGGCGATCCTGCTGATGGCGATCGCCGGTCGCTGGTGGCGGGGCGGCAGTGGCGCCGCCGTCTCCGTGACCGCGGCACTGAAGGGCGCGCCGTGGCAGATCGTACTGTTCTCGATCGGCATGTACCTGGTGGTTTACGGGCTGGGCAATGCCGGCCTGACCGCTTACGGCGCCCGGGCGCTGCAGTGGCTGGCGCAGCAGGGCGATTTCGTCGCCACCATCGGCACCGGCTTTCTCTCCGCCATCGTCGCATCAATAATGAACAACATGCCCTCGACGCTGGTCGGCGCGCTGGCGATCGATCAGGCACAAGTGCCGGCGGTGACGCAGGAACTGATGGTCTACGCCAACGTGATCGGTAACGACCTGGGGCCGAAGTTCACCCCGATCGGCAGCCTGGCCACGCTCTTGTGGCTGCACGTGCTGGCCGACAAGGGCTACAGGATCGGCTGGGGGCAGTACATGAAGATCGGCCTTTTGATCACGCCGCCGGTGCTGCTGGCGACGCTCGTGGCGCTGGCGTTGTGGTTACCGGTGTTGCCGACGGCCTGAGTCGATCATCCGCGAAAATGAACGTAACGCTGACCGGGAAGATTACGTGAAAATATTGATCGTGCTGGGCTCGACGAGAAAGAGCCTGCCGCCGAAACCGCCACGGTTGGGGGCTCGGGTCGCCGAAGCGCTGCGAGCCCATCTCGAGGCTGACTATCCGGGCGATGACGTCGAGCTGATCGACCCGCTGGATTACGACTTTGGCAATGTGTTCAAGCCGCATTTCGCCTACGCCTCGGGCCACGTGCCCAAGGCGCTCGATGCGCTGGCCGACCAGATTCTCGATGCCGACGCCTACGTGATGGTGAGCCCGGAATACAACCACAGCCTCAGCCCGGCGCTGGCGCATCTACTCAACCACTTCGGCAGTTCGCTATACGCCTACAAGCCGAGTCTGATCGTGACCTATTCGGCAGGGCAGTGGGGTGGTGTCAGAGCCGCCGTGGGCATGCGCACCTTCCTGTCCGAGCTGGGATGCTTGCCGGTATCGACCATGGTCCATGTGCCGCATGCGGCCGAGGTGCTGGATGAGGACGGCCACTATCGTGACGATGGAGGCGCCGAGCGCTGGCAGACCTACCTGCAGCGTGGCACGACCCAACTACGCTGGTGGGCCGATGCCACTCTCGAGCACCGCAAGAAGGTCGATCCGCACACGCTGATCGGCAATTTCACCCGCGACCCCAGGCAGCGCAACGCCCCTGATTGAGCCGAGGGATGACCGAGTTCGCCGATTATCAATCAACCGACTCGGGGTGATCGTCCGACGCGACCGACTCTGCGGGCAGGCCCAGGGCGATGATGGCGCTCGCCAGTACCAGACCGGCAGAGACCCACAGGCAGGCCGAGAGGCCATAGACCTGATATAGCCAGCCGGAGAGTACCGTTCCGATCAGTCGGCCCATGGCGTTGGCCATATAGTAGAAGCCCACGTCCATCGAGACGCCATCGGCTCTGGCAAAGCGTACGATCAGGTAGCTGTGCCAGCTGGAGTTGATCGCAAATATCACCCCGAACACGAGCAAGCCGCCCACCAGCCAGAAGACGTCGGCATCGAACGGCAGCAATGCCAGCAGCGCTGGCAGCGAGGCCAGGGCGAGCGCCCAGCCGGCGGTGATGCCTCTGGCGCCACCGCTGACCAGCCGGGTGATCTTCGGGGCCTGGGTCTGCACGCCACCGTAGCCGACGACCCAGCCGGCGAGCATGGCGCCGACGGCCCAGAACCCCCAGTCGTGCTGGTCATAGAGATACACCGGTAGTGCCACCACGAACCACACGTCGCGAGAGGCGAACAGGCAGAGCCTGGCTGCGGACAGCACGTTCACGGCACGGGAGGTGGAGAACACCTCGCGAAACTTGGGTTTCGACTTCGACTTGCCCAGATCGGCGCGCAGTCGCCACAGCGAGAGCAGCAGCACGCCGGCCAGCATCAACAGCATCAGCGCGATGGCGCCACGGAAGCCGATCAGCGTCAGCAGCACGCCGCCGAGGAAGAAACCGATGCCCTTGAGTGCGTTCTTGGAGCCGGTCAGCAGCGCTATCCAGCGGTAAAGGGAGCTCTGCGCCGACTCGCTGTTGCTGGGCACCAGCACCTTGACCGCACTCTTGGCGCTCATCTTGTTGAGATCCTTGGCGATCCCGGACAGCGCCTGGGCGGCCATCACCCACACTACGGTCAATAGCGACGAGGGCACCAGCAGCATGCCGAGAGCGACGATCTGAAGACCGAGGCCCACGTTCATGGTGCGGTTGAGCCCGAGCCTGGCGCCGAGCCAGCCACCGACGAAATTGGTCGCGACACCGAAGGCTTCGTAGAACAGAAACAGCATCGCCACCTCGAGCGGCGAATAGCCCAGCTGGTGGAAGTGCAGCACCACCAGCATGCGCAGGGCGCCGTCGGTCAGCGTGAATGCCCAGTAGTTACCGGTCACCAGCAGATACTGGCGGACCTCGAAGGGTAGCGATCTCAGGCGCTCGAGATAGGACATGAGGACTCTCGTTTACTCTCGTCCAACCTTGAGGGCCAGTTCGACGGTGCGGTTGGTGTAGCCCCACTCGTTGTCGTACCAGGCGTAGATTTTCACCTGTGAACCGTTGACCACCAACGTCGAGAGCGCATCGACGATGGCGCTGCGCGGATCGCCGCAGTAGTCCACCGAGACCAGCGGGCGAGTCTCGAAACCGAGAATACCGGACAGCTCACCGTCCGCGGCTTGTTTCAGCGCCTCGTTGATCTCCTCGGGCGTGGTTTCGCGTTCGACTTCGAAGACCATATCGGTGAGCGACGCGTTCGCGAGCGGCACGCGTACCGCATGGCCGTTGAGCTTGCCCGTCAGCTCGGGAAAGATCTCGGTGATCGCCCTGGCGGAGCCGGTGGTGGTGGGGATCAGGCTCATGCCGCTGGCTCTGGCACGGCGCAGATCCTTGTGTGGCGTATCGAGAATCGACTGGGTGTTGGTGATGTCGTGAATCGTGGTCATCGAGCCATGACGAATGCCAAAGGTCTCGTGAATGACCTTGACCACCGGCGCCATGCAGTTGGTGGTGCAGCTCGCCGCGGTGACGATCCGGTGCTGCCCCGGATCGTATTCATGGTCGTTGACGCCCATCACCACATTGAGCACGCCCGACGCCTTGATCGGCGCTGTCACCACGACCCGTTTGACGCCCTGATCGAGGTAGGCCTGCAGCTTTTCAGGGCTCTTCATTACCCCGGACGCCTCGATCACCACGTCGCACTGCGACCAGTCGCTGTCGGCGATGTCTCGATTGCCACTGAAGGCGATCTCGTTGCCATCCAGCGTGATCGTCTCGTCGCCGGCCTCGATGCCGCTGCCGGGCGACCAGTGCCCGTGCACGGAGTCGAACTCGAGCAGGTGGGCGAACGTTGCCGCCGTTCCCGCCGGGTCGTTGATCCGCGTGATCTTCAGCGTTTCGTGCGCGCGGCGATCCCACAGGTTGCGCAGCGCCAGCCGCCCGATCCGGCCGAAGCCGTTGATACCCACTCGAAGAGACATGAGAGCTCCTTTCAACAGTGTTGTTTAGCAGTATTCGGTTTGTCGGGTCGGGCGGTTGCCCATCGCCGACAGCCGTTGGCGGGCGTCGGCCACCATCGAGGAAGCGCCCGCGGTCGCGTCGTCGAGCGTGGCGGTTACCCAGCTCGGCAGGCCTGGCATCAGCCGGTAATGAACCCATTGACCGCGGCGGCTATCCTGCAAAAGCTCGCACGAGCGCAGTTGAGCAAGATGACGTGAGATCTTGGGCTGCGATTGTTGCAAGGCGTAGGTCATTTCGCAGACGCAGAGTTCACCCTCGGCGTGAATGAGCAGCGCCAGTGTGAGACGCGTTTCGTCGCCGAGGCATTTGAAAAGCTGAACGGGGGATAACGCGGACACGGCTTATCCTCGTGGTTATATCTGTAGAGGCTATGTCTGAAGAGGTTATGTCTGAAGAGCTATTTTCGAAGACCTCAGTCTTGAAAAGGTCGGTTCTGGGTAGACCGACTCAGGAAGCGGTCGTCTCTGAACCTGATACCTAGCCAAAGATTCAGTCGAGTTATGATCTACCGCCATGTGCCTGAGCATGGTCTCGCCCATCAGAGACCTTGCCGAGTTCGCATTGCAAAGGAACAGCACACGCTGCTTTTCCATAGTGATGTCCTTATTTGCATATGCATTTTAGCATATGTTCTGATTGTAAAAAAACGCTCATGACTGCCGTCAGGATCAGAAAATCAGCATCAGAACCGGTGTCGAGGCCGGCGAGCTGAGGAGAGGGCCGACGGTCTCGAGCATCATGCCGCTCGGGTGCCAGTCCATATACGCACGTTGAAGTTGCGTTTTAATGACAGTGACGAGGGGCTCGCCTCTGCCCTGCTCTCTTTCACAGCAAAGCCTGTATTAGCGCTTGGGCATGTGGTCAACGCGGAAGTGATTGAGCATATGCTCCAATCCCTTGGTCAGTAGAGTGCCACCGATCGGGGGGCCATGGCCTGCCGTTACCACCGCAGGCTTCAACGCAGCGAGACGGCGGATGGATTCGTAGGCCTGCTCCCAGTCCGGGGTGAAATATCGCGGGGGGCCGCTGAGTTTGGCGCGTTGGAGGACGACCTGATGAAGCGATTCCTGCTGGACGGTCACGAAGGCATCTCCCGCAACCAACGTTTTGTCCTCTTCCCTGAAAAATGAAACATGACCGGGCGTGTGGCCCGGCGTGGATATCCAGCGCCACGAATCAAGTCCGGGGACCGATCCATCCTCGGGGAGCGGTGACAATACATCCTCAAGATGAAAAGGACCGCGCGGAAATAAAGGAGAGAGGTGGGAAATGATACCGCCTCCGGCTGACGCATCTGCGGGCGGGTACGGCTTCAAGCCTGTCAGATAAGGGAATTCCAGAGTATTGGCGTATAACGGCACCTGCCAATGCCGACTCAATGCCAGCGCCGAACCGACATGATCGAAGTGACCGTGCGTCAGGATGATCGCTGCCGGGGGCTGGTTGCCAAAGATCCGTTCGGCCCACGCGACGATCCGGTTCTCCTGCTTGGGAAGCGCGGTGTCGATCAGCACCCAGCGTTGACGGCTTGATTCGGCGACGAAGCAGACGTTGACGAACTTCAACGTCAGCTGGGTGACATCATTCGCTACCGGCATGGTTTGATCGTGTTTGACCGATGTCAGTCCCGAAGCCAGAGATTGCCGAGTTTCCTCTCTCATGAGTTCTCCTGTGCCGTCCTGCGACTAATTTGCAAAGACGGGTTTGCAAAAACGGGTTTGCAAAGACGAGACGTCAAGCGCGACGGGGCCGAAATCGTTTGTCGAATGGCTTTTTACGCCGTCAACTCTCAGCGAGTCAGCCACTGGCCTTGGGGTCTGTGTCGTCAGATTCTTTATCGATATTGTCTTTATGAGCCTTTTTCTCCTTAACAAATTGAGCGCCGGAAACGGGAGTCTCGTCCATGGAATTGTTGTGGCCGGGTTCTTTGCGTGAGTCCTTCGATTTCTGATTATCCACGTTTTCATCGGGGAGATAGGGCTTCGGCTCTTCGTGGCTTGGCTGACTACCAGGCTCATTAGAGGGCGTGTCTTTCTGCATGGCCTGTCTGGCCTTATCACTCTCCTGGCTTGGTCTCTCGGAGTCTTTTGAGATGTCACTCATTGCAGTTCCTCCTGATTGAAAATCCATGATTCCGAATCCAGGATTCATGGTTTTCTAAAACAATAATCTCATTCAGTAAACATCCTGCCCCACGCTACAAGCTATCGCTTGCCTGACAGTTCATCACTTTCGGCACGAGTCAGGAAAGCCCGGGTAATGTCATCCAGGTTTTCTTCCAGCCATTTAGCCATGGCGAGTTCTTCGTTCAATATGCTTTCGCAGACCTCGCAAACATGGGTCTCAGCCAGCTGATCTGCCGCTGCGATAAGAGCACGATAGTTGGCAATTTCGAAGTGTTCGAAAGCATAGCTTGCGATTCCGCCTTTGACGACTTCATCGGATGCCATCGAGCCTCCGATCGCCTGTCCCATCGCCGCAAATTTACCTCCCATATCTTTCATGGTCGAGGTACTTTCGCCCTGAGACTCCAAGCACTCTTTCAGTCGTTCTGCCTGTGATCGAGTCTCCTCAATGTGCTGCGTGATGCGGTCTCTCAGCTTGGGGTAGTGTTCCAGGCGCTTGGCCTGGGCCGTCAGCATCTGTTCTGCCTGCTCTTCCATGGCGTGAGCGTCTTTCAACCAGGTTTGCAGCTGGGTCTTCGAGTCAATGCTCATGGGTGAGCCCTGTTAAATGAGTGACTTTCTGAAGGTAGCCCAAGCCGGGCCTTCAGCAAGCGCGCTGGAGAGAATCATTAACGGCGGTTAAAGGATCATTATCTTGCGCTTCTGGTCTTGTCGCCGAGTCATTGATGAAGAGCGCGACGGTGCTTCTTTCAGAGGTCTTTGATATGAACTTCATGACTTTGGGTTTTAACGTTTCAAAAGCGACCAGTAGCTGTAAAGCGTGTAAGCGATAATGATCGGAAGTGCTATTGCCAGCCCTACGAGAAGAAAGATCAAGCTCGCATGGGGCGCTGCGACATTCTGCAATCGTAGCCCCGGGATCAACAGGTCGGGATACAGACAGATGGATCCCGCCGAACTCAACAGAATTAGCGGGCTAATTACCCATATTAACGGGTTCTTATGAACGCCGGTAATTCTTCTGAGGAGAATAGGCAGTAACAGGCTCGCTGCGACAATGCAGAGAATGATTTCGGTTCGTTCGGCGAGACGGGCGGCAAGAAGCGGCTGTTCAGTCAGACACAAGACGACCCAAAGCACGATGGCGACGAAAGCCGAGATACCCAAGGTCCGTGGATACGCGGTTATCTTTGTCTTGCTGTTGGATTGTGACATCTGGAGCCAAGCGCTGCCCAGCACGGCGTAACCCAGGATGAAGGCCGCTCCACCGAGGAGACCAGCATACTGCCAGATGTCACCGTGGCCGGGCTCGTCGGTAATTCCCTGACCGAGGAGCAGTTGCGTCGCAATGGCGCCCTGGAGGAAGGCGGCTGCAAAGGCGGTCACGAACAACAGCGCCTGGAGAAATCCGGAACAGGAAAACTTCTCATAAAATTCGAAGACGATACCGCGGATGAACAGTAGCATCAGTAGTATGATGATTTCGATATAGAAGGTGGGAAGGATGGTTGAATAGAATGTCGGGAACGCCCCGTAAAGCCCGGCCACTGCAAAAACCAGCCAGGTTTGGTTAGCGTCCCAGAACGGGGTGACGGAATGGATAGCCGCTTCTCGTGCCTGCGGGTTGCGAAGAAGTGGCATGTTTAACCCGACGCCAAGCGTATAGCCATCCAATAAAAAATAGAGAGCCAGTGACAAGGCGATCAAGGCGTAGAGTACCGTTTCCAACG
>Ga0207878_100530_pt1 | contig 11321 bp, 9 predicted proteins | sample LinPmetageLP41_FD_184053 | JGI IMG/M metagenome (GOLD analysis project Ga0207878, IMG submission 184053) | Marine viral communities from the Pacific Ocean - LP-41 (SPAdes) | ecosystem: Environmental > Aquatic > Marine > Oceanic | place: Pacific Ocean | collected 2010-08-27 | reverse complement strand
TGAAGAAGATGTAGCCGCACTAATAAATGAGGAGACTTCGCCTGAAGATAGTTCAATTATAGTTTCAAATTATATTACCCGTTGGGCAACACAGCAATTATTAATAGACCGTGCAGAATTAAATTTACCTGAAGAACAACAGAATGAATTTAATTCTTTGGTTCGTAATTACAAAAATGAATTATATACCAATGCTTATACAAGAGCGGTAGTTTCTCGTGATCTCGATACTTCCTTAAATAAAACAGAAGTAGAGGAATATTATGCGCAAAATAAGGAGAATTTTATTCTGAATGAAGACCTTGTAAAGCTTAGGTATATTACCTTGGCTAAGAATAGCAATAATATTGAGGAAATTAAGAAAAAGTTGAATCGATTTAATGAAAAGGATCAGCAGGAATTGGAAAATATTGCCCTGCAGTTTAAAAATTATTCGATGAATGATTCGGTTTGGATAAAAACTAAATCGGTCTATAATAAAATTGGTCCACTTTCTGTGGAAGATAGATCAAGCTTGCTTAAGAAATCTAATTTTATGGAATTACAGGATTCACTAAATGTGTATCTTGTTTACGTAAAAGATGTTTTAAGCCGAAATGAGCAGGCTCCTCTTGAATATGCTTCGGCAACGATACGCGAAATCCTTCTTAATAAGCGGAAGCAGGCGTTAATTAAAGAATTAGAAAAAGATATTACTAAAGATGCAATTAAGAATAATGAATTTGAAATTTACAATTAAATCTGTTTTAGCAACAGTGTGTGTATTACTTTCTTCCTTAGGTAGTGCCCAGGAAGTGATTGTTACAGATAGTACTTCTATCCAGCCAGATGCAGAGGTAAAGAAGGAAAATATAACAAAGCAAGGATCACAAAGAATGAAGGTTGATGGGATTGCAGCTGTTATAGGAGAGTATATTATTCTGGACAGTGATGTAGATCTCATGTATAAAGATATGCAGAGCCAGGGGATGTCTACCGCAGAAGTAACCGACTGTAATCTTGCAGGTTCTTTAATGGAGAACAAGCTTTATGCGCACCATGCCATTCAGGATAGTATTATTATTCCAGATTCTCAGATATATGCAACAGTAGATCAACAAATTCAGGGATTGGCGCAACAGGCAGGTTCTATGGAAAAAGTTCTGGAGTTCTATAAGAAGGAAAATGAAACTGAACTTAGGGAAGAGATTTTTCAGCTTACTAAACAAAGACAGTTGGCTCAAAGAATGCAGCAAAAGATCATTGAAGAAATAGAAGTTACTCCTGAAGAGGTAAGACAATATTATACCGGAATGGAAGAAAAGCCCATGTTTGGGACTGAAGTTGAATTGTCTCAGATTGTTGTGGAGCCTGAAATCCCGGAATCTGAAAGACAAAAAGTAATTGACAGGTTAAATGGATTCAAGGCTGATATTCAGGAAAACGGCGCCAGTTTTTCAACCAAAGCGGTACTATATTCTCAGGATCCAGGAACAGCTTCAGATGGAGGAAGAGTTACTTTAACCAGAAAGGATGCGTTTGTAAAGGAATTCAAGGATGTTGCTTTTAGTCTTCAGGAAGGAGAGATTAGCGAACCTTTCGAGACTGAATTTGGATATCATATTATTCAAATTGATAAGATTAGAGGTCAAACAGTAGAATTAAGACATATAATTTTAATTCCAGATGTAACCAATGCATCTATAGAAGCAGCGAGAACCGAAATTGATACCTTAAGAAGTAAAATTGTTGCTGGTGATATTGAATTTGCTGCGGCCGCTAAGGAAGCTTCAGATGAGGAAGAAACAAAAAACGATGGCGGGAAACTTATAAACCCCCGTACCGGAGATACAAGATTTGAGCTTACCAAGATTGACCCTGAATTATTCAAGCAGGTTGAAGAGCTTGAGGAAGGTGAAATTTCTTTAGTTCTAACGCAGAAAGATAGAGCCGGAAGACCGCAATTCAAGATCATTAAGGTGACTAAAAAGATTGTAGAACACGAAGCTGACTATGCTACTGATTATCTTAAGATAAAGGAACTTGCTTTAAGAGATAAGCAATTGGAAGCTATTGAAGAATGGCAAAATGAAAAGATTAGCAATACCTATATAAAAGTCAATGGGAAATACCGCGACTGTGAATATACAAGTGACTGGGTTAAAAATTAATTCTACATATGTCTGACGTTGCACTGGTAGAAAAATTGGTAAATAAGCATAGTGATCTTAAAAGAGAAATTGCTAAGGTAATTGTAGGTCAGGATGAGGTTGTAAACCAGATTCTTTTATCCATTTTTTCAGGTGGTCATTCTCTATTAATTGGCGTGCCGGGTCTTGCCAAGACATTGATGGTTAATACCATTGCAAAGGCACTTGGTTTAAATTTTAAAAGGATTCAGTTTACTCCAGATTTGATGCCCAGCGATATTCTTGGCTCGGAGATATTGGACGAAAACAGAAAATTCAAATTTATAAAAGGCCCTATTTTTACCAATATTTTGTTGGCAGATGAGATCAATAGAACTCCACCTAAAACTCAGGCGGCTTTATTGGAAGCAATGCAGGAAAGATCGGTAACTGTAGCTGGACATCATTATAAATTGGATCTTCCTTACTTTGTATTGGCTACACAAAACCCTATAGAACAGGAAGGAACTTATCCTCTGCCAGAAGCGCAGTTAGACAGGTTTATGTTTGCAATCAATTTGGAGTATCCAAGTTTTCAGGAGGAGGTTGATGTGGTAAAATCTACTACTTCAGATGAGCCACAGGAAGTGAATGCCTTATTTACCGCACAGGAAATTTCAGATATTCAACATGTGATCCGCAGAATTCCCGTTCCAGATAACGTGGTGGAATATGCGGTGAGATTGGTAGGAAAAACCAGGCCTTTAAATGGAGCGCCAGATCTTGTTACCAATTATGTAGACTGGGGAGCTGGACCCAGGGCTTCTCAAAACTTGATTATGGCCGCTAAAACTCATGCGGCGGTGAATGGTAAATTCTCTCCAGATATTGAAGATGTCCAGGCTGTTGCTTTTGGAATACTTCGGCACAGAATTATTAAAAATTACAAAGCGGAAGCTGAAGGTATTACAGAAGAACAGATCATTAGAAAACTCTTCTAAATTCGTTTTCAGATCTTTATTTTTACCTAATTCATATTCAGTCTAAAAAACTATTTTCTCTCATTTTTTTGTTTGAATTTGATAAATTCTCAATTTTATAACTAAATATTGTTTTTTGCTGAATTTTTAGTGGTGATAATTATAATTTTCGAAATTATTTATATTAAATTCTGACTATCGCTTCTAATTTTCAAAATCGCTTTAAAATCCCTATTTTTGCAAGACTTTTTTAGAACATAAATTAAATAGAATATGGCATACGATATTGATATGATTAAGAAGGTGTATAGCCAAATGGCCGAACGTGTGAATACTGCACGGGAAGTTGTTGGAAAGCCTTTGACACTTTCAGAAAAGATCCTTTATTCTCACTTATGGGATGGCAAAGCTAAAAATGCTTTCACCAGAGGGAAGGATTATGTAGAATTCTCACCTGATAGAATTGCCTGTCAGGATGCGACTGCGCAAATGGCTTTGTTACAGTTTATGCAGGCGGGTAAGAAGCAAGTTGCTGTTCCAACAACCGTACACTGTGATCACCTTATCCAGGCGAAAATGGGAGCGGCAATAGATTTACAGGCTGCTAACACAAGCAGTAGTGAGGTTTTTGACTTTCTGGAATCAGTATCAAATAAATATGGAATTGGTTTCTGGAAACCAGGTGCAGGTATTATTCACCAGGTAGTTCTGGAAAACTATGCGTTCCCAGGAGGGATGATGATAGGGACCGATTCTCATACTGTGAATGCAGGTGGATTGGGAATGGTAGCCATTGGTGTTGGTGGAGCAGATGCTGTTGATGTGATGGCTGGAATGCCTTGGGAACTTAAATTTCCTAAGCTTATCGGAGTGAAGTTGACCGGAAAACTTTCTGGATGGACTTCTTCTAAAGATGTTATTCTTAAAGTTGCTGGTATCCTAACGGTAAAAGGTGGTACAGGTGCTATCATTGAATATTTTGGTGAAGGAGCACGTAATCTATCTTGTACAGGTAAAGGGACTATTTGTAATATGGGAGCTGAAGTGGGTGCAACTACATCAACTTTTGGTTATGACGATTCTATGGAGCGTTACCTTAAGGCTACGAACAGAGCAGATGTTGCTGAGGCGGCAAACGAAGTTCGTGAGCACTTAACAGGTGATGATGAGGTGTATGCAAATCCAGAGCAGTATTTCGATGAAGTTATCGAGATCAACTTAGATGAATTGAAGCCTCACTTAAACGGACCGTTTACTCCAGACCTTGCCACTCCAATTTCTGAAATGGGAGCTAAAGCTAAGGAACATGACTGGCCAATTAATGTAGATTGGGGTCTTATTGGTTCCTGTACAAACTCTTCTTACGAAGATCTTACAAGAGCGGCTTCAATCGCAAAACAGGCAGTAGAGAAGAAAGTAAAAGCCAAATCTGATTTCGGTATCAATCCGGGATCTGAGCAAATTAGGTTTACTGCTGAAAGAGACGGATTGCTTCAGATCTTTGAAGATCTTGATGCAACAATTTTTACGAATGCATGTGGACCATGTATAGGTCAATGGGATCGTTCAGATAGAAAAGGGGAAGAGAAGAACACGATTGTTCACTCTTTTAACCGTAACTTCTCTAAACGTGCCGATGGGAACCCAAATACGCACGCCTTTGTTGGTTCGCCAGAAATGGTTGCCGCAATTGCAATTTCTGGTAGACTTGATTTTGATCCAACTCGTGATAAGTTAATGAACGAGGATGGTGAAGAAGTAATGTTAGATGAGCCACAGGGAATTGAACTTCCTGCTAAAGGATTCGCAGTTGAGGACGCAGGTTATGTTGCTCCCAAAGAAGACGGAAGCAGTGTTGATGTAAAAGTTGCTGAAGACAGTGAAAGACTTCAATTATTAACTCCCTTTGAGCCTTGGGATGGTAAGAACCTTACCGGAGCGAAGCTTTTGATTAAAGCATGGGGTAAATGTACTACCGACCATATTTCTATGGCAGGACCGTGGTTACGTTACAGAGGTCACCTTGATAATATTTCTAACAACTGTTTGATCGGCGCTATAAACGCTTACAATAAGAAATCGAATTTTGTTAAAAATCAACTGACAGGTGAATACGATGGTGTACCGGCAGTGCAGAGAGAATACAAGAAAGAAGGAATTCCAACGGTAGTTGTGGGAGATCATAACTATGGCGAAGGTTCTTCCAGAGAGCATGCTGCTATGGAGCCAAGACACTTAGGTGTTAAGGTTGTATTGGTGAAATCTTTTGCCCGTATTCATGAAACAAACCTAAAGAAACAAGGTTTGTTAGGATTAACTTTTGCAAATGAAGATGATTATGATCTTATCCAGGAAGACGATACGTTTAACCTGATAGATCTTGAGAATTTTGCTCCAGATACTCCGTTAACGATCGAGATCGTTCATGCAGATGGAAGTAAGGATACGATTAAGGCGAATCATACATACAATGCCCCTCAAATTGAGTGGTATAAGCACGGTTCAGCACTTAATCTTATTAAGAAACAAAACGCAGCTTAATTGTGAGCTGAATTTATAAAAAAAGAACTCCCTTTTCAGGGAGTTTTTTTATGTCTTAGCTTTGCAGAAATTTTGTCTTGAATGTTATGAAATTATTCAAAAACCAGTGGTCTAATATTATCATTATCGTCATTATTCTTGCGATGCTAATTCCGCAGACCAGAAAACCTCTACAGATTTTCGTGAACAAGCTCATTTCCTTTGCACCTTCGGTGAATGATGAAGAGGATAGAGCGAAAATAGCCAATTATAATTGGGTGCTTGAAAATAGTCGTGGCAAGCGAATTGAATTTTCTGAATTTCAGGGAGATGTGATTATTGTGAATTTCTGGGCAACCTGGTGCCCGCCATGTATTGCTGAAATGCCAGGTTTTCAGGAATTATATGAAGATTATGGCGATAAAGTAACTTTTTTATTCGTTTCTGGTGAACAGCACGAAACCGTGGATAATTACATGAAACGAAAGCGATTCACTTTACCTTCCTATAAAATGCTCACAAAGGCGCCTGAACCTATGGATGGAAGAACCTTGCCTACTACGTATGTTATATCGAAAGATGGAAGTATTGTGGTAGATAAAGTTGGTTCTGCCAACTGGAATAGTGATAGTTTTAGAAAGAATCTTGACAAATTGATTTCTGAATAAAATTAGAGCTTATTAAAAAATGATTTCAGAAATTGAGGATGGTACAGAGAAAGCATAATCTTTAATTCTTCTGAAAAAGTGGTCTCTTCATCCAGGAATTTGAAAATTTCTTGTATGCTATTTTTGGTATAAAACTTCGTAAATAAAGATTCTCCAAGATCATTTCGTTTTTCCAGAACATCTAGAAATATTGCGTCATATTTCTGAAATTTTTTGCTGAAAAGATTTGAAGAAGGTCTTAATCCTCTTTTTATATTCTCTATTAATTGGGTAACCTTTACTTCAGTATTTTTAAAGGAATAGCCTGAAGAGGCCTTGACCCATCCGCCTGCTGTTCCAATTTTAGTAAAATATCTTGTATTTGATTTCTGAAAAGGATAGTCGGTCATGGGAATAACTCCTTTTTCTGAAGCGATGATCTCATAATCATCAAGCTTCAATATGGTTTTAATATATTCATCAAGTTTCTCGTCGTACACAGTTTCTTCGGTAAGAAAAGGAGTGAAGAACGTAAACTCAATAAGCGCCTCCTTTACAGATAAGGGAAGAATATATGTAAAAGAGGTGCTTTCTTTGTACTTAAGCCGATAATCCATCATGGTAAAAACTTCAGGATTAAATGCTTTATTCAAAGTCTTTATGGTAATCCCTTTAAAGTGCTGATAAATCAATGAAGAATTCTCATTCCTAAATTCTAGGGGAGGGCGACTGTCAAAAAAATGTGTGGCCGTATAATTATCTTTTTCACCTATTGCTGTTCGGGTAACCTGATCTATTTTACTTATTTTATCTTTTATGAAAATAAAATCTTCTGAAGTTTCCAGCTCAGATTTCACATAATTGTAAAAATCCAATGATTTCAGCATTTTGTAAGAATAAGGATCAAGGTCAAGATTTTCGGTAATTTCCGAAGAAATGAATTTTCCTTGCTGCCACTTTTTCGTTATTAAATGATCCCATTTACCAGGATTTTTCTCCCAGAAGCACCAGGTTTTATCATTTTCAGATTTGGTATCCGGATCTATAATGGCAATTTTTTTTCCCTTGAAAAATAGGTCATTTCGTATCCTGTGTGCCAGCTGTAAACCAGCCAGACCACCTCCCACAATGACGTAGTAATAATCTGGCGTTATCATGTATTAGGCTTTATTATTTTCTGAAGTATTTAAAAGGAACAAATAACATTCCAAAGCATTCGCCATCTTGCTTCCCTAGATGCTTATGGTGCATTTTATGAGCTCTTCTTATTCCTTTGGCATATTTATTATTAGCATTTCGAAATATTCTAAAACGCTGATGTATAAAAATATCGTGTACTGTGAAGTAGGTAATTCCGTAGGCTAGAATTCCCAGACCAATTGGAAGACCAATCCAGACATCTTCATATTTCCATAGGAGAAAACAACCAATACTAACGAGAGCATAAAAAACGAAGAAAAGGTCGTTTCTTTCCCACCAGCTGCTATGATCTTTTCTATGGTGATCCTGGTGTAGTTTCCATAAAAAACCATGCATTACATATTTGTGAGTAAACCAGGCCATTCCTTCCATCATCATAAAGGTGCCAAGAAATACCACTATCCATAATAAAACATTCATTCTTTTTTATTTTTATATGAGATTCAACCTATATGAAATATAAGACTTTGCAAGGAGACCGGCTTTTTGATAATTAGGTACTCTTACTCTACGCTTTCTAATTTCAAGGGAAGGTATCCTCTTTAATTTCTGTAATAATTTTCTATAATAAATATAAGCTGTGTAAACTCCAAATTTAGCTTCTACCGGTAAATGAGCAATACCTTTTAAGCCTTTATGAAAATCTTCCTCTATTTCTTTTATAATCTGCTCCTTATTCAATTCATTTAATTGAGAAAGGTCAACATTTGGGAAATAGCTTCTGCTTAAATCCTCGTAATCTGCTTTTAAGTCCCTTAAGAAGTTGACTTTCTGAAATGCAGACCCAAGGCTCATCGCAGCATCTTTAAGTTCATTATATCGCTCCTTATCCCCGTGAACAAATACTTTTAGACACATTAAACCAACTACATCAGCACTTCCATAAATATACTGCTTATATTCTTCCATGCTTAGATATGCAGACTTATGTAGGTCTAATCTCATGCTGTCCATAAATGCACTATAGAGCTCTTCTTGAATGGAGTACTTATGCACCGTTTCCTGAAATGAATTAAGGATAGGATTTAAAGATATTTTAGCATCAATGGCTTTATATAGATCTTTTTCAAAATCTTGAAAAAGTTCTTCTTTATTATAATCATGAAATGAATCTACGATTTCATCTGCAAATCTTACAAATCCATAAATATTATAAATATCCTGCCGTATAGATGGAGCAAGCATTTTAGTAGCCAGAGAAAATGAGGTGCTGTAAGAATTAGTTACTGTTTTACTGCACTCTCTGGATACGATGTCAAAGATAGCTTTCATATTAATGTTGTTCATGTTTTTCTATCAGTCCGGCTACCAGTTTTCCAGAAATTAGTGAAGGAGGAACCCCCGGGCCTGGAACTGTTAATTGTCCCGTAAAATAGAGTTGATCAATCTTTTTGCTTTTTAGTTTTGGTCTTAAAAATGCAGTCTGAAAGAGCGTATTGGCCATTCCGTAAGCATTTCCTTTATAAGAATTATAGTCTTCTTTAAAATCTTTTACACAGAAGGATTCTTTAAATATAATATTTGCTTTTAATTTTTGATCTGTAATTTTTTCAAAACGCTCAAGGATAATGTTAAAATAATGTTCTCTCAATTCTTCGGTGTCTGTAAGATCTGGAGCCAGTGGAATTAAAAAGATTCCTGCTTCTTTTCCATCAGGAGCACAGGATGTATCTGTTATTGATGGAAAACTGGCATAAAAAAGAGGGTTTTCAGGCCATTTTGGATGGTCGTAGATATCTTTTGCATGATCTTTAAAATTAGAATCAAAGAAAAGAGTATGGTGAGAAACATTCTTTATTCTTTTATCAAAACCAACGTAGAAAAGAAGGGAAGAAGGGGCAAATGTCTTTTTTTTCCAGTATTTCTCAGAATATTGTCTTTCTTTCTCTGGTAATAAGGTTTCTGAATGATGATAGTCTGCTCCAGAAAGCACTATATCTGCAAAATGATCAATACCTTTCACTGTAATACCTTTTGCCTTTCCATTTTCAGTAATGATTCTTTCAGCAGGCGAATTCACGTGAAACTTCACTCCTAATGATTCTGCCAGTTCCTTAATTCCCTTAATCACCTGGTACATGCCACCTTCGGGATGCCAGGTGCCTAATCCAAAATCTGCATAATTCATAAAACTATAAAAAGCAGGAGTGTCACTTGGTTTGGCGCCTAGGAATAACACCGGGAATTCAAGAATTTGGCGAAGCTTTTCATTGGTAAATTCTTTGCGAACTTCATTGCTTATATTCGAAAAAAACCTTGAGAGTCTGGTAGCTGTTGCGGGAGTAATCAATTCTAAAGCAGTAACGCCAGGACGATATACCAAATCCTTGATCGCGATATCATAGTTATCTCTGGCTTTCTTGATGAACTTCTGAAGTTTTTTAGAGCTTCCGCTTTCAACCTCCTCGAAACTTTGATAAATTTCTTCCAGTGATCCAGGAATAATAACGGAATCGTTTTTTCCGAAATATACCTGATAAGCAGGATCCAGTTTATTAAGCTGGTAATAATCAGAAGCTTTTTTGTTGAAATCTGAAAAGAATCGTTCAAAAACATCTGGCATCCAATACCAGGTAGGACCAATATCAAATGTAAATCCGTCTTTTTTTAATTGCCTGGCTCTGCCTCCAAGACTGCTGTTTTTTTCAAAGACTTCTACTTTATAGCCTGCTTTCGCTAAATAGCAGGAAGCTGCAAGTGATGAAAAACCTGATCCTATGATATTGATTTTTTTAACCATTAAAGTTAGTTATAGCGTATTTATAAATTCGGAAATAGAACGATGAACTTTTATATTATCAGAAAGTTCATCTTCTTTAATCTCTTTAGTTCTTTGACCAAATAAGTGGAGCTTATGAGCTTTTTCATAACATAATTTTTCTTCAAAATTTCTTATGAATTCATGAACACGGGTGTTTACAGGTGAGATAGTAAGGTAACTTACGAAAATTAGATTCTTATGGATTTTCATGAGATAGTCCATATTATCTAGAGGGAGACTCGGTCCCAGGTAAATTGCATTTTTACCTGCATGGAGTAATTCATAATTTAGATAAAGTATTCCAACATCGTGAATTTCATTATCAGGCAGAAAAAGAACGTACAATTTTTGGTCGTCTTCTTCTGGAATTTCTGATTTTTGATCAGCGATATTTAAATAAATTTTTTGTTTGATCAGTTCTACAATATAGTGTTCGTGAATGGGTTTTATGGTGTCTGTTTGCCATAGCAATCCAATCTCTTCTAAAAGCGGTAGTAAAACATCATTAAAAACCTCTCTGAATTCTTTCTTTTCTCTAAGCTTGTTATAGGTTCTTTGAAAAAGCCGGTCGTCAAAATTCATCATAGAAAGCTTGAATGAATTTTTAGCCCTGTTCTCTTCACTGGAAGAGGCAGAAATTCGATTAACCAGATCGTTGATCTGCTTTTCTTCCATTTTAGAAATTCTAGAGATCTTATAGCCGTGACCATTAAGAAATGCTATGTTTAATAGCTTTTGAAGATTTTCACCATTATAGGTCCTAATGTTCGTATCTGTACGCTCAGGATTAAGTATATCATACCTTTTTTCCCATATCCTAATGGTGTGAGCTTTTATTCCACTAAGGTGCTCAAGATCTTTTATACTGAAATTTTGCTTAATATGTTCCATATTTGCTTCTAGGAGTTAAACAAATCTAAACAATTATAAAGCTTATCCTAATTATGAAAATGTTAAAATGTTTAATTTTTTATCTAAATAGCTAAACAAAAAGTGTTTTAAACAAAAAAAATCCCAAAAATGGAATAATTATTTTTTGAAATTTGATAAAAGGTAGGATGAATAGCTGTTTTGAAAAGTAGTACCCGGAGCGGGACTTGAACCC
>Ga0207878_100529_pt1 | contig 11336 bp, 8 predicted proteins | sample LinPmetageLP41_FD_184053 | JGI IMG/M metagenome (GOLD analysis project Ga0207878, IMG submission 184053) | Marine viral communities from the Pacific Ocean - LP-41 (SPAdes) | ecosystem: Environmental > Aquatic > Marine > Oceanic | place: Pacific Ocean | collected 2010-08-27 | reverse complement strand
GCCCGAGCTACGACGGCGCGGCCAGCGACTGCGGCGACGGCTATCCGCTGAAGAACCTGGCGGCGGCCGATCGTGCCGATCTCGATCCGAATACCGTGGATGATTCGGACGCGGTCGATACGTCGTGTGATCCGGGCCAGGCCCGCTTCGCCGGGACGGGCACCGAACAGGACGCCTTTGCCGAGTATCTGCAGGCAGTCTATCCGGATACCGACAACGCGTTCGACAAAGCCGAAACCCCGGCAGAAGAAGACGCACGTATCGTCAATCTCAAGGCGCGTCGAGAGGCCATGTAACGACACGCGACGCCGGCCTCGGCCGGCAGCAGACCGGGCCGCGTCGAATTCGACGCGGCCTTTTTATTGGTCACGCCCACGCGTCGATCTGTGCCTACGCCAGCGCGTCGTCGTATCAAACGCCGACAAGGCACTAGAATACAAGGCCATGAACGTCTTCGATCGAATCTATGCGCTGCACAAGCAGCTGGCCGGCGCTCGCCGCCCGATTGCCAAGGCCACGCTGGAAGCGCGTCTTGAATGCTCGCCGGCGACGGTCAAACGCATCATCCGCGATATGCGGCTGTATCTGGATGCGCCGATCGAATACGACCGCGAATACAACGGCTACTACTACGCCCACGAGGCAGACACGAACTTCGAGCTGCCCGGGCTGTGGTTCAACGCCGCCGAGCTGGTGTCCCTGCTGGCGATGGATCAGCTGCTGGAAACCTTGCAGCCGGGCCTGCTCTCGGCCGACCTCGCGCCCATGCGAAAGCGCCTAGAGCGGATTCTGGAAAGCCGCGCGATGGGCACCGGTGAGCTATCGCGACGCACCCGTATCCTGCGTGCCACCGCACGTCGTGCCAGCCCTGCCTTTGCCGATGTGGCCAGCGCGCTGGCCATGCGCCGACGAGTCACCATCCGCTACCACGGCCGCGCGCGCGATCAGGAAAGTGTGCGCACCGTCTCCCCGCAACGGCTGATCTACTATCGCGACAACTGGTATCTGGATGCCTGGTGTCATGCCTCGCAGGGCCTGCGCAGCTTCTCGCTGGATCGCGTGCGCAGCGCCGAACCCAGCCAGGATATCGCCATCGATATGGACGACGCCGCGCTGGAGATCGAACTCGGCAGCGGCTACGGCATCTTCTCCGGCACCGCCGCGCAGACGGCCGTGTTGTTGTTCTCTGCCAATGCGGCACGCTGGGTTGCCGACGAACAATGGCATCCGGACCAGCAGGGTGCATGGCAAACGGACGGGCGTTTCGAGCTGCGTGTGCCGTATTCGGCCAGCGAAGAACTGCTGCGCGACGTACTGGCCTACGGCGCCGACGTCGAGGTGCTCCAGCCGGCCGAGTTGCGGAGAGCCGCGACCGAACGGCTGCGTTCGGCCATACGCCTCTACGATAAATTGTAAATTCATACATCTGTGGGTCGCGTTCTGACCCACCGGCCAGGCCATCCTCTGTCCATCGCCCGCAAAGGGCTGTTCACAGGGAGCAGATCATGGCCACAGAAACCGCGATGCACCTCATCCATCCTGCCGCGCAGCGCCTGCACCGGGCTGTACTGGCCGAACGCCGGGCGCTGGCACGGGCCTTGGCGATCGAAGCCGACTGGCGCCACCACGATGGCCCCGAGTGGGCCGCGCGCTACTGGGCTGCGTTCGGCGATCTGCAGCCCGCATCGACGACCACTGACGACGACGCCACCGCAATCGCTGTGGCAGGGCACGCCGACTGGCCCGTGCTCGACGACCGCCATGCGGGCCAGGCGCGGGCCATCTTCCGGGCGCTGCTCGCGAGCCTGCACCCCGACGTGCAGCCGCCAGCCGCGGTCGATGCGCGCGCAAGCCACTGGCCAATGGTGCTGCGCGCGTATCGGGGCGGCGATCTGGCCGGCCTGCAGGCACAGCTGAGCGCAGTCAGAAGGCTATCGTTTTCGGCGGCCTTGCCGGTCTGTGTCGTGGCGCTACGCGCCGAGTACCGACGGCTGTGTCATGCCCGGGGCGCGGCGGACCGGCGCCTGGCTGAACTGAGCCAGACGTTTCCGTTCTGTGTACGTGACAACCTCGCCGACGCCGACTGGATTCGGCGTCAGCGCCTGGCGCTCCGCCAGATCCGGGTCATGACCGCGCCGCCTATCGCCCGGCCGGCAGGGCGGGCGCATCACGCCGGTCTGCGCGAGCAGGTATCCTGACGCGCTGACGCCCACCAGCAGACTCTTGTTCCATGGCCGAAGGCCGCCAGCAGGCGCTCGCGCTCGAATCGACCGACCATGGTCCGGTCGATAGCCAGGCAAAAGCGCTACAACTCACCGAATACTGGATCCGTCGGGCGCGCGAGATATTCGAGGTCAGCGCACGCCGCCTGCCGGTGCCGGACGTGCGCTTCGACCTGCGCGGGCGCGCGGCCGGCCAGGCCGTGTTCGCGCGCCGCTCGCGCCAGGTCCATATCCGTATCAACACGGCGCTGCTGGCCTCGCACCCGCAGGAAATGCTCGACGATACGGTGCCGCACGAAGTCGCGCATGTCGTCATCTTCAAGCTCTACGGCCGGCGCGCCAAACCGCACGGCAAGGAGTGGAAGGCGTTGATGCGTGCCTTCGGCGTCGAGCCCAAGCCCTGTCATACGCTGCCCGCCGAACCCACACGCCAGCTCCGGCGCTTTCGCTACGAATGCGCCTGCGAAGAACCGGCTTTGTTAACCAGCATTCGCCACAAGCGGGCCCAGCAGGGCACCGACTATGTGTGCCGGCGCTGCGGCGAAAAACTGCGCTTCGCGGCCGATGAACAGGCCGGATGACGTTCGGAAAACTTTCGGCTCGGAAGATCAAGCGCTTTATCGGCCATGTATAAAGCTCTGTTGACAGCTTGAGTCCGCGTTGATCGCGTGCTTTGCGGCGAAGCGAGCCGCCGGTCGACTGGCGGTGCAACTGGCCATCGTCGCCGCCCTGACAGGCTGGATTTATCCTGCTTTATTTGCGTATTTCGTGTTCATTTGCGGACAGAATATTGCGTTGGAGGCAGCTGGCTGAGTTTCGTATCTAATCGAGGGGCCAGTTGTCCGTGACGCTTATTCAGCCGGACAAGGTTCTGGCGGCTTCTCTGGGGCCGGGAACTGGGCGAGATTTTCGCTATCGGCAACGGGCTCGTACCACTCGTCCTGCCATATGCAGTGCCAGTGATTACTGGGAAGAACCGCGAGTTCAAAGCCCTGTTTGCGTTTCTGCAGTACCGGGACAAACCACAGTCGCGCCCACGCTTCAATCGCTTTCGCGTTGCGCAGCGGACCCGCGTCCAGCGGCGACAGGCCGAGATCGGCAACCATCCCGGCGACAATCTCTTTGGCCTGGATATCGTCGGCCGCAACAAAGCTCGTAACGCGGCCTCCCAGGGACATCGGCTCATCAATCACATTCGAGCCGGCCAACACTGTCTTTACAACGCGGGCACCCGGATTCCACGCCTGAATCATCTGTGCGCTTGACGTATCGACCGTACTTTCCAGGTAGCCGTCCTCAGCCTGTCGAATGGGAAGCGAAACGTCCACCACGATCTTGCCTTCAAGATTTCCCAGATTCTGGGCAATCTTCTCCATTGCCGGCCAGGGCACGACGAGCACGACAATATCGGTTTTTCGTGCCGCCTGTCTCTGTGTCGTGGCCCTGGCGTCTGGCCCCGTCCGGCGCACCAGATCACGGACGGCTTTACTCGTCGGCGTGCGACTGCCGTATACGACGTCATAGCCTTTTTTTGCCAACTGTGGGCCGATCGAGTCGCCCATGTCGCCGGTACCAATGATCGCTACAGAGCGGTGCGCCTGTGCGTACAGCTGTACGGGAATAAACGAAAATGCCATACACAATAAAAGGGGTGCGTATTTTTTCATTCTGTGTCTACTTCTTTAAACAATAGAGCACCCCGCACTGCGCCGATGCTTCGCACCGATTCGTTACGCTGCACGCCAGTCAGGGCACAGCCGGAAACTCGCTGCGCTCAGACATCCGGTTTCTTCATCCCTGTTTGCCTGCGCTGCGCTGCGCAGCGCCAAGAGCTTGAATACAAAACAGACTTCAGGACTTGCAAAGCGTGCGGCAGCACCTGAGTTTCATACATAATCGAGAGGATACTTGATGTTGGAGCGTTCGAACTGCGCTCTGTAGTTGTAGCGGCTTGAGATCATCGACGCCCCGGCGCGAGATCATCGCAAATTCGAGCTCAAATTATTTGAGACTATCCGCGCCTCTCGACTCACATTATTTGAGACTGAGCGCAGATTAGCTGAGACCAGCGCAAATTCCTGAGACTGAGGCGCACGCAGTGCTTGAGGTTATAGCGCCAAGCCTGCAGCCCGCATCCGATCGGCCAATTCACGGGTTCGGCCGCTTTCAAGCTGACCACTCAGGAAACGACGGATCTCGGCAGGTCGCGCATCGAACTGATCGGCCAGAACCTTGGTCGAGTAGCCTTGCCGGGTCAGCCGCGGTTCGAGTGCGTTGAAGTCCGGTGCGAACGTTGTCTCAATGATCTCGGACGTTACCGGCTTCGCCCCCAGTCGGAAGCCTTCCTCGAAGGCACGGTTCAGATGCTCGGCAAATTGCAGCGGGGTGCTTAGACGCTCCGCCAGAACATCCAGCGCTTCCGGGTCGATCAGGCGATCAATCGATACATCATCATTCACACAGGATTTGAGCAGCCAGTCGAGATAAGGCCGCGTCTCCTCCCCCAGACCATCGAAAGTGAGCACGTCGGTGCGATGCCCAATCTCTTCCATAGTGGGACGACGCAGATCGTTGCGCAGCTTCGGATGGCCGACCATGACGACGGAAAGAATGCCGCCGCCCCGTTCAATTACCTCCATCAACCGCTTGAGTCCGTTCAGCGTCTTGCCGTGCAAATCATGGGCTTCATCCACGAACAGGGCGACCGGCTTACCTCCGCGCGCGACCAGCTTCTGTAATTCGCGCTCGCGCTTTTCGCCCTGCGTCGGAATTTTCAACTCCTTCTCGCGCGAGAGATCGTAAAAGAGCGCGGCGATCAGGGTCGGTACGGTCGATCGCGCCTTGTCCACCGATAGGCTTTCCGCGACGATCACCTTCTTTTCCTTGGCGATCGCATCCTGCATTCGGTGCAGATAGGCCGTCTTGCCGACACCGACCGGACCGGTAATGGCGATCAGTCGTCCGGACGCCAAACCGCTACGCACCGCGTGCGTGATCTGGGCGTGATTTTCGGTTTCGTAGAAACCCGCAGAGCGCCAGTCGCGCGCCAATTCGTAGCGCTCCATAATCTCTTCGGTCAGCATGTCGGCTCGTCCTTCGGATGGGCCGGCTGTCTGCGCGAGAACCGGGCTTTGATTTCTTCAGTGATAACCGCTTTGTCGAGTGTTCGAGTGACCAGCGCGTTGACGAAGGCGAGTTCGTCTTCGGCGAGCCGGGCCAGCGGACGGTGCAGGAGATCGGAAATGCCACCCAGCGCATCGAGTCGATCGGTATAGGCGAACTGGCCGTAAGGATCAGGATCTTCGAAGGGCCGGGCGGGAAAGCTGATTACGTTGGCCGTTCGAGCAAGCGGGTCCCGCGCGCCGCTCAAGGCCGTGCGTGGCACGGTGATGTTAGCGGCAAGGTCCTCGATGCGGTCGGCTCTTTGTTGGACTTGTGATTTACGCGGTTTCCGATAGCGATGCAGCGGTATTGGGCCGCCCGAAGGCCGGTAGGGTCCAAAACGCTTTTCACCGAACTCAACAAACAGCTCGGGATCAAACAAGCCCCACCAGAGCGTGACGGTTTCGCCCGCCAGGCCGGGGTCGACTTCGTAGAAAGCCCCGTCAACTTGAACCCGGGCGTCACCGGCGACTTTTCGACGCTCGGGTTCTCGCGCAAACGCACAATAGCGCTCCCACGTACACATGCCTTGAATGCCCGTTGCGGGCAGGTTGGCCAGCCAGTCATCAATCCGGCTGTGCGGCTCGCGCCGATGCGGCTTGTCGTTATACCTGGCAATGAAATTCTGAAGCCAGTCGTTGGCTTCGGTCTCTGTTGCTGGTTTATGGAAATGATAGAGCGTCTCGTGCGCTTCTTTCACAGTCCGGAACGGTCGCTCAACCTTCCCCTTCGAGCGTGCGGTGGTTCGCCTCCCATCGCTGCCGGCAGGTAAGTGAGTCATCACTTGAACCCCGAGACGCTCCATGACCGTGCGAAACACGCCGCTTCGCGCAATAGGGCCGTTGTCGAGATAGATCGCGTCCGGAATGCCTTGCAAAGCTGTGCCATGGCCTTCCTTCGAGGCCATCGCGTTGAACAAAAACCGCAAGCCATTCTCGACATCCTCGCCGTAGACACAGCGGTACTCCTGATACGCCACGCCGCTACGGTCGTCGACGACGCTATAGAGCATCGGCGACGGCGGACGTTTACGGGTTGGATCGATCCAGCTCGGCTGTTCGATCTCCCGAAGGTCAGACGGACTCATGTCGAACTGCCAGAGCGCGTTGCTTGTCCGCGCTTCAAAGCGAACAGCGGCTGGTGCCCGCGTCATGCGCGCATGGTCGTAGCCCCAGAGCTTGAGATAACGATTGACCGTCGCCCGATGTAGAAGTCCTACTGGTGCCTGGACGATACCGCTGGGCGTTTCGACGCCGTGTTCTTCGATCAGCTCAATGGCCCGATTCGTGGAGAGTCGTCGACCTTGCTTGTTGCTGGTTCGAATTTTCAGCGCAGCGACGATTTCACAATAGCGTTCCAGCTCAGCACGAGGGATTTTACGCGGTGCGCCGCGATCGGCGCGGCGTAGGCCTTTCGGCCGCAGTTGATCGTGAAGCGCCCGATAAACCGTTGGGCGCGAGACGCCGTAGAAAGTAACGGCGTTGTCGATAAGCACCTTTCGGTCCTTATGACGTGGCGGCAGTCGGTCGAGACGACGACGCAGATCGAGCAGCGCTTCGGCTGGGATGCCGCCGGCACTCACGAGACGGCATCCAGAAGCGCCTTCCCTGGAGCCTTCGGCGAGCCGTCTCCATTCACATACATATAGAGTGTTGTGGTCGTAATCCCGAGTCGGCGGGCCAAGTCTGCAGCGCGTGTATCGGGGTTCGCCATGGCCGTCATCGCCATGCGCAGCATGTCCCGGTCCATTTTCCGCGGCCGACCACCCAGACGTCCCCGTGCACGGGCGGCGGCTAGGCCGGCCCTGGTGCGTTCGATAATCAGCTCGCGCTCGAACTCGGCCAGCGAGGCGAATATGCCAAAGACCAGACGACCATTGGCGGTCGTGGTATCGATCTCAGCACCGGCTCCGGCTAGAACGCGCAACCCCACGCCACGCTCACGCAGCGTGTCGACGATTCCGACCAAGTGCTTGAGATCCCGGCCGAGGCGATCGAGCTTCCAGACGATGAACGTGTTGCCAGGCTGAAGTGCCTTCAGGCAGTCGGCCAGACCTGGCCGGTCATCGCGGCGGCCCGAGGCGCGGTCCTCGTAGATGCGCTCGGCCTCGACGCCCGCATCGCGAAGCGCATCGCACTGAAGATCCAACAACTGACTGCCGTCGGCCTTGGAGACCCGCGCGTATCCGATCAGCATATCCGCCTGAGCCCGCCAGAAAAGACTGAGCCTAAGCTACAACTTGGCGCAGATATTGGCAACGGGTTTTCTTGCGGTCAGCGGCACCGTTTAAAGCGGATATCTGGCCCACAAGAAAACGCTCGTTTTTCTGGTCAATTACCGGCGCCCCGAGACCCGGACCTCACGTTCTTTGCACGATAGCGGGCACCGAAGCGTTTGGCTCGCTAATCAAGGGAATTAAATCCTGTGGCTTCAATTTCATATCAATATTCGCGCCACTGAGTTGGCCGCTAACCGTTGATGAGACTTGTTCTGCCCGCCACTGGTTTTTTTGGTTATTGTCGCTTGGTAGGAGCGATATAGGGGTCAACTCACGAAACGGAAAAAATCGTACGCTAAGCCTCGCGTGGCGTCCGAAGCGGTCGGAATCGGCCCCGCTCGACCCGTTTATCCTGCTGCCAGATGTAATCGCCGGTCAGATTGATGTGCTCCCAGCCCAACGGCGACAGGTGCGACAGCAGCGTGTCGTCGATTTCCTGCCCAGATTCACTCAGTGCTTGAATGGCTCGCTCTATATAGACTGTATTCCAGAGAATGATGGCGCTCACCACGAGGTTGAGCCCACTAGCCCGGTAGCGCTGATTTTCGTAGCTGCGATCGCGAATTTCACCCAGCCGATTCAAGAAGACGGCGCGGGCCAAAGCGTTCTTGGCCTCGCCCTTGTTCAAACCCACCTGCACACGGCGGCGCAGCTCGACGTTTTGCATCCAATCGAGTGCGAACAAGGTGCGTTCGATGCGGCCCAGCTCGCGCAATGCCACAGCTAGCCCGTTCTGGCGCGGATAGCTCCCGAGTTTTCGGAGCATCAGAGAGGCCGTTACGGTGCCTTGCTTGATCGACGCGGCCAGACGCAAAATCTCGTCCCAATGCGCCCGGATATGTTTGACGTTGACGCGGCCGCCGATCATGCCTGCGAGTGTGGGATAGCGCTTCGCGTCCCCGTGGATATACAGGCGCCGGTCGGCTAGATCGCGAATGCGCGGCGCGAAGCGGTAGCCGAGCAGATGCATCAGTGCAAAAACATGGTCGGTAAAGCCGGCCGTGTCCGTGTAGTGCTCTTCTATACGCAGGTCCGATTCGTGATAGAGCAAGCCGTCCAAGACGTGGGTGGCATCGCGTACCGTGGCGTTGATGACCTTGGAGTGGAACGGCGCGTACTGATCGGAGATATGGGTGTAGAACTGCACACCCGGCTCTTGGCCATACTTCAGGTTCACATGACCGGCGAATTGGCCCCGGCCACCAGCCTTGAAATTCTGTCCGTCCGACGATGAAGTCGTGCCGTCGCCCCAATAAGCCGCGAACGGTTGGCGGAACTGCGCGTTGACCAACTCGGCCAGGCCCGCTGAGTAGGTTTCATCGCGGATATGCCATGCCTGTAGCCAAGTCAGCTTGGCGTAGGTGGTGCCAGGACAAGATTCGGCCATCTTGGACAGGCCCAGATTGATGGCATCGGCCAGAATGGTGGTAAGCAGCAGTTGCCGATCGCCAGCGGCCGCGCCGCTCTTGAGGTGCTTGAAGTGTTGCGTAAAACCGGTCCAGTCATCGACTTCCAACAGGAGTTCGGTGATCTTGGTGTGCGGCAACCGGCTATAAGCCTGTTGCATCAACGCGTTGGCGCTGTCGGGCACAGCGTTATCCAGCGGCGTGATCTTGAGGCGCCCAGCGGAGGTAATGCCCGCATCGGGTAACTCGTCGGCGGCCGCCAGGCGTTCAACGGTCGACAACTCATGTTCCAGCGCAGCCAAACGCGATTCCAGATAGGTCTCGCAATCGGTTTCAACCGCCAACCCGAGATTCTGCTGCTCACGCTGGTCAGCGAAGCGCGTCGGCGGCAGCAGGTAATCCTCAAAATCCTTGAATTGGCGTGAGTCCTTTACCCATATATCGCCCGAGCGCAGCGCGTTCTTGAGCTCGGATAACACGCACAATTCATAGAAGCGTCGGTCCAGCCCTTCCGCAGTAAACACGAGGCTTTCCCAGCGCTTGCGCACGAAGCGGGTTGGCGCGCCATCTGGCACCTTGCGCGCCTGGCGTTGATTTATGTCTTTCAACAGCTCGATGCCGGCGAGTAGCTTGCGTGCTGCCGGAGCGGCCTTCATATCCAATGCGTTCAAGAGCATCGGTGTGTAGCGTCTGAGTGAGTTGAAACCGATACCGATCAAGGCGAGGTAATCGAAGTCTTCCGACTGCGCTAGCCGCTCCGCCTCTGTAATGCTTTCGCTGAACACCTCCCAGGGCATGATCGCCTCGATGGCAGCAAACGGATCGCTGCCGGACTGTTTGGCGTCTATAAGCGCACGCCCGATACGCGAATAGAGACGCACCTTGTTGTTGATTTCCTTGCCGGAGCGCTGGAATTGTTCCGCGTGCTTGCGCTTGGCTTTGCTGAACAGCGAGCCCATGAAACGATCGTGCAGGTCGATAATTTCGTCGATTAGCGTGGCCCGTGTATCGAGAATAATGGCCACCAGTGTCGCGTAGCGACGGGTCGGCTCCAGATCGCGCAAGTGCTGAGCGGTCATCTGCCCGCCTTCGCGGGCAAGTTTCAGCAGACGGTTCTGGTGGATGGCGTGTTCAAGCCCGGTCGGGATGTTGAGATCGTGTACGATCTGCAATCGTTCGAGGTGGGTCAGAATATTTTTGGGCCTTGGTGGGCCGGGCGACTGCCGAAGCCAGACCAGGGCACTACTCGACCTCTCCTTGCGGATCGCCAGAAGCTGCTCAAAGGCGCGGCGATGCGGATCTGTTAATGATTCGGTTAGCGCTTCATACACCAGGCGGGTGCCCCGCGTGAGCGCTTCGCTGCATACGCGCTCGATGACATCCAGCGGCGGCAGGATGACGCGCTGTTGCCGTAGCATCTCGACCAATGCCTCAGCCAAGACGATGCCCCGGTCCGTTTGTTGGGCCAAGTCAGCGATCGGGGGAATGAGACGCCGGTAGTCGACAAGGCTGAACGGCGACATATTCAACCACGCCTGCAATTCCGCCAAGTGCTCACGCCGGGTTTCGGGCCGCTGGGCATACTGCGGCCAAATGTCGGGATCAATACTCAACTGTTGGCCAATGAGGGCCAACAAGGACGCAGGCGGCGCGGCATCAGTCGGCAGCGCGATGCCGGGATAGCGCAAGTAACACAACTGCACCGCGAAACCGAATCGGTTGTGCTGGCCACGCCGCTGTTGGATCACCGACAGGTCGGGCTCGGAGAACGCGTAGCGTCGGATGAGTTCATCGTCCGTCGCCGGAAAGGCGAGCAGACTTTCTCGCTCGGCAACGGTCAATAGGCGGCGGCGAGGCATGATTAGGCATCCGCTTTCAGGTATTGGTAGAGCGTTTCACGGCTGATACCAAAATCGCGAGCCAACTTCGCTTTCTGCTCGCCGCTCGCGACGCGCTGCCGCAGTTCAGCGATCCTGTCGGGCGATAACGCTTTCTTGCGGCCTCGATACGCCCCGCGCTTCCGGGCCAGGGCAATGCCTTCGCGTTGTCGCTCGCGGATCAGTGCACGCTCGAATTCGGCGAATGCGCCCATCACGGACAGCATCAGGTTGGCCATCGGCGACGCCTCGCCGGTGAAGGTCAGATTTTCCTTGATGAATTCGATACCGACACCGCGCTGGGTCAACGACTGAACCAGACGGCGCAAATCATCGAGGTTACGCGCCAGGCGGTCCATGCTGTGAACGACGACGGTATCGCCCTCGCGAA
>Ga0207878_100528_pt1 | contig 11357 bp, 8 predicted proteins | sample LinPmetageLP41_FD_184053 | JGI IMG/M metagenome (GOLD analysis project Ga0207878, IMG submission 184053) | Marine viral communities from the Pacific Ocean - LP-41 (SPAdes) | ecosystem: Environmental > Aquatic > Marine > Oceanic | place: Pacific Ocean | collected 2010-08-27 | reverse complement strand
CGACGATCGGGATGCCTGCCTCATTCGCCTGGCGCAGCAGCGGGATCGCGGCCTGGCTATCAAGCGCGGCAAAGCCTACGGCGGACGGATTGTTCGCCAGGGCGGCGGCCAGCATGTCGATCTGGCGGTCCACCATCGTCTCGTTGTCCGGCCCTTCGAACGTGATGCGGACCCCCAATTCGTCCGCGGCCTGATCGGCACCGGATTTGACGGCCTGCCAGAACTGGTGCTGGAAGCCCTTGGAGATGAGGGGAATGTAGATCTCGTCCGATTGGGCGAATGCGGCGGGGGCCGATCCGAGGGCGAGCGTGACGCTTATGGCGCCGAGTAACGTGCGACGTGACAACATTTTGGTTCCTCCTTGGTTGTCGTTATTTGCCGGTGCGGCGTGCGCCCCGGATCGTTTCTCGGGATCAGCTGCTGCGTTTGCGACGCATCATGTCCGCATAGACTGCCAGAATAATGATCGCGCCGGTCACGACAGTCTGCCATTCCTGCGCCACCGACAGAACGCGCAATCCGTTTGTCAGCACCGCCATGATCAGCGCGCCGATCAGCGACCCCAGTATCGTGCCGCGTCCACCGGACAGGGACGTGCCGCCGATCACGACGGCGGCGATTGCCTCCAGTTCGTATCCAAGTCCGAGCGCGGGCTGGGCCGAATTCAGGCGCGATGCAATCAGCAAACCGGCAACGCCGACGATGGACCCGGACATGGCATAGATCGCGATTTTCCAGCGGTCGGTGTTCACCCCAGACAGCCGCACTGCCTCCTCGTTCGAGCCGAGTGCGTAGCAGTAGCGTCCCAGCACGGTGCGCCCCAGAATATACGCGGCAAGTCCCGCTACGATAAACAGGATCAACACGCCGTTGGGGATCGGAAGCGCAGGCAGAACCTCGCCGATCAGCGACCCGCGCGAAATTTCGGAGAACCCCGGAGTATCGTTGAAATAAATCGGGCGGGTGCCCGAAATGACCAGCGACAGACCCTTCAGAATCAGCATCATGCCAAGGGTCGCGATAAACGGTGGGATTTTCATCTTGGCGACGAATGTACCCGACGCCAGGCCGGATCCCGCGCCGGTCGCAATTGCGGCGATAACACCCAACAGCAATGGTAACCCGGCATAAGTGAGCACGACGCCGGTAATCACTGCGCAGAACGTCATCATCGTACCGATCGACAGGTCGATGCCGCCTGTGATGATGACCAGCGTCACGGCGACAGCCAGCACACCGTTCACCGATGTCGCCTGCAGGATGGCGATCATGTTCGACGTCTGCATGAAGTTGGGCGATGCCAGCGAAAAGCCGATCAGCAGGATGATCAGGCTGGTGAAGGCCAGCACCCGCTGATGGGTTCCGGCGGCGACAATGCGTGAGACGGCTGATTTCGGAGCATGGGTGGTCGTGGTCATGTCAGTCTCCCGCCGGGGCCAGCGCTGTATCGCGCCGGGTCGCCAGTTCCATAATTTGTTCCTGTGTTGTCGCTGGGCCGCCCGGAAGGATGCCTGTCAGCCGCCCCTCGCACATGACTGCGATGCGGTGGCTCAACCGCATGACCTCCGGCAGTTCGGAGGAGATCACGATGATCGCCCGGCCCTGCGCCGCAAGGTCCTGTAGCAGGCGATAGATTTCGGCCTTTGCGCCGACATCAATGCCGCGCGTCGGTTCGTCGAAAATCAGAATATCGCAGTCGCGCAGCAGCCATTTCGCCATCACCACCTTCTGTTGGTTTCCCCCCGATAACAGCCGCACGGCCTGCATGTCCGATGGGGTACGGATGCCCAGTTGCGCGATGTGGTCCTGCGCGACGCGCTTCATCGCCGCTTCGTCCAGCACGCCGGTGGACCCCGTGAATCGTTCCAGACTGGCCATCGCAATATTGGCGCGCACAGTCATGTCGGTGGCCAAACCGAAGTGCTTGCGATCCTCGGACAGGTATCCGATGCCGACCCGGACCGCATCGTTTGGCGTACGGATATCGACGGGGGCCCCGCCGACATCGATCTCGCCTGCGTCCCTTGGATCGGCGCCGAAAATGATGCGCGCCACTTCGGTCCGACCGGCCCCCATCAGACCAGCGAAGCCCAGGATTTCACCGCGCCGCAGGGCAAAGCTGACGTTGCGGACATCGCGACCGCGGGTCAAGCCGCGAACCTGCAGCGCGACCGGGGCCTGTGATGTATCAGGGATTTCGGGGGTGGATTGCGTAACCTCGCGCCCGACCATCAACGTGATGATCGTCGAAAGCGGCGTTTCTGCCACATCCAATGTGTCGATATAGGCCCCGTCGCGCATTACCGTCACCCGGTCGGCGATACGCTTTATCTCGTCCATCTTGTGACTGATGTAGACGATCCCCACGCCGTCGGCGCGCAACCGCGCGATAACCGCGAACAGCTCGGCGATTTCGGCATCGTTCAGGGCGGCAGTCGGCTCGTCCATGATCAATACGCGCGGTCGGTATGATAGTGCCTTGGCGATTTCGATCAATTGCTGTCGGGCGATGGTCAGCGACCCGACGGAGGCACGAGGGTCGATATTTAGCTTCAGTGCATCGAAGATTTCGGTTGTCTGGCGGTTAAGCTCGGCCTCGTCCAGCCGCCCGAACCGTAGACGCGGTTCGCGCCCGATCAGGACATTCTGCGCCGCCGTAAGGTCATTCATCAGGCTGAGTTCCTGATGAATGATGCCGATACCCAGATCCTGCGCGGCGCGCGGCCCGTCTAGGTAGACAGTCGTACCGTCGACCCGCATCTCGCCGCCGTCGCGGGCATAGATGCCGGACATGATCTTCATCAGTGTCGATTTGCCCGCACCGTTTTCGCCCATCAGTGCATGGACCTCGCCGGGCATCAGATCGAACTGCACGGATTTCAGGGCGTGAACGCCTGGAAAGTGCTTCTCGATGCCTTTCATCTCGACAAGGTATGTCATGCGCGGTGCCCTCCCAAGCCCGGTCGCGTCAGGTCGTGACGCTCCCGTACAAGATCGTTACCCGCTTATTTGCACGATCCGTTCTGGTATGATCACGATTCATGTCGCCGTGCGCCGCAGTCGATTGGCCCACTCAATCCATACGTTGCCAGAAGCATCCTGCATGATTGAATAGGCCCTTGGCATTGCTGTTCCTCCCGATGATGACGCAGCGGCATTCACCATGAAGAACAGGCGTAGTTTGACATGATGCACCTGTCAACTAACATGCCAGTTGTGAGATATCTTGAAGGCGGCAGGTATTGTGGTGACCAGAACCGAAGGTCTGATTTCCATCGACGGTTTGGATGGCTCGCTGGCGCAACGGGTGTATCGCGCCTTGCGCGGCGGGATACTCGACCTCACGTTCAATCCAGGTGCGGTTCTTCGCAAGGGGGCAATCTGCGAACAGCTTGGTGTATCTCGCTCTCCCGTCTCGGAAGCTTTGGCACGCCTGTCAGCGGAAGGTCTGGTCGACGTCATTCCGCAATCCACAACACGTGTTTCGCGGTTTTCGATGGACGAAATCCGCGAAGAGTCCTTCCTGCGCGAAGCTGTCGAGCTGGCCGCGACTGTGCGGGTCGCGGTGGAACGGACCGATGATCAACTGGCCCAGCTATCAAGAAATTTGCGGCTGCAGGCATTGCTGATCGAAGATCGGGACTTCCAGGGTTTTTTCGAAGCCGACGAAGCCTTCCATGATCTGATCCTTGGATTCACAGGATTTCCCAATGTCGCGGCGGTGACGACGCAGATGTCTCTACAGGTGCGTCGTGCGCGGATGCTGATTTTGCCTGAGGAAGGCCGTCTGGCCGAGACGCAGGACGAACATGTCGCCGTTCTGAATGCGATCAGGGATCGCGATGCCGATGCAGCATGCCACGCCATGTCACACCATCTGCGGCAGTTGATTTCGCGGGTGGAGCCGCTTGAACGGATGCATCCCGACTACTTCCGGAGCCACTGAGGGCGGTCGCAGAATTTCCGCGACGCGCCCCCCTAGCGTCGTCAGTAGTCGGTTTCACCCTCGACAACGTCTGGGTCGAAATGACCGATATCGGGCGCGGCCGATTTCAGGCGGAGATAGCCAAGAACGCGATTGTCCCGTTTCGGATCGACCACCAGCATCTCGCCCTCATATACGCTGAACTCGGTCAATTCAGCGATATTGGTGTAATGCGTGATCACAAGCATGGGACCGCTTGCACCGTCTCCGCTCCAGGCGCTGATGAGCTTGCGCATCGCGGTCACATTCGGGGCACCTTGCAGCGACAGAAGCAGATTAAGGTCCGGGACGGTCTGGATCGACACGTCATCCAGGGCCTTGGGGTCGGCATCCAGCATCCCCGCGCGCAAGGCGTCCAGGGTTTGCTGATTGCGACACCACTGGCTTACCGCGATCCGGCCGGGCACGATGTCGTTGGCGACCATCAGAATGCCCAACTCGCGCATCTGCTGTTTGCCTTCTTCGGTCATCACGCGCTGATTTTCACAGTCGTCCGGTGCCACATCGGCCGGGTCGCGCTTGGACCAGTCAGTGGGCCCATGTCGCATCAAAAGCACGATGTCGTCCCGGAACAACTCTTCAAGCATCTGCCACGGTTCGAACCGGAGAACTTCCTTGACGGAGCGGGTCGAGTCCTCGCTGCCCATCGTAACCGTCATTTCCCCCGCGAAGCCCGAGACGCGGGTGATATTACCGGCAATGTCGCTGATCAGATCACCGGACAGGTCCTGAGCGAACAGTGGAGTTGCCACCAGCGTGGCGGCGATTGCATAGGCTTTCAACATGAGATGTCCTGATTTGACCGGTTGACGGAGTATGGGCGTTACAGATCGCGTGCAAGTTGTTCGGACAATTGCTGCCATGCGGCCTCGTGGGCGGCTATGATCGCGGTATAGCTGGCCAGATCGACGACAGGCGTGAGGATGGCGAAGGTGCCGACGCGGTCGCGCCCGACTTCGGATTTCATGGCATAGGTGCCGGTCAGGCGGAGCGTACTGTTGGCCTGCACGATCATGTCGTCGACGAAGATCGAAACTTCGACCTCGGGGAAACCGGACAGCGGCCAGGGCTCGGAGGCGACACTGGCGTCGGTTATGACGTTGAGTTGCCGCGTCAACGCGCCCTGCATCGCCCGATCGGGCAAATCGGCCCACAGGCGGCTGGTGTCGGTGCTCAGGCTGCCGTCCGCCTGCTGAATCGGTATTTCCTGATTGATCGCATATTCCGGCATCGACACATCGTTGATCTGCACGGTGTCAGCGCGAACGTTGACGCGTACGTCCGACACGGTCGGAGGCGGGGCGAAATACAGCGTCTGGCCGCAGCCGGCAAGAAGGATGGCAAGAGGCGCAAGGCGCAGGGCAAACGGCAGTGTCATGGCTTCAGCGTCCTAGCAGCAGAGAATTGGGGTTGCGTTCGATGGTGCGCGACAGGGACGAGACGTCCTCGGCGGCACGGGTGGCGGCACGCAGTGCGGCATACAGCTCCGTATTCACGCGGCTGCCGTCGCCATAGGTGCCCAACAGGCTTCCTGCCTGCGTGGTCAGTGTCTGAAGTCGATTGACCAGCGCGGGCAGATTCTGGGCCGCGACCCGGACGCTGTCGGCCGCGCCCGAGGCCGAACGCAGGGTCGAATTCAGATTGTCCAGTGTGCCACCTGTACGGATCGTCTCGATCGTCAGTCGCAATTCTTCAAGTGTCTCGGCCAGGACGACGGGTATGTCGTCCGCCTCGTCCGATGACAGGAAAGCGTCAGCGGTCTGCATCAGCTGGGTGGTGGAATTGACCAGCTCATCCAGCGCCAGCTGGTTGGCCTTGGCGCTCAGCTCCGACAGATTCTGCCCCAGCACTTCAGCTTCGGCCATGACGCGCTGCGCGGAGGCGCTCAACTCCGGCAGGTTGACGGTCCCCTTCGCGATCGAAGTGGCAGCATCGGCGGCAGCATCCAGTGCGGTCGTCAGGCGGGTGCCGGCCTCCTGCGCGGCCAGCTGCGCGGTCAGCGTTCGGATGTCGGCGGTAGTCGCGGCCAGATCGGACAGGATCGTCGTCACCTCGGGCGAGGTGATCAGGTCGCGGCTGTCATCCAGCAAGCTTCGCGCCGACGCGGGCAGAGCTTGTGTGTCAGCCGACGACAAAAGCGCCTCCGCGGCGGCGACCACACCGTCGATTTGCGTGCGCAGGGTGTCCAGATCGGCGGTTCCGCCTGCGACATTGGCAGCCGTAGTGTCGATGGAGGCCAGTGCCCGTTCGACCGTCGTGGCCAGCGCGGTGCCGTCGAAGGGTGCGATAAGAGCGCGGATATCTGCAGTCGCGGCTGCCGTGTCGGCAAGGATCGCCGCCAGTTCCGGACCGCTGACGAATTCAGCAGTACCTTCCAGCGTCTGACGTGCAAGGCCGGGCAAGGCCTGCGCATCTTCTGAGCTGATAAGACCGTTCACGCCGTCCAGCGTCGTTCTGACGATGCCTGTCAGCGCATCCAGATCGGCCGTTCCACGAGCGATATTCTCGGCGGCTTCAGTCGCGGCGACCAGCGCGACGTCCAGCTTCGTTGCGACGTCCTGCGCCGCAATGGCCTCCGTCACGCTGCGCAGATCGCCGGTGATTGTCTCGATGTCCAGCAGGATCGATGCAACCTGCGGCGAGGAAAGGATGCCTCGTCCATCGCGCACCAGTCCGCGTCCGTCAGACAGCAGAGCCAATGCCTCGGCAGGAATGGCGCGGGTGCTTTCGTCGCCTGCGATGCGGTTGATGTTGTCCAGAAGATCGGTGGCAGCCGCCAGCAACTCCTCGATCGGCAAGTCGTTGATCCGCCCCAGCACCGATTCCGCGCTCGCTGTCAGCCCCTGAATGTCCGACGGCAGACTTGGCATCAGCGGATTGTCCACGATACCGATCTGAAGCGATGCGCCTTCTTCAGCCTCCGGGGCGTCGATCAGGTCGATCGCAAGGTCGCCGCCCAGAATGGAGGTCGAAACCAGTTTGGCGCGGACGCCGTTGCTGACAAGCGTTTCCACGAAGTCTATAGCCTGCAAGTCGTTCTCGTATGTTTCCAGACCCATCTTGCCAGGCTGGAGCGCCATGACGGCCAGAAGCTGCACCCGTCTGTCGGGATCATCGGGCATGATGAAACCGGTGATCTGCGCGACAGTACCGACCTGAATACCCTGAAAACGGACTGGCGCGCCCTGGGTCAGTCCGACAGCCGCCGTGGGAAACAACGCCGAGATGCGAATGGTCCGGTTCGCCGGTGCCTCGAATGTCGACGCGAGCGCGGCAGGCTCGTCCTCGAAAATGGAAAAGACCTGGCCACTTTCGATCGCGTCGCCGCCGGAAATCAATGTGTCGAAGTTCACGCCCCCTTCTAGGATCGATGCGATGGATCCGATCCTCAGGTCGACGCCGCCGGTGCCCAGCGTTGCCGACACGCCAGACGCGTCCCAGAAGCGTGTCGCCGTCGATAATTGCCGGTCATAGGGTGATCGGATGAAGGCGTCGACGCGCACTTCGGTTCCATCGGGCGACAGGCGTGGCGTGGCGACCTCGCCAACTTCTATACCACGATACAGGATGGGCGCGCCCGGTCCCAGGCGCGAACTGTCCTTGGCCCGCAAGACGATGGCCGTGCCCTCTACGCCCGGCGGAATGATCGGCGCGCGTTCGTCGCCAAGAAAGGCGACCTTGGTCGCACCGACCGAATTGTCCCATGTGCCTTCGATGTATGTGCCCGACAGGATCGTGTTCAGGCCCTGCACACCGCGCGCACTGACTTCGGGCTGGACCACCCAAAAACTTGCGTCATCATCCAGATAGGGCGCGATTTCCTTGTTCACGCGGATGTAGACGTTCACCTGGCTCAGATCCGCGGTGAAGCCCACGTCCTCGACCACGCCGACTGTCACTTCGCGGTAACGCAGTGTCGTCTGGCCTGCGGTTACCCCTGAAGCATCGGGAAAGGTCACCGCAATCAGAACGCCGCGGTCGGACCATGACTGCCACGCGATTGCCAGCGCGATGATTATCGCGATGATCGGCACCAGCCAGACGGCGGATATTATGCCACGTCGCCGCCGTGTACGTTCGGTTATCGGGGTGGCGGGGCGGTCGGAGGGTTCAGTCATTTCGAGCTTTCTTCCGAGATAATCTCAATTTCATCCCAGATGCGACGGCTGTCAAAGCTCATGGCGGACAGCATTGTAAACACGACGGACAGGGCAAAGCTGACGGCAGCGATGCCAGGATTGATCGTGGCGATAAGGTTGAACTGCACAAGCGCCACCAGAATGGCCACGACGAACACGTCGATCATGGACCAGCGCCCGATCCATTCGACCAACTCGAAAAGATGTAGAAGATTGCGCGGCTTATGTCCATGTGGGCGCCGAACGACCATCGCAAGATACGCGATGGCAATGAACTTGCCGACCGGGATGACGACCGACGCGAAGAATACAATGAATGCGACGCCCCAGGCGCCATACTGTGCCAGTTCGATCACGCCCCCGACGATTGTCGCATCGGATTCGCGGCCCATCGTCCGGGTGATCAGCATCGGATAGAGGTTTGCCGGTATGTAGAACAGCAATCCCACCAGCCACCATGCGAAGACCCGTTGCAACGACGTGCGGTCACGGCTCTCGAGACTGCTGCCGCATAGGCCGCAGACCTCCGTGCCTATAGGCCAGACGCGTGTACACTGACGGCATCCGACCATGCCGGCATCCCGTGCCGTCAATGCAGCTAGCGTTTCGATGCCATGTCCAGAGCCGTCCATACCGAATATTTGCTCATCTGTGTGTCCTGAAGGGCTGTTATGAAGACAATTGCGGCAAAGGACCAGAACGCGGGACCCATTGACAACGTCGCCAGGTCAGCGAGCTTTACCAGCGCAACGGCGACACCGACCATGAATATCTCGGCCATGGCCCAGGGCTTCACCGTTTCAGCCAGCCGCAGCATCGTCTTGGCCCCCGGCAGAGGAGGGCGGTCGAACGACAAGGGACCAAGCGCCCAGACGATCGCGCTCAAGCGCGCCACGGGCAGGATGATGACGAAAAACGCGACTGCGATGGAAAGAGGTGCCATTACGCCTTCGCTGAAGCTCATTACCGTCTGGAAAACCGATGCCCGGCTGGTGAAGACGCCGTTGCGCAATTCCAGAAACGGATAGAAAACCACGATCGACATCAGGATCAGGGCTGTTGTGGCCAAAACCACGATCCGGATGATCGCTTCTGGCTGGCCGACCGCGAGCACCGTGTGACATCGGATACAGCGCAACCGGATACCGTCGGGAACCTCGCCCACCTCGTGGAGGGCATCGCAGACCGGACAGCACAGGATATCGTCGCTCGGCGTCATTGCCTCAGTAGTCCTTTTCGTAGAACAGCCCCAGCGACGTTGCTCCAGTCGCCCCAGCCGATCCGCGCACCGTCAGGTTTGGTGTCACGTCAAGGTTCAGTGAAATCTCGGCCTCGCCCTTCTGGTTTATCTCCACATCAGTATAGACGTTGTCGGAAACGTATTTTCCTGCGCGCAGGGCAACATTCCCGTCTGCGTCTGTTGTGACATCAAGATCATCCAGCCCCGCGCTCCCGCGCAGGTTGTCCAGCAACCCGCCACTGCCCCGACCTGCCAGAATGGCAATCGAATTCGCGAGTTGAAGCGCCTGTAGAGGCGATAGCTGGCTCAGGTCGCGCCCGAAGAAGATCTGCGCGACGATTTCCTCCTGCGGGACCTCGGGTGTGGATTCGAACGTGACTTCAATGTCATCGGCCGGACCCTGCATCACGATAGACGCGGTGATCGTGTCGGTCTCGGTCACGGCGACAAGCCTGATGTAAGGCATGAAGCTGCCCAGGAAAGTGATACGCCCTTCGTCCAGATCAAACCGCTGCTCCAGAATGTCCAGACGACCACGGACCAGCTCGAACCCGCCGGTTGTCACCATGTTGTTCGTCGTTCCGGTCAGCCGCAGCGTTCCGCCAAGCTCGGCATCCAACCCCCGCCCGCGCACGAAGATGCGACCCGGAGCATTGATCGTAAGGTCCAGCCCGTAGCCCGGACCCGTTGCCACCTGCGCCGCGCCATTCGCAGGCTCGCCATTGATGGACTGCCCGGCCAGTTCCAGCGTCCGTTGTACCGGCCGCGGGGACGAGACATGGCGGATGTCCGGCAGATCGCCGATGGCCGTCAACCCGGACGAAGGGACCGCGATTTCGGCCTCGTTTATATTGATCGTGCCCCCGATGACCGCGCCGCCTGTCAACGGCCCGTTCACAGCTAAACGCCCCGAGACCTGGGCGGTGTAGAGCTTGGGGTCAGACAGGGTGACATCGAAATTGGCTGCAAGACTTGCGTTGAACGGGGTTGAAAGGGTGACCGGACCGTTCAACTCGATCCGCCCGCCGGTCTGCGGCGCAGCTGTCAGCGCGATCTGCGCCTCGCCGCCCTGCAAAGTGACGGTTGTGTTGATATTGTCGAGCCCATTCTGCAACGAAGGCAGCGACAGCGCCGTATTCGTCGTCGTGATCGTGCCCGTCACACTGTCAAGCGACGGAGGGCCATTCACATTCAGATCGAAGCGCGCGATGCCGGTCAGACGGTTGGGTGCCAGCGCGGTGTTCGCCAGGCCCAGCGGAGCCGATCCATTTACCGAAAGGTTCAGGTTGCCATCCGTGCCGACATCGCCTGCGACGGCGGCGGTGGTTCCCGACGGGCCGTCCAGATTGATGTCCAGCGCCCAGGCGTTGTCGCGCTGCTGGGCCGTGCCAGCAACCCGCAGGGGGCCGGGCAGGTCGGGGACCAGCGGCGCGATGTTCGGCACCGACAATGTAAAGGTGGCCTGGGGTGACGGTCCCGTCAGCACGCCCTGTGCGGTCAACGTCGAGTTGAGAGGCCCCGAGGCATCCAGATCAGTGGCCCATTGTCCATTTTGCTGAAACAGGCGACCCGATGCATTCAGCGCGCCATTCAATCCGGGTGCAAAGACCGCGACATTACCTACGCCCAGTCGGAAATCGAGGGCGGCATCCGGTCCTGTCGCGATGCCCGTGACGCTGGCCGAGAGGGCCTGCGCGCCATCTACATCTGCGGTCACGCGCCATTGTCCGCCGGTTTGTGTTGCGGTCACGTCGTAGTTGAGCGGGCCGCGAAGTTGCGGGACCAGTGCGCCTGCATCGGGCACCTGTCCGGTTGCGGTGATATCGGGCACGCCGTCGACCAGATTGACCGTCGCGTCCAGCGTCGCGGAATACGGCCCGGTGCCGTCCACGTCGATGCGGAAGCCGGTGTCGGTTCGTAGGGCCTCGCCCGCGACAGACACACCGCCGGGCACGGGGACCAAGGGGCTCAGGTCGTCGATATCGGCGGTGAA
>Ga0207878_100527_pt1 | contig 11359 bp, 12 predicted proteins | sample LinPmetageLP41_FD_184053 | JGI IMG/M metagenome (GOLD analysis project Ga0207878, IMG submission 184053) | Marine viral communities from the Pacific Ocean - LP-41 (SPAdes) | ecosystem: Environmental > Aquatic > Marine > Oceanic | place: Pacific Ocean | collected 2010-08-27 | reverse complement strand
GGTAGCGCCCGGCAGGGTCGGAAAGCCGTTCATCACCAGACGCGTCGGTTCTCCGCCGGTATGGGAATCGATGACGTGGATGCGCTTCATGCGGGCTTCCTTTGATCTGGGCGGACTCGCAAACGTCCGGAGCAAGTGTCGAGATAGGAATTAATTCGGATATTGTAGATTTTATACAATCTTCGCAGCGCAATGTGAAGTCGCAGTGCGCGAGAAAAGGAAAGCGAGATCCAAAAATTGGGTTCTTCGCTGATTAGCGTGAATCAGACAGGATAGAGAAATACCGACCCGATGACGGTGGCCGCAAATACGGCCTTCACTGCGGCGGGGTTGAAGCCATCGCGATAGCAGTAAGGGACGCGGGCCGCCGCGAGCAGATCGACGTTTCGCTACAGTAAGGGTCTTGGCGCAGGCACGGCCCTGGGATGAACGTGCTCGAGACAACTGAAGGCAGAAAAAGGAGAAGCGAACCATGATGGAATTGACCGCGCGACCCCTCACCGCGGAGGGCTTCGCACCGTTCGGCGACGTGATCGATGCGCGTACCAGCGCCGCTTTCCCGATCAACGGCGGGCGCACCCAGCGCCATCACGATCTGGCTCGGGTGGAGATCCTGGACGCCTCATCGTCCCCGCTGATCAGCGTGTTCGTGAGCCAGCCTGTCTCGTTGCCGCTGGAGGTCAAGCTGCTGGAGCGCCATCCGCTGGGTAGCCAGGCCTTCATGCCGCTGCACGAAGAGCGCTTCGTGGTGGTGGTGGCGCCGCCGGGAGACGAGATCGATCCGATGAGGATCTGTGCCTTCGTCACCGACGGCCGCCAGGGGGTCAACTACCGAGCCGGCACCTGGCATGCGATTCACTCCGTGTTGGAGCAGGAAGGCGAGTTTCTGGTCGTCGATCGTGGCGGTGCCGACAATCTCGACGAGTGGCCGATGGCGGTTCGAGTGATGCGTTAGTGGCGTAAAACGACAATGCCCCGCGGAAGCGGGACATCGAAAACGTCAGTCAGGGAGATAGACTCAGATCGGCTTGCTGCTGGCGCCGACTGTCGCAGCCGGATCTTCCTCCAGCTCCATGCGTTCGCGTTCGTCGTCGATGATCTTGAGCGCCTGCTCCGGGGTTACCTTCGACGCCGGCGTGACCAGACTGACCACGACGCCCACGACCAGCGCGACCAGCACCGCCGGAATGCTCGGGTTGCCCCAGAAGGTCGTCCAGCTTTCCACATTGATCACTGCCAGCGAGGTGGCGGATGCCGCGATCAGCGTGGCGATGGCACCCTGCCAGTTATAGCGCTGCCAGAAGCGGCCCAGCACGCCACACACGAACATGCCGGCCAAAACCGTTGCGATCATGCTGGTGATGTAGCTGATGACGTTGTTGGAGGTCAGCGCGAACAGCAGTGCCAGGCCGATGGTGGCGACCAGCGCCAGCCGCGAGAGCCCCACTACCTTGCGTGCCGATGGCGTGTGGCCGGTGAACAGTACGTAGACATCGCGCAGCAGGATCGACACCCCGGCGATGGCATCCGAACTCGCGCTCGACATGGTTGCCGACAGCCCGGCAACCAGCAGCAGCAGGCCCAGCCACAGCGGCAGGATCTCGGTGGCCAGGAACGGGAAGGCGAAGTTGCTGTTGTCAAGGCCGGGGTTCAGCGCATGGGTCGCCATGCCGATGATCGCCGGAATGATCGAGAAGAACAGGTAGAGAACGCCGGTGATGATGAACGACTTGCGTACCGAGCTGACCGAGTTGCCGGAATAGATGCGCTGGCGATAGGAGGGCGTGGCTAGCACGCCGACGGCGATGACGGCGGCGAGAGAGATCGCCGGTATCAGGCCGATCTTGTCGACACCCAGGAAACTGGTGGCCGCGACATCCATGTTGGTGCCGAGACCGGAAAAACCGCCGACTTCGACCAGCGCGATGATCGCCATCACGATGAAACCGGCGAACAGGATCACTGCTTGTACGGTGTCGGTCCAGATGACTGCCATGTAGCCGCCGATCACGCAGTAGATGCCGAAGCCCAGAGCTACCAGAATGCGTGCGGTGGTCAGGTCGATCCCCGCCATCCACGACAGATAGAGCCCGCCGCCGAGAATGTGTGCGCCCAGCCAGCCGATGCAGGCGATATAGATCAGTACTGCGACGATATTGCGGACCCATCGATTGGCGCCGACGTAGTAGGAAAGCTCCTCGCTCATGGTCATGAAGCGGAAGCGGCGCACCGGCGCGAACCACAACGCCAGCAGGATCACGCCGATGGAGCCACCGATGCCGTAGAGCGCACCAGCCCAGCCGTTGGCGTAGCCGAAACCGACGGCGCCCATGCTGGAGCCGGTGCCGACCATGGTCGCCACCGTGGTGCCGATGGTGAGGAAGATCGGGACGCTGCGCCCGCCGAGCAGGAAATCGTCGCCGCTGCCGCGACTATTGCGAGAGACCCACCACCCGAACGCGATCATAATGACCACGTAGGCGATAAAGGTTCCGAGGAAAACGTGACTGTTCATTACGACCACTTATAATTGTCGTTCCGGTCGTTGCCGCGACCGGAGCAGTGTTAGATGCCATAGCCAATGGGTTGTAGGAAACACTGCATAACCGCCTGCGCGAGGGAATCGCTGCGTTGCGCGGTGCTCGAACATTCGCCTAACACCTCGTTATGGATCTTGTTCTGCGCGCCGTGCTCCTTGCGCTTCATCTTGCTTGGCAGATTAGTCAGCGCTTCCTGTGCACTGCGGTCGCGCCCTTGCCGGGGCGCGGCCACCTTCTATTTTCTCCGCTTTTATATCTCGTACGGGCATTGTTCAGACGCTATGGCCGAGCGCAGTAAGCTTCGGGTTTAGGCGCGATCAGCGCGATAGCACTTGATGTCTACTTCTACCTTGCAGTCCACCACCAGATCCTGAACGCTGCAGATCCGCGCCGGCGGGTGATCGCCGAACACTTCCTTGAATACCTTGTTGAACGAGCTGAAGTAGCGGGCGTCAGTGAGCACAGCGGTGACGTGCACCACGTCTTCCACGCCGTAACCGGCCTCCTCGGCGATCTTCAGACAGTTGGCGAAGGCCAGTCGCGACTGCTCGACGATGCTGCCTTCGACGACTTCCCCGTCGATCATCGGGGTCTGGCCGGAGACGAATAACCAACCGGCCGCTTCGGTGGCGCGCGCGAAAGGCAATTTCTGGCCGCCGGTGCCGACGCCGCCTTCGACGCCGTAACGTTTGATGCTCATGTGTTGCTCTCCTGGGTGTGTCTGCTGACTTGGGTTATCGGGGGTGAATGGAAATCTATGCCGAGGTTCGAGACGGCTCGGGCGAGAGCCGAACCTGGCGTCGCAGCAGTCGTCCGGCTCGCCGGTCGCTGGCCTCGCCCTGGCGATAGCTGACCACGCCATTGACGACGACCAGCTCGATACCGCCGGCCTTGGCGATCGGCGCACTGTAGGTCGCCGTGTCCTCGAGCATGCCGAGATCGAACAGCACCAGATCGGCGAAGGCGCCGACGCGGATCTCGCCGCGATCGGTCAGACCGAAATTGGTGGCGGAAAGGCCGGTCATCTTGCGCACCGCTTCGGTCAGCGGCAGCAGCTTCAGATCACGACTGTAGTGCGCCAGCACTCGTGGAAACGCGCCCCACAGCCGTGGGTGTGGGTGCGGATCGTTGGGCAGGCCATCGGAGCCGACCATCGACAACGGATGCGATAGCACCCGCTGCATGTCCGCCTCGCTCATGTTGTGATAGACCGCGCCGGCCGGCTGCAGGCGCCGGGCGGCGTCCATCAGCGACAGATTCCACTGTGCAGCGATGGTCTCGAGCGTCTGGCGGGCCATTTCCGGATGCGGGTCGGACCAGGTGATGAAGATGTCGATCTCGTCGGTGACCTGGCCGAGATCCAGCGTCGAGGAGCCGGCGGTATAGGGGTAGCAGTCGCAGTGCACGCCGTGGCCGCGCGCGGCGTCGTCGAGCTTGGCCAGCGCCTTGGACGCATTGCCCCAGTTGCCGGCGCCGGCGCACTTGAGGTGCGAAATCACCAGCGGCGCCCGGCCGTGACGGGCAGTGGCGAAGGCCTCGTCCATCGCCTCGGGGAGCCCTGCGAACTCGTCGCGCAGATGCGTGGTGTACACGCCGCCGGCGCGACCGACGGCGTCGACCAGCGTATTCATCTCGGCGGTAGGGGCATGGTAAGCGTTGCGGTAGGCGAGCCCCGAACTCATGCCGACGGCGCCCTCGGCGAGCGCCGTCTCCAGCTGTTCGCGCATGGCGGCGATTTCGTCGTCGCTGGCGGCACGGTCGAAGCGATCCATGACCTGACTGCGCAGGCTGGTATGGCCGATCAGCGCCGCCACGTTGACGCTCGGTTGTGCCTGCTCGATGGCGTCGGCGTAGGCGGCGAACGTGGGGTAGCGGAAATCTTCCGCGCGGCCAAGCAGGTTCATCGGATCCGGCACCTCGCCTTTGAGCATGACTGGGCTGGCGCTGATACCGCAGTTGCCGACCACCACCGTGGTCACGCCCTGGGAGAGCTTCGGCAGCATCTCAGGCTGGCGGATGACGTTGGTGTCGTCGTGAGTGTGAACGTCGATGAAGCCGGGGGTGAGAATTAGTCCTTCGGCATCGAGTATCTCGCGGGCGTCGGCTTCTTGCAGATCGCCGACGGCGACGATCCGATCGCCCTCGACCGCCACATCGGCAATGAAAGGCTCGTGTCCGCTGCCGTCAATGACGCTGGCGTGGCGGATCAACAAATCGTAGGGCATGGTGACTCCTGAACAATGGCATCCTGGATGCTCAATCCCCCAGCGGCTGGCGGTTGTCGCCGCCGCGGTGGGCATCGAGGGTGATCTTGAGTCGTCGCAGCTTGTCGCGGGTACGCGAGCGGTGGCGCAGCGCCAGGCCGAGGGCCAGCATGTCGATGACGGCCATCAGGGCGTAGCGCGATGACGACGGAAAATAGATGTAATCGGTCTCGCGGGCCGCCAACGGCAGCGTGATATTGGCGATCTTGGCCAGCGGCGAGCCGGCCGCGGTGACGGCCAGCACGCGGGCGCCATACTGGCGTGCCAGCTCGGCCGCTTCGACGATCTCTGGGGTGTAGCCGGTGACGGACAGCGCAACGACCACGTCAGTGGGCTCCAGGGTCGACGCGACCATGCGCGGCAGCAGCGACTGAGGGTAGGCGCTGATTGCATAGCCGAGCCGGACCAGCCGGAACTGCATCTCCTGCGCCATCACCGTGGAGCCGCCGCCGGCGCCGAATACCAGAATCTGGCGGGCGTCGTCGAGCATCGCCACTGCGCCTTCGACATCTGCCTGCTCCATCAGCGTGCGATTCAGCGCCAGGGTCTGAGCGGCGGTGTCGTAGATCACGCCCAGACCATCGTCCTCGCTGGCTTCCTGAATGAAACGACGTCCGGCGGCGAGCGCACGGGTCAGGCGCGTCTTGAGATCGCGCACGTTGCGGCACTCCACCGCCCGGGCAAAACGCGTCACTGTGGCATCGCTCACCTCGGCGCGCCTGGCGATCTCGCCGATGCTCGCTTCCGCAACGAAATCGATATCATCGAAGATCAGATTGGCGACCTTCTTCTCCGCCTCGCGCAGACTCGGCAGGCAGGCGGTGATATGCGACAAGATGTCGATTTCCTGACTCACACGCATTCCTTTTGGATGACTTCAAACAGGGCCCGAATCCGCATGATACTTTCTAACTTATAATTTAATTCCATGAAAGCCATTATCTTCGATCGAGCGTGATTTTCCGACCAATGTATGACGTCAGAATCATCCAAGGTGAATTTCTCGAACACCCTACGGTGCCGCATGGGTCAGAATGAGGAGGTCTTGAGAAACGCTTGCAGACGTGGCGACTCCGGATGCATGAACAACTTCTCGGGCAGGCCCTGTTCGGCGATCATGCCATCTTCCATGAACACGACTTTATCGGAGACGTCTCGGGCAAAGCGCATTTCATGCGTGACCAGTACCATGGTCATGCCTTCCTGAGCGAGGGAGCGAATCGTCTCTAGCACTTCTCCGACTCGCTCGGGGTCGAGAGCGGAAGTTGCCTCGTCGAACAGCATGACCTTGGGGTTCATGGCGATCGCTCGCGCGATTGCCACACGTTGCTGCTGCCCGCCGGAGAGTTGTGAAGGACGGTAATCTCGTCGCTCGAGCATGCCCACCCGCTCCAGCCAGTGATCCCCCAGCTCGATCGCCTTGCTTCTCGGCATGCCTCGCACCTTGGTAAGGCCGAGCGTGACGTTGTCCAGCGCGCTCATGTGCGGAAACAAGTTGAAAGACTGAAATACCATGCCGGTCATTGCCCGTTGGCGAGCGACTTCGCGCTCGCCCACCCGTGTCCGCTGACCACGCTGAACGCGGTAGCCAATCGCTTCGCCACCGATCAGTACATCACCCTGATGGAATTCCTCCAGCAGGTTGAGGCAGCGCAGCAGCGTGGTCTTGCCGGAACCACTGGCACCGATGATCGAGACGACCTCACCCTCGGTGACCGTAAAATCGATACCCTTCAGCACTTCGAGCTCACCGAACCGCTTATGTAGGTCGCGTACATCCACGATAGGGGTCATACCATTCTCCGGGTTGGCTGTTCGAGGCGCCGACCGATGGAACGCCCGACCTGCTCGATGGCGAAGTCGATCAGGAAATAGATCGCGCCGGCCAGCAGGTAAAACTGCATATTGAGAAAGTTGTTGCTGATGATCTGTTGGGTGCTCAGCAACAGCTCGGCGACGCCGATCACCGACAGCAGCGTCGAGGCCTTCACCATCTCTACCGCGGCGGTGATCCAGGTCGGCAGGGCGAAACGCAACGCCTGCGGGAACAGGATGTAGCGAAAGATGCCGCCGAACGTTAGGCCGATGGCCCGCCCGGCTTCGATCTGACCGCGTGACAGGGATTGCAGCGCACCGCGTAGTATTTCGCCGACGTGAGAGGCACAGAACAGCGTGAGGGCCAGCGCGCCGGCCTGGAAAGCGGTGAAATTCAGGCCCACGGCGGAGGAGACGTAGAACGTTGTCAGCACCAGCACCAGCACGGGCGTACCGCGGATGATGTCGATATAGAGCCGGGCTGGCCACCGCAGCGGCTTGTTGCCATAGGTGACGGCAATGCCGATCACGATGCCGAGTACGGTGCCGGCCAGGATCGCGATCAGCGATACAGTGAAGGTGATCGCCGTACCGTGTAGCAGGGCGCCGCGATTGGCGATGACCTCGCTGAAAAAGTAGCTCCAATCCATATCAGGTTTTCTCCAGCACGAGTCGTTTTTCCATAGCCCTCAGCACGAGCGTGATGGCATAGCAGCAAACGATGTAAAGGAGTGAGGCGATGAGCCAGACTTCGATGACCCGAAAGGTTTCGGAATTGATCTTGCGGGCATAGAACGTCAGCTCGGGGACCGCGATGGTGGCGGCCAGCGAAGTGTCCTTGAACAGCGATATGAAGTTGTTGCCGAAGGCCGGTAACGCGTTGCGAAACATGATCGGCAGCACGATATAGCGCTTGATCCGGAACGACGTCAGCCCGATCGCCTGTCCGGCTTCGATCAATCCTTGGGGGACGCTCAGCAGCCCACCCCGGAAGACCTCGGCCATGTAGGCACTGGCATAGAGCGACAGGGCCACGATGAAGCTGGTGATCTTGTCCAGCGACAGCCCCAGCTGTGGCATGCCGAAAAACAGGAACAGCACGATTACCAGAATCGGGAGGTTTCGTAGAATCGAGATCCAGGTGAAGGCCAGACTGCGTAGCCAGCGATTCGGCGCACGGCTAGCGAAAGCGACTACCAGCCCGAGAACGGAGCCAATCGCGATCGACACCAGCGCCAGCAGCAGGCCAAGACCGATGCCGCTGAGCAGCAACGGCCACTGGTCGAGAATGGGGGCGAAGTTGAAGTGATAGTTCATGAGAATCCGTCTGCCTGATCGACCGGTTTGGCAGGGCGTTGCCGGACCCTATGAGTTCGGCAACGCCAAAACCGGGGTTTAGCGCATTTCGGCCGGGAAACCGGTTTTCGGTGCCGGGGGGCGCTCGCCGAACCACTGTTCGAAGGCATCGGAATAGCGCTGGAACTCGACGCCGTACATGGCCTCCTCGAGAGTGGTGTTGACGAAGTTCAACCAGCGCTGATCGTCAGGTGACACGGCACAGGCGTAGGACTGCGGATTCCAGCTGTATCCAGCATCGACATAGCGATCGCCGTTATTCTTCATGTACCACTTCAAGGTCGAGAGGTCGGTGGCGACCGCGTCGGCGCGATGTGAGTTGAGCGCCTGATAGATCAGGTTCTGGCTCTCGTACTGGTCGACCTTGGCGTCAGGCAGTGCCTGATGGACCATCTTTTCGGCATAGACGTTCTGCAGCACTGCGACCGTGATATCGCTGCCTTTTGCCTTGAGAGCGTCGTAATCGGCGTAGTCACCGCCCTTGAGCATCAGCAGTCCGACGCCCTCGCGGTAGTAGGGGACGGTGAAGGCGACCTGCTGCGCGCGCGCCGCGGTGACCGTCATCCCCTGGCAGGAGATATCGACCTTATTCGTCAGCAGGTTGGGAATTCGTGCATCCGAGGACTGATTAACGAAACGGACCTTGCTCGGGTCGTTGAACAGACCCTGGGCCAGGATATGCCCGATATCGGCATCGAAACCGACGGTCTCGCCCTTGTCGGTGAAGTGCCAGGGAGGGTTCGAACTACCGGTGCCGACGACCAGTTCGCCACGGTCCAGTACCGTTTGCAGAGTATCGGCCTGGGCGTGGGTGACGGCAAGTGAGGGAATGAGGGCGACCGCCGCAACGGCGCTCAGCGCTTTGAGGATCGTTTTCATGGGAGTGGGCTCGTATTGTTGCTGTTGTTTGTCCGATATACCGGACCATTGTCCGGTTTGTCGGATGGATTTATACTGCACCCATCCACTGGCTCCGCGCAAGCGTGTCATTCGGCGGCGGTCACCGAGCTGAAGCAGGGCCGTGGCACCATCATTGAGGTGATATGAGCCAATCCAGCACCACATCGTCCAGTACCAAATCTTCTAGCGCCGCAGCGGCTCCCCGTGCCCGCGGGGTCGATCGCGTTATCGCCTTGTGCGAACAGCTACATCTCCACCGTCAGCCGATGACGCCGAAGGCGTTGATGGAGGCGACAGGCGCCCCCCGGTCCAGCATCTACGAGCTGATCAACCTGCTGAGTGAGGCTGGGTGGCTGGAAACGGAAAGTGACGGTCGGATCTTCTTCGGTCGAGCGATGCACTACTTCGGACTCGATTACGCGGACCACAACGATTTGCTGAAGCGTGCGCGACCTGTGATGCGTCAGCTGTCGGCGCGCTTCGACGAGACTACTCAGCTATGCATGCTGGACGGTGACAAGTACACCGTGATGCTCAATGAAAACGGCGCCAGACCGTTTCGAATCAGCTCCGAAGTCGGAGTGAAAGTGCCGATTCCGTGGACGGCGTCCGGACGAGTGCTGCTCGGTGGCATGAGCCGGGAAGCCATGCTGGGGTTGGTACCGGAAGAGGACTTCGTGCTTCCCGATGGCGAGCGTATCGACATCGAAGATTTCATCGCTGATATCGAACTGACCCGCCAGCGTGGCTATGCGCTCACCGAGGGTCTGGTCGACAGCTTCGCCTGCTGCATGGCGGTGCCTATCCATGAAGGTGTCGACCGAGCCCGTGCCACGCTCTGCTTCACTATCGGTCGCGACGCTGACGAACCGCGTCGCGAAACCCTGATCGACGCCCTGCAAGAAGCGGCCAACTCGCTATCCCATAGGGATTGAAGCTCCGTCGATCCATTCATCTGGAGACAGACAATGCACAGCACGAACGCTCCTGAAAATTCGACGGCAACGGTAGAGAAAGGTATTCCGCTGACGCGGTCCGGCAATCTGCTGACAGACGTACCATTGCCGGCTGCGGTGATCTTCGAAGCGCCGCTGGCGCACAATCTGGCTTGGATGCAGCGGTTCGCCGATGGTCACGGGGCCAAGCTTGCCCCTCACGGCAAGACCACCATGACCCCGGCGTTGTTCCGGCGTCAGATCGAGGCGGGTGCCTGGGGTATCACGCTGGCGACGGCGGTGCAGACGGTGGCGGCACACGCCCACGGTATCGACCGCGTGCTGATGGTCAATCAATTGGTCGGCCGACCGAACATGGCGCTGGTGGCGGATGCCATCAAGACGGGGCTGGAATACTACTGCGTGGTCGACGGGGTCGATAACGTTCGCGATCTGGGGGCGTTCTTCGCCGAGCGCGGGCTTACGCTCAACGTGATGATCGAGCTGGGCATCGATGGGGGCCGCTGCGGGTGTCGCAATGCCGAGCAGGTCGAGACACTGGTGACTGCCATCGCGGCGCAGCCGTCGCTGGCACTGGTCGGTATCGAGGGTTACGAAGGCATGATCGCCGGCGGTGACGAGGTCGCCTCCGTGCGCGCCTACGGCGAGCGGCTGGTCGAGACCGTGCGGACATTGCGGGCCAGCGGCGTGCTCGAACGCGAGGCGCCGATCGTCACGGCATCGGGCTCCAAGTGGTTCGATCTGATCGCCGAGGCGTTCGACAAGGCGGAACTGCGCGAGCACTACACGCCGGTGCTTCGACCAGGGTGCTACGTGGTTCACGATCATAAGCTTTACGCCGGCGCGATGGACGCAGTCAAGGCTCGTGACCCCAAGCTCGAGGGCGAGTTACAGCCGGCGCTGGAGGTGTTCGCCCATGTCCAGTCGTTGCCCGAACCGGGCCTGGCGATCATCGCGCTGGGCAAGCGCGATATTGGTCACGAACCGGACCTGCCGTTACCGTTGCGGCTTTATTCGCTGCATGAGTCCCTGCATGGCGAGAGCGTGGCTTCGAGCGATATCAGCGCGTGGCGAACGACAAACATCATGGATCAGCATGTCTTTCTCGAGATTCCCGAGCACGCCGAGATCGCCGTTGGCGACGTGATTGCTTTTGGCACCTCGCACCCCTGCCTGACGTTCGACAAGTGGCGACGCATGCTGCTGGTCGACAAGCAACTGGCGGTTGTGGAAGTGCTTGAGACATGTTTCTGAGAGACTTTTCGCTCCGGTAATTAAAAAAGTGGAAATGGTTTCCATAAATATTGACGCTCGGGCTTTGCTCGCTTAATTTGACACTCTGTGAGCATCGGTCGCGGTCAGGTTTCGTTCCCGATGGCTGCACGACGGTCATACGGTGGCTTTCGCATCGGGTCCGGGCGGATGTCCGGGCATGCGTGTCACCTCCGAGCGCTCTTCCGTCGGGATGAGACCTAACGAATCATTGACGGAAGTTTGTGGCGAGCCCTTGGCTCGCCTTTTTTATGGT
>Ga0207878_100526_pt1 | contig 11365 bp, 12 predicted proteins | sample LinPmetageLP41_FD_184053 | JGI IMG/M metagenome (GOLD analysis project Ga0207878, IMG submission 184053) | Marine viral communities from the Pacific Ocean - LP-41 (SPAdes) | ecosystem: Environmental > Aquatic > Marine > Oceanic | place: Pacific Ocean | collected 2010-08-27 | reverse complement strand
GGCATCACCGGGCACTCGATGGGGGGCCATGGCGCTCTGACGCTCGCGCTGAAGGAACCCACGCGCTATCGCTCCGTCTCGGCCCTCGCGCCGATCTGCAACCCGTCGGCCAGCGACTGGGGCACGCCACAACTAACCGCCTATACCGGGCGTCCGACATCCCACGACGCCACCGTCCTGCTGACCGACGGGGCGCACCTCCCCCCCGCCCTGATCGACACCGGCACCTCGGATCAGTTCTACGACAAGCTGGGGACGGCGGCCTTCGCGGCGGCGCTGGCAGAGACGAAATCGGAAGCCACGCTGAACCTGCGGCGTGGCTACGACCACAGCTATTTCTTCGTCTCGACCTTCGCGCCGGACCACGTCGCCTTCCATGCGGAGCATCTGGCATGACGATCCGCGCCGTTATCTTCGACATCGGAAACGTCCTGATCGAGTGGCAGCCCGAGCGGTTTTACGACCGCACCGTAGGCGAGGCGCGCCGCCGGGAGATGTTCGCCGCCGTAAACCTGCACGGCATGAACGACCGTGTCGATCTGGGCGAAGGCTTCCGCGACATCATCTACGAAACCGCCGAGGCGAACCCGGCTTTCCGCACTGAAATTCGCATGTGGCACGACCATTGGCTGGAACTGGCGAACCCCGTGATCGACCACTCGGTTCGCCTGCTGCATGCCCTGCGCGCCAAGGATGTGCCGGTTCACGCCCTGACCAATTTCGGCATCGAAAGCTACGATCTGGCGAAGGGGCACTTCGATTTCCTGCACACCTTCGATACCGCCTTCGTGTCCGGCCACATGAAGGTCATCAAACCCGATCCGCAGATCTATCGCATGGTCGAGGACACGCTGAACCTGCCCGGCGACGCGCTGCTGTTCGCGGATGACCGCCCTGCAAACGTCGCGGCAGCGGACGCGCGCGGCTGGAATGCGCATCTGTTCGAACATCCGCAGGGCTGGGCCGACCGATTGGTGTCCGAAGGCCTGCTCACCGCGGCCGAGGCCGCATGAACCCGCCGTTCATTCCCTTCGCGGCGGAAGCCAGGCTGGACTGGCTGGACCTGACGCATGCGCTGGCGGCAGGCCACGATCTGCCGCGCGCCGAGACGAAGGACAGCTTCCTTTATCGTGGCGACGACACCATCCTCAGCCGGGCGGCATGGATCGACGGGCTGGGCGCGCTGGTGAAAACGGCGACGATCTTTCCGGACAATCCCGCCATGGACAAGCCGACCGTCAACGGCGCCGTATCGCTGTTCTCCGACACCGACGGGACTCTGGCCGCAATGCTGGATTTCGCGCTGGTCACGAAATGGAAAACGGCCGGCGACAGCCTTCTGGCCGCGACCCGACTGGCCCGACTCGACGCCGCGCGCATTCTGATCGTCGGCAGCGGTACCGTCGCCCGGTCGCTGCACGCCGCGTATTCGGCGGCCTTCCCCGATGCGCGTTTCGCGGTCTGGTCGCGCACCGCGGCCACGGCGCGAACATTGGCCGACAGGCTTGGCATCGACCACGCCCCCGATCTGGCCGACGCCGTGCCGCAAGCCGATATCGTCACCTGCGCCACGATGACGACCGATCCCATCCTGCGCGGCGACTGGCTGCGCCCCGGTCAGCACATCGACCTGATCGGCGCCTATCGCCCCGACATGCGCGAAGCCGGGGACGATGTCCTGCGCCGTGCCACGATCTTCGTTGACAGTCGTGCGACCACGATGGACCACATAGGCGAACTGAAAATTCCATTGGCCGAGGGCGTGATTGATGCGTCGGACGTAGTGGCGGACTACTACGACGGGAACGCGATGCGGCGCAGGTCGGACGATCAGATTACCCTGTTCAAGAACGGCGGCGGCGCGCATCTCGATCTGATGACGGCGCGATATATTCTGGATACTGTCGGCTAGGCTTCGACGGCCCGTCTCAAAGCAGGCTTTCGGCCCGGAACGACACCTCGGTCGCCTTGCCGATGATCAGATGGTCGTGCAGCGCGATGCCCAGAACCTGCGCGGCGTCGCGGATCGCATAGGTCATGCTCACATTCGCCTTCGATGGGGCCGCGTCGCCGGACGGATGGTTGTGGACAAGGATCAGGCCCGACGCATTCAGCGCCAGCGCCCGCTTCACCACTTCGCGTGGATAGACCGGCACATGGTCGACCGTGCCCTCGGCCAGTTCCTCATCCGCGATCAGCACGTTCCTGCGGTCCAGGTACAACACGCGAAATCGTTCGGTCACCTGATGCGACAATGCAGTCCGAAGGTAGCCAAGCAATGTGTCCCAGGATGACAGGACCGGCTGCTCGATCACTTTAGAGCGCACCATGCGGTGCCCCGTCGCCTCCATGATCTTGAGGTTTTCGATGACCGCCTGACCTACGCCCTGCACGTCGGCCAACTGGTCCGCCGGGGCGGCCATCACCCGATTCAGGTCGCCGAAGCGATGCAGCAGGCGCTTGGCCAGCGGTTTGACGTCACCCCGCGGCAAAGCACGAAACAGGATCAACTCCAGCAATTCGCAATCGGGCATCGCCGCGGCACCCCCCTCCATGAAGCGCCGCCGCAGGCGGACACGATGGGCAAGGCGAGGGTCGGGTTCCAACAGGGAGGATGGAACGGGAATTGTCTTCGGCATTGCCATGCCGCCTGCGAACAGGTCTTTCACGGGTGCCTCATTGAAGCTGCCGGGCTGGCTATCAGGCGAATCGGTGTCGAGACTGGTCATGTCCCGAACTCTCGTCCGCAATGGTTAAGGCATGGTTAACCGTTTGAAGCCGCATCATATGTCGGGTGGAACATCCCACCGGGCGACAGCGTGAAAATTTCCGCCCCCGTCGCCGTCACCCCGATCGAATGCTCAAACTGCGCCGAAAGCGACTTGTCGCGGGTCACGGCGGTCCAATCGTCGGCCAGCACCTTGGTTTCGGGCCGTCCCAGATTGATCATCGGCTCGATGGTGAAGAACATCCCCTCCTCCAGCACCGGACCCGTTCCGGATCGGCCATAGTGCAGCACGTTGGGCGGCGCATGAAACACCCGCCCCAGACCGTGGCCGCAGAAATCGCGCACCACGCCCGTGCGGTGCCCCTCGGCATAGGCCTGAATGGCATGGCCGATGTCGCCGAAGGTATTTCCCGGCTTCACCGCTTCGATCCCCTTCATCAGGGCGTCGTGGGTGATCTGGATCAACCGCTCGGCCTTCCGGCTCAACCGCCCCGCGACATACATCCGCGAGGTATCACCAAACCAGCCATCGACGATCACCGTAACGTCGATGTTCAGGATATCGCCGTCCTTCAGCACCTTGTCGCCGGGAATCCCGTGGCAGACGACGTGGTTCACGCTGATGCAACTGGCATGGGCATACCCCTTGTAGCCGATGGTGGCCGAGGTCGCGCCCGCCTCGGTCACCCAATCGGTGATCATCTGGTCCAGCGCGCCGGTCGTCGCCCCCGGCACCACATGTTCTGCAATTCGGTCAAGGATCTCTGCCGCCAGCCTGCCCGCCCTGTGCATGCCCGCAAAATCCGCGTCCTCGTGGATGCGAATGCCGTCCCGTGTCAGTCTGCCGCGATGTTCGTCCAAGGGTCTGCCTCCGGTTCCGTCGCGGGCCACATAATGCGCCTGACGGGAATTATCCACCAGTGACGGTTCCCGTGAACGGCAAGGCGCCTTGCGCCCAGACCCCCTCGACCGTGATCCGCGAGTCCAGCGCGATGACTTCGACCCCCGCCGCGCGCGCCGCATCGAAGGCGCGCCCGTAACCGGGGTCGATGTCCGACGCGACGCCAATGCGATCGCAATCCGTCCGTTGCAGGGCGAACAGAACGACCGCACGATGCCCCTGCCGGACCATTTCGGCCAATTCCCCCATGTGTCTGGCCCCGCGCAGGGTCACACAATCGGGAAATTCCGCCAGATCGCCAGTGCGGCGCAGGGTGACGGCCTTCACCTCGACATAGATATCCCGCTCCGGCCCGGTCAGCAGAAAATCGACGCGGGAGTTCGCGCCATACCCGACCTCTGCCCGCACTGTATCATAGCCATCCAGCCCCGGCACCGCCCGAGCGCGCAACGCCTCCCCCAGAACCCGGTTGGGCAGGCCGGTATCCACGACAACGCGATGACCCCCCGGCAGATCGGCCAATCGCCATGCATACTTTAGCTTTCTCTTCGGATCGTCATTCGGCTCCAGCCAGATACGCGCACCCGGCGCGGCCTGCCCGGTCATCGCACCGGGGTTGGGGCAATGCGCGGTCACTTCCGTCCCGTCATCCAGAACGGCATCGGCCAGAAACCGTTTGTACCGACGGACCAGCGTGGCGGGGATAAGCGGAGTGGCGAAGCGCATGGGGCCGCCCTATACCGTGACCCGACACAGGAGACCATGATGCCAAATCCCACTGCCGCCATGCTCGTCATCGGGGACGAAATCCTGTCGGGCCGCACCCGCGACGCCAACATGCACCACCTGGCCGGCCAACTGACCGAAGCGGGCATCACGCTGGCCGAGGTCCGGGTGGTCAGCGACGATCACGACGCCATCGTCCGCGCCCTGAACGACCTGCGCGATACATGGGATACGGTGTTCACGTCCGGCGGTATCGGTCCGACGCATGACGACATCACGGCGGATGCGGTGGCGGACGCCTTCGACGCGCATATCGACGTGCGCGACGATGCCCGCGCCCTGCTGGCCGCGCATTACGCCAGGACGGGGGCGGAACTGAATGCCGCCCGCCTGCGGATGGCACGCATTCCCGAAGGTGCGACCCTGATCGACAACCCGGTCTCCATCGCGCCCGGCTTCAGCATCGGAAATGTCCACGTCATGGCAGGCGTCCCCAGCGTGTTTCAGGCGATGGTCGCGACCGTCCTGCCGACATTGACCGGGGGCGAACCGATGCTGTCGACCTCGACGCGTATCGACCGGGGCGAAGGCGATATCGCCGGGCCCTTGGGCATACTGGCACAGGACTATGCGGACCTGTCGGTCGGCAGCTATCCGTTTCAGAAAGACGGCAAGTTCGGGTCAAACATCGTGATCCGGGGGCAGGACCGTGCCCGTCTTGAGGAAGCCACCGCCAGACTGGCGACCCTGCTGGGATGACCGGAACCGACCCGTACGATTGGCAGAGGATCATCGATATCTGCTGGCCAGCCGAACGGATGCTGCCCGTGGGGCCATGGACCCTGCGAATCACGCCGGGTGCGGGCGGGCGCGTGAACTCGATTTCAGGCGACGCACCGGACGATTTGAGCTTGGCTGAAGATACCGCACGCGCGCAGGACCAGCGTCCCAGTTTCATAATCCACCAAGGCCAGGACACCCTGGATGACGCGCTGAATGCGCGTGGCTACGTCATCGAAGACGCCGTGAACATCTGGGCGATGGATGTAGGCCCCCTGACTCAGATGCCGCTGCCCCATGCCACTGCCTTCACCATCTGGCCGCCGCTCCAGATCATGCGCGACATCTGGGCTGAAGGCGGGCACGTCACTCCGGTCCGTCAGGCGGTCATGACCCGCGCCGCGCAACCCGGCGGCATCCTGGCGCGTGTCGACGATCGCGCGGCAGGCGTGGGCTTCGTCGCGGCGGGTGACGATACGGCCATGCTCTCGGCCATCCACGTGCTGGACCGCCACCGCCGCAAGGGTGTCGCGGGCAATATCCTGCGGGCCGCCGCCCATTGGGCGCGCGACCGCGGCTGCACACGCATTGCGCTGGTGGCGGAGCGCGCAAACCTGCCTGCCACTGCGACCTATGCTGGTCATGGCATGGAAATCGTCGCAGGTTATCACTACCGCCGCGCACCGGAGCTGTCATGAATCCCACCGCACTCGACCTGCCGCAAGTCGATCCGCTGCCCGCCGAGACGCAGCGCTATTTCGACATCTGCACTGAAAAGCTGGGCTTCGTGCCCAATGTCCTGCGGGCCTATGCCTTCGATATCGACAAGCTCAACGCCTTCACGGCGATGTACAACGACCTGATGCTCGCGCCCTCGGGCCTGTCGAAACTGGAACGCGAGATGATCGCCGTTGCCGTCAGCGCCGAGAACCGCTGTTTCTACTGTCTTGTTGCCCACGGCGCGGCGGTGCGTGCATTGTCCGGCGACCCGACACTGGGCGAGATGATCGCGATGAACTACCGCGTCGCGCCCATCGGCGCCCGCGTCCGCGCGATTCTGGATTTCGCCGTCAAGATGACCAAAGCCTCCGCCACCATCGAAGAATCCGACCGCGCCATCCTGCGCGACCATGATCTGACCGACCGCGATATCTTCGATCTGGCGGGCGTGGCGGGCTTCTTCAACATGACCAACCGCGTCGCCTCGGCCATCGCAATGGTACCGAATCCCGAATATCATGGTCAGACGCGTGGTTCACGGACGTGATACTGCGACTCGGCCTGCTTCTGCTGATCTTTCCGCTCGGGGTTCAGGCCGCTGACCTCACCATGCCATTCCCGGCCACCATCACTTTCACCGAAACCCGCGCCCTGGGCAGTCACCGCATCGCGATCGGTCCGTTTGATGAAACCCTGCCGTCCGTCACGGTCGAGGGCACGATCACCCGGCAAATCTGGCAGCTGACCGGCGCCGAGACGACGCTGCAAATCCTTGCTCCCCTGCGCGAACAACTGAGGGACGACGGCTGGACCCAGGTCTTTGCATGTTCCACTCGGGTTTGCGGCGGCTTCGACTTCCGGTTCGAAATCGACGTGACTCCGGCCCCGCAGATGTTTGTCGATCTGGCCGACTTCAGCTATCTGGCGGTGCAGAAGTCCGACGCATGGATCACTCTGCTGGTCAGCCGCTCGGGCGATCTGGGCTATGTTCAGGCAACGACTGTCGACCCGGATGGCACGGTCGAACCTGCGAAAAGCACATCAAACGCCGCATCTCCGCCCAGCATCCCGCCGATTGCCCCGCTGACCACGACGTCCGATGTCGCTCAGGCTCTGGTAGCCGAAGGTCACGCGGTCTTGTCGGATCTGGCGTTTGCCACCGGGTCATCCGATCTGACCCAGGACAGCTATTCCTCGCTCGAGTCGCTGGCGGCGTTTCTCAGGGATAACCCGTCAACCACCATCGCGCTGGTCGGCCATACCGACGCCGTCGGCAGCGCTGCCGGCAACATCGCCATTTCTCGCAGGCGGGCCGAAAGCGCGCGCACCTTGTTGACCGGGCGCTATGGTATCGCACCCGGCCGGATCGAAACGCAGGGCGTCGGCTTTTTCGCCCCGATCGCACGCAACGACACCGAAGCGGGACGTCGTACCAACCGACGGGTCGAAGTCGTCATCACCTCAACCGATTAGGCCCTCAAACGCAAAGCGGACCGCCTGAAACAGGCGATCCGTTGCATGTGCTGGCGGTGCAGAGGGGGTTACCAGTCGCCCGGCCCGCTGTCGCGGAAGCTGTCGACAAGGAAATCAATGAAGGCGCGAACCTTCGGCTGGGTATAACGGCCCGGCGGATAAACGGCATAGATGCCCTGAGTCTCGGGCGACATCCCCTCGATCGCGGGAACAAGTTTGCCCTCTTTCATTGCCTCGGCATAGAGAAAATCTGGCAAAAACGCGATGCCCAGCCCGTTCACAGCGGCGTTGAGCAGCGACTGCCCGTCATTCACCGTCAGCCATCCGGCGGACCGGACCTGCCGCTTTTCACCCGACGGCGCGGTCAGCTTCCAGACCGAACCGTTTGCCTGGTTCGAATAATGCAGCAGCTTGTGTTCGTTAAGGTCGTCGATCCGCTGCGGGCGGCCATATTCCTCAAGATATTCCGGCGAGGCGATCATCTGACGGTGCGTCTCGGCCAGCTTGCGGGCGCGCAGGCTGCTGTCTTCCAGGTCGCCGATGCGCACTGCCAGATCGAAACCTTCCGAGATCAGCTCGACGTAGCGATTGTCGAGGACCATGTTCACCGTGATATCGGGATATTCATGCAGGAATCCGCCCAATATCGGCGAGAGGTGATTCACCCCGAAATCCGTCGCGACAGATACCCGCAGCATTCCCGACGGTGCCGATTGCATGGATGTGACCAGAGCGTCGGCTTCGCCTGCGTCATTCAGAACGCGGCGGGCGCGGTCGTAATAGGCAAGGCCGATTTCGGTCGGCGACACGCGGCGCGTCGTGCGGTTCAGCAGGCGCGCACCAAGGCGCGTTTCCAGCGATGAGACGTGCTTGGACACCGCCGATTTCGAGATGCCAAGCTTCTTGGCGGCATCGGTAAACCCGCCCTGGTCGACGACAGTGGCGAAGGCTTCCATTTCAGACAGTCGATCCATGCGGCAGCATCCTGGGAGTAATTGAACTTGCTCCTAGAGCTGTCATCCGATTGCGGCAGGACAGTGCCCCACGTGGGTCAATGCCGGGATCAATTCGGGATTAAAGCGGGGCAGGAAACGCCAAAGCCGCCACATTAACGTATTGTAAACCAAGTATTAACTGAAATCAGCTTTCGTTAATGTGGCGACGGAACGCCGCCTTCAGCACCCGCAGCTCGTCGCGCAGGGCGCCCATTTCGGCGCGAATATCCTCGGGCGCACCCAGACCTGTGACGATAGTGATACTGTCCAGCGCCGTTCCATCGGGCGCGCGGACCACGACCGTATGAACCCCGTCGGTCAGCAACGCGGTCCCCAGCTCTCCCTCGACGTGATAGCCGCCCTCGGCGGCAGCCGGTGTCAGATGGCCGAGGCTTTCTCCCTCCATCGTCATTTCCAGGGCAGGCGGCTCGCCAGCGCCGACAAGCAATCCGCGATATATCCCTCCGGTGATCGAGGTGCGGTTCAGGATCCAGGTGTTGGACATGGGTCGCGGGCCTTTCTGTCTTGATATCGGCGTGCCGGGGATCGGTCAGATATCGGCGCGCGGACGACGGGTCAGGGTCAGGTCGCGAATTCGCACGCGGCTCATCTCTGGCCTTTCGAAAATCAGATCGATCCACGCATTTTCCAGTTTGGCCGGATTGATCTCGTGGAAGCCAAGGTCGAATTCGGCGATCACCGGGCTTCCCGCACGATCGCCTGGCCGCAACTCGCTGACCAGTTGTTCGGTGTTCGGTCCCTGCCGGATGTTGAGGCGCACGAACATCTCGATCGGACGCTCACTGTCGAACAGGGTCGAGACGCCAAGGATGTGAGACCGGCGCAGACTGCGCGCGGCCTCGACCGGCAGGTCCATCGCCAGAGACAGGAACGACCCGCGAAACCCCAGCGCATCCACCGACAGAACGAAGGGTGCCCTGGCGTCGCTATCCGGGGTCCGGGTCTGATGCACGGTAATCTCGGCCAGCGGGCAGTCGTGGAACAGCATCACGCCGTCAGCCAGCCGCGTTCCGCCGACCGCACCCGCGACCGAAGCCGGGTGCATTGCCTGCGCCCAGGGCGAGGGTCGCCAGGCCCAGTCACATTGCGGCGGGCGGTCGATCTGACCGATGATCGCCTGCGCCCCCGACAGACGCCGATCCGCGACCTGCGCCAGCAGGCGGGCGTGATGCGCGATCTCGCGGGCCTGCGTTGCCAGGCGGGCCAAGGTCACGGCATCCGCCGCCTCACCGTCTTCGGCAGCCTGATGCCAACGGCGCATGGCGCGCTGCGACCGCAGGCTCTCCAGAAGATTGGGAAGGGGAAACACCACGCCGCCCGACCCCTCAGAGGTCCATGTAGACGTGGGCTTCTTCGCTGCCGCCGGGATGCGTGCAGGCTCCGGACTGCGCAGACCCGACCAGTTGCGCATATTTCCAGAGCGCGCCCGATGCATAGATCGTCTTGCGCGGCCCGGCCCAGTCGGCCCGCCGTGTCTCCATCTCGTCGTCGCTCACATTGACCGAAATCGTGCCTTCGATCGCGTTCAGGGTAATGACGTCACCATTGCGAACAAACGCGATCGGCCCGCCATGCGCGGCCTCAGGCCCGACATGACCGACGCAGAACCCCCGCGTCGCACCCGAAAAACGCCCGTCGGTGATCAGTGCGACCTTTTTGCCCATGCCCTGCCCGGACAGCGCCGCCGTCGTCGCCAGCATCTCGCGCATGCCCGGCCCGCCTGCGGGGCCTTCGTTGCGGATGACGAACACGTCACCTTCTTCGTACTCCCGCGCCTTGACCGCGGCGAACGCGTCTTCCTCGCATTCGAACACCCGTGCCGGGCCGGTGAACAACTGATGCTGCGCTTCCATGCCCGCGACCTTCACGATGGCGCCTTCGGGGGCCAGGTTGCCCATCAGACCGATCACGCCGCCGGTCTTGGTGATCGGCGTTTCGACCGGATAGATGACGCGCCCATCAGCCTCCAACGACACTTCGTCGATCTCCTCGCCGATGCTGCGGCCGGTGACGGTGATGCAATCCTCGTGGATCAGACCGGCCTTGCGCAGCTCCTTCATGACGACAGGCACGCCGCCCGCTTCGTAAAGATCCTTGGCGACATAAGCGCCGCCCGGTTTCAGATCGACGAAATACGGCGTGTCGCGGAAGATGTCGCAGACGTCCTGCAGGTTGAAGTCGATCCCCGCCTCGTGCGCGATGGCGGGCAGGTGCAGACCGGCATTGGTCGACCCCCCGGTGCAGGCCACGACCCGCGCCGCGTTTTCCAGCGACTTGCGGGTCACGATGTCCCGCGCCCGGATATTCTTTTCGATCAGATTCATGACGGCCACGCCCGAGGCGATGCAGTATTGGTCGCGGCTCTCGTACGGGGCGGGCGCGCCCGACGAATTGGGCAGCGCCAGACCGATGGCCTCGGACACGCAGGCCATGGTGTTGGCCGTGAACTGTCCACCACAGGCACCCGCCGAAGGGCAGGCGACCCGCTCCAGAATTTCCAGCGCCGCATCGCTCAGATCACCGGCCTGATGCCGACCCACAGCCTCGAACATGTCTTGCACGGTCAGATCCCGACCCGCATATTCGGCAGGAACGTCCGACCCGGCGGGCACCCGGCCCGGCAGGATCGACCCGCCATAGATAAAGACCGACGGCGTGTTCAGCCGCACCATCGCCATCATCATCCCCGGCAGCGATTTGTCGCAGCCCGCCAGACCGACGATGGCATCGTAGCAATGCCCCCGCATCGTCAGCTCGACCGTGTCGGCAATCGCCTCTCGGGATGCCAGCGACGACCGCATCCCCTCGTGTCCCATGGCGATGCCGTCGGTGACGGTGATCGTGGTGAATTCGCGCGGCGTGCCATGCGCTTCCTTGACGCCCAGCTTGACCGATTGCGCCTGACGGTTCAGCGCAATGTTGCAGGGCGCCGCCTCGTTCCAGCAGGTCGCGACCCCGACGAAGGGCTGATGAATATCCTCGTCGCCCATCCCCATGGCATAGAAATACGACCGGTGCGGC
>Ga0207878_100525_pt1 | contig 11372 bp, 11 predicted proteins | sample LinPmetageLP41_FD_184053 | JGI IMG/M metagenome (GOLD analysis project Ga0207878, IMG submission 184053) | Marine viral communities from the Pacific Ocean - LP-41 (SPAdes) | ecosystem: Environmental > Aquatic > Marine > Oceanic | place: Pacific Ocean | collected 2010-08-27 | reverse complement strand
TCAGTGATCGGATGACTCGGGCGGAGAGATTGGTGGCGCGTGAGTTTCCATTCATAAGGCACCCTGCGAAGGTCGTGCATATTTTTTTTGCCGTCACTTAAGTAAAGTTCGGGAATAGCCAGGCAATGTATTGCTGCTTGTCGTGCATTCTAGATACTTCGTCGTGGCTAGGGAAGAGATGTCATGACAAACTCGTTTTACGGTGAATGTTTGCTTCAAAACTCCTGTCATGGCAAAGCCAAGGATATGCGTATGCTGATTCCCGTTGTTCTGGCCGGTGGTTCCGGTACACGCCTTTGGCCGATGTCGCGAGCGAGCTATCCCAAGCAGTTTGTGCCGATCACTGGAGCGCGCAGCATGCTGGTGGAAACGCTGGCCCGTTTTGAACCGCTGGATCCGGCACAGCCAATTATCATGTGTCAGGAAGCCCACCGTTTTCTGGTGGCCGAGCAATTGCGCGAGGCGGGATGGTCGGCGGATATCCTGCTCGAGCCGGCAATGCGCAACACGGCACCGGCCATTGCGCTGGCCGCACTGCAGGCCATGAGTCGTGATGCGGATGCGGTAATGCTGGTGTTGCCTGCCGATCATGCGATCGCCAAGCCCGAGGCTTTGATCCGTGCAATGGCGCCAGCGCAGGCGGCTGCCGAGCGCGGCAAACTGGTGACATTCGGTGTGACGCCGACGCGTGCGGAGACCGGCTACGGGTACATTGAAACAAGCGACGAAACGGGCGACGAAACGAGCATTTCCTCCTGCGCCGGCAATGCGATGACGATCCAACGCTTCGTCGAAAAGCCGGATGCAAAAACCGCCCAGACGTATCTCGCCAGCGGTCGTCATCTATGGAACAGCGGCATGTTTGTGATGCGTGCTGATCGCTACCTGCAGGAACTCGAACGATATCGCCCGGCGTTGCTTGCGGCCGTCACCAGCGCATGGCAGGGACGTCAGGCCGATCTCGATTTCCTGCGGGTGGACGCTGAAGCCTTCGTTACCTGCGAGGCCGAGTCAATCGACTGCGCGGTGATGGAAAATACCGCGGATGCCAGCGTGGTCGCGCTCGATGCCGGCTGGTCAGACGTCGGTTCCTGGCAGTCGCTGTGGGAAATTTCCGCCAGGGACGAAAACAACAACGCGCTGCGCGGCGACGTGATCGTCGATGACGTGTCTGGAAGCCTGATCCACAGCGAAAGCCGGCTGGTTGCGGCCGTCGGTGTCCGCGATCTGATGGTGATCGAAACTCCCGATGCGGTGATGGTAGCGCACCGCGATGCCGCCCAGGCGGTCAAGGTCATCGCCGAAACCCTCAAGCGCCACGGTCGCCCGGAATGGGATCAGCATCGTCGTGTGCATCGCCCCTGGGGCAGCTATGACAGCGTGCATCGCGCCGAGCGTTATCAGGTCAAGCACATTTGCGTCACGCCTGGTGGCCGGCTGTCGCTGCAAAAGCACCTTCACCGTGCCGAACACTGGATCGTGGTGCGAGGGACGGCACGCGTGACGTGGGGCGACGACACCTTTCTGCTGGAAGAGAATCAATCGACCTACATTCCCTTGGGCGTCGTCCATCGGCTCGAGAATCCGGGCAAGATCACACTGGAATTGATCGAGGTGCAGAGCGGCAGCTATCTCGGCGAAGACGACATCGAACGATTCGATGATGTCTACCGGCGGAAGTGATCGACAATGATGAAATGGAAAGTCATGCGGTCAGATAGCGAGCCAGCAGTATCGAAATTGTGCTTGCTCGAGACGATCGGCAGGGCGCACAGAGGAGATCGAGATGCAGACCAGCGACAACGCGCAGGCGCTAGCGGGACTCAAGGTGGTGGAGCTGGGGCAACTGATTGCCGGGCCCTTTGCCGGCAAGCTACTGGGCGAATTCGGCGCGGACGTGATCAGCATCGCGTTCGTGCACCAGGCGGCCGTTGGCCCACGTCGCCGCCACCGTGCGGTCGTCGCCCAGCATCATCATCGCGAACAGGCGCTCCGACAGTGTCTCTGTCTGAGAGAGCCGACGCGCCATCAACGGGGTCGCGTTCGGGTCGAGCACGACGATATCGGCCTCGAATCCCGCTTGCAGACTACCGATCCTGTCATCTAGATGCAGCGCCCGCGCATTGCCCAGCGTGAGACGGTAAAAACCCTGCCAACCGGTCAGCGCCTGACCCAACAGCGCGCCGACCTGATAGGCGCCCTGCAGCGTGCCAAGGCCGGACAGCGAAGTGCCGCCGCCGACATCGCTGGCCAGTGATGTCGTCAGGCCGGCGTCGCGACAGGCCAGACGATCCATCAGTCCGCTGCCCAGGAACAGATTCGACGTCGGACAGAAGGCGATATTGGCGCCGCGCTGGGCCAGCCGACCACGCTGATCGTCATTCAGGTGGATGCCGTGGGCGAAAGTGCTGCGCGGACCGACCAGGCCATGACGTTCGTAGACATCGAGATAGTCCCGGCTTTCCGGGAACAGCTCGGCGACCCAGGCGACCTCGCCACGATTCTCCGACAGATGCGTCTGCAGGTAGAGATCGGGGGCGTTATTCAGTACGCCGCCCACCGCGTCCAGCTGTTCCCGCGTCGATGTCGGCGCGAAACGCGGTGTCAGCGTGTAGCTGAGACGATCGCGGCCGTGCCAATCGGCGATCAGACGTTCGCTGTCGCGCACGCCGCCCAGCGTATCGTCGGTCAAGGCGTCCGGGGCGTGACGATCCATCAGCACCTTGCCGGCGATCATGCGCAGCTGCCGGCGCTGGGCCGCGCTGAAGAAGCTGTCGACCGATACCGGATGCGAGGAACAGAACACCTGTGCGGTGGTGGTGCCGACCCGCAGCATCTCGTCCAGGAACCGCTCGGCGCCGGCCTGGGCATAAGCGGCGTCGGCAAACCGGCATTCGGCGGGAAAGGTGTAGTCGTTGAGCCAGTCGAGCAGCTCGCGACCGTAGGAGGCCATGATGTCGAGCTGGACATAATGCACGTGGCTATCGATGAAGCCGGGCATCATCAACTTGTCGCGGTAGTCGACGATCTCGATGCCGGGCGGCAGCTGATCGGCTAGTGCTTCGAAAGGCTCGACGGCCCGGATATGCCCGTCGACGATCCAGATCGCGCCATCCTCGAGATAGCGCGTGGTGTCGGCCAGCGGCGTAGCCTCCTCGCCGGGATCACCGAGGCAGGTGAACAGCGGGCCGCGCAGCAGACGTTGGTGAGTCTTCATGGTCATTCTCTAGCAGGACCTTTGACGAATGAGCCGCTTTCGAGCGGTTCGAAAGCAGAGAAAGAATTCGATCATCGGGGCCTGAGCCTCTTCGATTCCCGCCAGCATGGCAAGTGCTCTTTATCGACACGCCTTTATCGGCATGCCTTTATCGCCATGCCTTTATCGACAAATTGAAAGCAAAAAAGGGGAACGGAACAGGGGTAACGAAACAGGGGGGGGCGGAAAAAGTGAGAACGGAAAAGCGATGGAAAACAGAGGGAAATAAGTGGGTGACAACCTGATCTCAGATCCGATCCCAAACCCGGCATCGGAAGCGAATCCCTTCGCACTCAACTCCCTGTCGAGTCTCATCCCTGAGGGCCGGCAACGTCCTGTCGCACTGCTGTCTTTCCCTGGATGCTGTCCCTGATCGCGGTCCGTGCGAGTGTCTATCATCCGTGAAGGTGCTTCCTTGCTGCAGCGGCATCCTGCCATCCGCATTGTATATGAGGTTTGAGCGATAAAGCGAAGGGAAAATCTCTAAAAATCCTTTATTTACAAATGGATACGTTCGGCTGTTAATTTTCTTGCTAGCCTTTTCACCACCGATCCCCAAGCCTTTGTTTCTGTATCAGAATCGGGAATCGAACGCGACGCTGCGGATCAGCGCGACCACGGATTTTCCCACCTCGAGTTGCATTTCGTCACAAGCCTGACGCGTCAATCGCGCGCGAAGTCGCTGGCGGCCAATTAGAAGGCGGACTTCATTGGCGCTGGGCTCCTGGGGTGAAGGCTCGATCGCTTCGATCGTGGTGTCGAGGCCATTACGGTAACTCGTGCCCTCGGGCATGGCGTGAGCGAGCGCGACATCACGTACGCCGACACTCAGGCGAATCGGCGTGCCGGGTGGCTGATCGACCGCTGGGATGCGTAGCGTCTGGCCGTCGTCGAGGACGACCCTTGTCAGCGAATAGCGGTCATCGTGATCGACCACCTTGGCGCTTAGTCGCGTGGTGGCGTCGAAGCCGCCCAGCCGATCGGTCAGGTCTAGTCGCATCATCAGCTCGTCCAGCGGTCCATGGGCGACCAGACGCCCCTGTTCGACCAGCGCGAGATGATCGGCGACCGCGACGATTTCCGCGGCGTCGTGACTGACGTAGACCACGGGTATATCGATCTCCCGGGTCAGGCGCACGAGATAACGCAACAGCTCCTGTTTGCGTTCGCCATCGAGCCCGGTCAGTGGCTCGTCCATCAACAGCATCCGCGGCTGGGTCAGCAGCGCTCGACCGATGGCGACGCGCCTGGCCTCGCCGCCGGAAAGTGTTCCCGGCAGGCGTTCGAGAAGGTGCCCGATACCCAGCAGCGTGACGAGATCGTCGAAACGCGAGCGGGCAGCCGGCGGCATGCCATAGGTCAGGTTGCCGCGAACCCGGTAGTGTGGAAACAGTCGCGCTTCCTGAAACACGACGCCCAGCTGACGTTTGTGAATCGGCACATGAGTCTTCTGCTCGACATCGGTCAGCGTGCGCTCGCCGAGCCGGACGTACCCGCCATCGGGGCGGTCGAGCCCGGCAATCAGTCTCAACAGGCTGGTCTTGCCGCTACCGGACTGGCCGAACAGTGCGGTCACCCCACTGGCGGGCACCGTGAGCGAGATATCCAGGTCGAAGTCCCCCAAACGCTTTTGTACACGACAGTCCAGAGCGTTGCTGTCGTCCCTATCGTCGCTGGCGCGATAGCCATGGTAGCGGGAAACATCGTTCATCGATCACGCTCCTCGAGACGCTTTCGGGCCCGGCGAGCCAGCCATTCGGAAGCCATCAGCGAAATCATCGCGATCACGATCGATAGTACGCAGAGTCGGGCGGCGGCAGCTTCCTTGCCGGGTGTCTGGATCAGCGTATAAAGCGCCAACGGCAGGGTGCGCGTCTCACCGGGAATATTCGACGCAAAGGTGATGGTCGCGCCGAATTCGGACAGTGCGCGGGCAAATGCCAGTACCGTGCCGGTCAGCAACCCCGGTATCGCCAATGGCAGCGTGATCGTAAACAGTACACGCCAGCGATTGGCACCCAGCGTGCCTGCGGCGGCTTCCAGCTTGGGATCGACGGCCTCGAGCGAGAGCCGTACGGCGCGAACCAGCAGGGGAAACGCCATCACGCCACCGGCGACAGCGGCACCTTGCCAGGTGAAGGGCAACGAGAAGCCGAAACCTTGATAGAGCCACTGGCCCAGCCAGCCGTTGCGACCCAGCGATAGCAGCAGCAGATAGCCGACGACCACCGGCGGCAGCACCAGCGGCAGGTGAAGCAGGCCGTCGAGCAGGGCCTTGCCGCGAAATTCGTGGCGTGCCAGTAGCCAGGCAACGGCGATACCGGGAAGCAAAATCCACCCGACCGCGCTGCCAGCGATCTTCAGGCTGAGTGTAATGGCCTGCCATTCGGCATCGGAGAGCGCTATCGCCTCGAAGAGCATCAGGATCTCGTAAGTCAGTCGGAAACCGCGGGCGTAAACCCGTAGCAGGACAAGATCGACAGCGCGTTGTCACCGGCCAGCCATTGCCGAAAGGACTGGGTCGCCTCGCTCGGCTGCGGATTGACCACGGCGAGGGGATAGGTGATGGGGTCGTGGCTGCTGTCGGGAAATACGCCGATCTCCTTGACCCGGTCACTCGCTTTGGCATCAGTTTCGTAGACGATGCCCAACGGTGTTTCGTCACGCTCGACCAGGGCCATGGCGGCACGCACGTTATCGCCGTTGGCCAGGCGCGATTCCAGCGCGCTCCATTCGCCGATCGACTGCAGCGCCTCTTTGGCATAGATGCCGGCCGGTACATGGCTGGTCTCGCCGACCGAGAGGCGCCGGTCGTCATCTAGCTGCGAGGCGATCGTGATATCGCCACCGGGAGTGAATTTCCGAATCTCGCTTTGCGCCGGGGCGATCAATACCAGCCGATTCTGGAGCAGGTCGACACGCTGGCTGAGCGTTACGTGCTGGCCATCGAGCCAGTCCATCCACTGCTCGTTGGCGGAGATGAAGAGATCGGCCGGTGCGCCGCTGGCAATCTGACGCGCCAGCGTCGAAGACGAGGCGTAGACCGGAACGATATCGACGTCGTGATCGGATTCGTATGACTGGATGGCGGCATTCATGGCGTCGGTCATCGAGGCGGCGGCGTAGACCTGAACCTGCGTTCGCAAATCGACAGCGTGGGCTGCAACCGGGATGAAAAAAACTGCTGCCAGCAAGTAGAGCGGGATTCGATGAGCGGAGGGCATCGCGGATTTCTCGCTATGTCTGAATGGAAATAACGGGAAATCACTATAGACGCCGGCGATGCATGGGTCGACAGCAAATCCGACGGGACTGGAGATCAGTCGGCGTCGGCGCCGTTTTCTTCGACTGGATGCCTGGGAGAGAGGCGATTCAGCAGCGCCTGCCCGTTGGGGCTGTGGGTCAGATCGGCCATCAGCCGGTGATACTCCTCGATGATCGCCCGGCCATACTCGGTCAGCGTAGCGCCGCCGCGCTGGGTGCCGCCGGTGACGGTGTCGATCACCGGCGCGGTGAGATGGCGATTCATGGTATCGAGCAGTTGCCAGGCTTTCTTGTAGCTCAGACCCATTTCCCGGCACGCCGCGGCGATCGAGCCATGCCGCTCTATCGACTCCAGCAGCTCGATCTTGCCAGGGCCGATCACGATCTCCTTGTCGGCAACCAGGCGAAGTTGAAAGCGCGGCGTAGGATGATGAGTACGCGTCATGTCGAAGCGAGGGTGAATGTCGCCGGCGTCATCCGCTCGTCACCAGAGTTCGCTCGCTCGTGCTCGAGTAGCCAGCGCTTTCTGTCGATCCCGCCGGCGTAACCCGTCAGCTTGCCATTGCTGCCGATGACTCGGTGACAGGGAACGATCAGCGAGATCGGGTTGCGCCCGTTGGCGGCGCCGACCGCCCGAACCGCGAGCGGCGCATCGAGGGCGACGGCAATCTCGCGATAACTCCGCGTCTGGCCGTAGGGAATGGCCTGGAGCGCTTGCCATACCCGAGTCTGGAAGTCGGTGCCACGCGGTGCGAGAGGCAGATCAAAGGTGGTCAGCCCACCGTGAAAATACGCTTCCAGCTGCTCCGCGCAGCGCTCGGTGATGGCGTTGGCGCGTTCGGTCATGTCAGCGTTGCTCGAAAATGCCAGCCAGGTCAGGCCGCGATCGGTTGCGCGTATCACGATGGGGCCGAGCGGAATCGATGCCGGCGGATGGTAGATCTGGACGTAATCGTCATGGCGTGCCGGAAGCCGCAGATCGTCTAATGGCGAGAAGGGTTTCATAGGATCTGATCCCACAGTTGTAGCGTGAGGTAGCTGCGCAGGTATGAATTGACTGGCCCAATTCGGCACTCGATGCCGTGCCCATGAATGCAAAAGTACTGATGATCCACCTCGAGTGCCAGTTGGCGGATGAAACCGGTTTTCAGGAGACTCCCCCCGGCGACGCGAATTCGCTAAGCTGACGGCTCGTGCGAAATGGCATTTTATGGATCGAAATGAGGGGACTTGATGAAATCCGTAGCGGTTGCCGGGCTATCAGTAGCCAATGATGCACCCTTTACCCTGTTTGGTGGTATCAACGTGCTCGAGGATCTGGACAGCACGTTGAAGGCCTGCGAAGTCTTCGTCGAGGTGACGCGAAAACTCGGCATTCCCTTTGTCTTCAAGGCCTCTTTCGACAAGGCCAACCGATCCTCGATTCACTCCTTCCGGGGTGTCGGGCTCGATGAGGGGATGAAGATATTCGAGGCGGTCAAGCGTGAGTTCGACGTGCCGGTGATCACCGACGTACATGAGGTGGAACAGGCCCAGGCGGTCGCCGATGTCGCGGACGTGATCCAGTTGCCAGCGTTTCTGGCGCGCCAGACCGATCTGGTCGTTGCCATGGCCAGGACGGGCAAGCCGATCAATATCAAGAAGCCGCAGTTCTTGAGTCCGGGACAGGTGAAGAACATCGTTGCCAAGTGCGCCGAAGCCGGCAACGAGCAGGTTATCCTGTGCGAGCGCGGCAGCTGCTTCGGCTACGACAATCTCGTCGTCGACATGTTGGGTTTCCGGGAAATGATGGACGTCAGCGGCAACGCACCGGTGATCTTCGACGTGACCCATAGTCTTCAGCGCCGAGATCCAACCAGCGAAGCGTCGGGCGGCCGCCGCCAGCAGGTACTGGAACTCGCGCGCGCGGGGATGGCCGTGGGCATCGCCGGGCTTTTCCTGGAGGCGCATCCCGATCCCGACAATGCCCGTTGCGATGGCCCCAGCGCGCTGCCGCTGGACAAGCTCGAGCCGTTCCTCGTTCAGATCAAGGCGGTCGACGATCTGGTCAAGAGTCTGCCCAAGGTAGAGATCGATTGATGGCACGTCGAGATCAATTAATGGCGCGTCCAGATCGTCGTGACCAGATCGAGCTGGTGCTGTTCGATGTCGACGGCGTGCTGACCGATGGCACGCTGCTGATCGGGCCGGAAGGGGAAGCGCTCAAGCCGTTCAACGTGCGCGACGGCGTCGCGGTCGGTCTGCTGCGCCAGTACGGTATCAAGAGCGGTGTACTGTCAGCCAAATCGAGTCAACCATTGATCACGCGAGCCACGCAGCTGGGCATGGACGTGATCAAGATCGGCTTCAGCCACAAGCTCGAGGCCATTCGTCAAATTGCCGAAGAGCAGGGCATTGCCGCAGACCGCATCGCTTTCGCGGGAGATGACATCATCGATATTCCGGTCATGCGCGAAGTCGCCGCGGCCTACGCCCCGGCCGATGCGCATCCTCTGGTTCTCGCCGCGGCCGACTATGTGATGAAAACCCGAGGTGGCCGTGGCGTCGCCCGCGAGATTGCCGAGGATCTTCTGTTCGCGCGGGGGCTGAATCTGGCCGATATGTACGCGCACATGCTGGATGACGGTGACCTCCTGCGCGACATCGTTCAGTAGTACGAAAGCCTGGTGATGACGCAAGCCGCTGTCGTGGCCCAACGGTAGGCTCTCAGAAACCGAAAAGGTGAACGATGGAGGGCAGCATGAAGGCCGTGACCAGACCGGATAGCCCCATCGCCAACCCCGAAAAGGCGCCGGCCACGGCGCCGACGGAGGCAAAACAGTAGGCCGTGCCAAAGCCATGGGCTGCCAGGCCCATCGAGTAGCCCTGGATGGTAGGGTCAGTGATTCGCGTCAGCCGGAAAATCCATGGCCCGACGATGCACCCCACAACGCCGGTCAGCAGTACCAGGCCGGCCGTCAACGAAGGGATTCCACCGATTTTTTCGGCAATCCCCATCGCTATCGGGGAGGTTACTGATTTTGGAGCCAGCGATAGCACGGTTTCGGGGTCGGCTCCCAGAATCATGGCAATGCCGACGGCAGAAACCACTGCGGTCACCACGCCGGCCAGCGTGCCGATGACAATAGGCCACAGCATGCGGCGCACGCGTTCGCGATGGTCGTAGAGGGGAATGGCCAGCGCAACCGTGGCCGGACCCAATAGAAAATGCAGGAACTGCGCGCCCTCGAAATAGGTTGCGTAGTTCGTGTCGGTCAGAAGCAGGAAGCCGATCAGTAGTGCAATGGCTACGATCACTGGGTGCAGAAGCGGAGTTCCGCCTGCCCAACGGTTAATCCTGCTGGCCACGATGAATGCCAGCAGCGTGGCGAATAGGTGCAACAGCGGGCTGGCGGCCAGATAGACCCAGACCTGTGCAAGGCCCAAGCCGTTCATGCTTTACCTTCCCGAGAAGATCCGGTTCTGTTGGCGACACGCTGCAGGATCTGACTGGTCACCAGAAGGGTCACCGAGGTCGATACGATCAGCGTGACGATCAGAATCCCGATTTCTCGACTGATTAGACCGAAATGCTGGATGAGCCCCACGCCGGCGGGTACGAACAGCAGCGTCAAATATTTGAGCAGTCCTTCGCCCATCGTCCGCAAGCTTGCTGGAACACTGCCCCGTATCATCAATCCGATCAGCAGAATCAGCATGCCAAGAACCGGCCCGGGAACGGGAAGCGCTAGCGTGCGGCTGATGATCTCGCCTAGAAACTGACAGCCGAGCAGAATGCTCATCCCGATGATCAGTGCCATATCGCCACCTTTTAGACTTTGGTCGTAATGTCGGTGGATTGTACCTGCGGCTTGGCGAGGAGACGAGGCTCTGCGGCGAGTCATGGAAGCGATCTGGGGGGCTAGATTCTGATCGCCCCGAAGCGGAACCGGCATGCCTTCGCAAGCGATTGAAAAAAAAGCCTTAAGAAGCGCTTTTCATTTCTCGGGGTGCAAGGTAGTATACGCAGCGTTTCGCAGGGACCGAACTCGGCGACTGATCGAAACCGGAGCGTGGCGCAGCTTGGTAGCGCGCTGCAATGGGGTTGCAGAGGTCGCAGGTTCGAATCCTGTCGCTCCGACCAAAATAGCTAGTAAAAACCGCCACTTACGGATCATGCCGGGTGGCGGTTTTTCGTTGCCGAATGCCTGGGTGATAAATACACAGCGTGCACGTTCCGGCGATTTACCGCCAGGGAGAATTGGTCTCGGTCGGTGAATCGACCACCTGCCGTCTCTCGGGCCTCCATAATCGCTCTAGTACCCTTGTCGCTGATGTTGGCGACGGCATTGAGCGGGGCGACCAATGTGCCCTTCCCTGTGGTGGAATCGGTATATATTTCATAGCGGCCCCGTTGATGTGTTGATGTCGAGTGGACCAATACCGGTCCTACACTTTGTTACATCTGTTACATCGGCAACGAGACCGAAAACTGATCACATTCATGACGAAAAGGCCCTAGGCGAGGAATTCAGACTCTGCGTGCCGCCTATTAGAACTGGAAGATCGTGGTGATCTGACCCAGCGAGGAAGCCTCCAGCAGATCGGGTCGATGTCAGTGATGCCGAGCAGATACGAGACCAGCGACACACCGACCGATCCACGGCAAGAGGTCGCAGGTTCGAATCCTGTCGCTCCGACCAGATATGAAAATGGCCATCAGACAACGTCTGATGGCCATTTTTTGTTGTGTGCCCAGCATGGGCGCACTCCTGCGGGTGCAAGTCCCGCCGTAAGTTGGTCACAGCGAACGAAGTGAAGCGCAACTGCATGAGGGCGACCGAGTGTGGGGAGGAAGCGTGGAGCGTAAACC
>Ga0207878_100524_pt1 | contig 11385 bp, 9 predicted proteins | sample LinPmetageLP41_FD_184053 | JGI IMG/M metagenome (GOLD analysis project Ga0207878, IMG submission 184053) | Marine viral communities from the Pacific Ocean - LP-41 (SPAdes) | ecosystem: Environmental > Aquatic > Marine > Oceanic | place: Pacific Ocean | collected 2010-08-27 | reverse complement strand
CGGTGGCACCGAAGACCTGCACTTTCGGTTTCTCGGTCCGATCGTGCGCCAGATCGAGGCGGTGTTCCTCTCGGATTGGGCGTTTGCCACCGGCGATCAGACCGCGATCAATACGCGCCATCTGCCCGAAATCGGCAGTGCCGCCTGTCGCACCATCGAGAACGGGCCCACCCGCGATATCGAACGTCTGGCCATCCTGCTGCATACCGCGGTGGCGTCTGCCCGTCGGCGGGTTCTGATCATGACGCCGTATTTCCTGCCCGGCCCGGCGTTGGTCGGCGCGCTGCAATCGGCAGCGCTGCGCGGGCTGGATGTCTCGATCGTGCTGCCGGCAAAGAACAATCTGGCCTTTGTAGAATGGGCGTCGCGGCATGCACAGGGCGAGCTGATGGCGCGCGGCGTGAAGATCTTCTATCGGCCGCCGCCGTTTGCGCACACCAAGCTGTTCGTCATAGACGATGACTATGCGCTGGTCGGTTCGCCGAACATCGATCCGCGCAGTCTGCGGCTCAACTTCGAGCTGGCCGTCGAGATCTTCGACGCTGCAGCCGTCGGGCGACTGGCCGAGCATATCGCCGCCACTATCGAGCACAGCCATCGCTACACGGTGGCCGAACTCAGAAGCCGGCGCTTGCCGGCGCGTCTTCGAGACTCGTTCTTCTGGCTGTTCTCGCCGTACTTCTAGCGGCCTTAGCTCTTGAGCGTGCGCGCCAGCCGTTCGGGCAGTTCGATACGCATCTGTACCGGGCGGTGGTCGGACAACGTGGCGTCGACGACACTGGCCTCGAGTACGCCAAGCCCGGCGGACGTGACGATATGGTCGATGCCACGCCGCGGGCGCCAGCTTGGAAAGGTAGGCAGGGAGCGGTCGTACACGCACAGGCCACTGGCAGCCAGCGCCGGATCTGCGATCAGAGCGGACGCGCTGCAGTTGGTGTCGCCCATGACGACGACGTGCTCGTCGTCGGCGACCAGTTCGCAGATGGCGGCCAGCTGTTGAGCACGGCTGCCGGCACCCAGCGCCAGATGCGTGACGACAACGGTCAGTGCGTTGAACGGCGCGCCGAAGCGGGCAATCAGCGCGCCGCGTCCGGGCAGGCGTCCGGGCAGCTTGTGTTCGCTCACGGCGAACGGTTCGTAGCGGCTGATCAGCCCCAGCCCGTGCTGGGCCACCCGGCCGAGGTTGCGGTTGACCTGTACGTACCAGTAGTCGAAGCCGGCTCTCTCGGCCAGCTGTTCGATCTGATTCTCATAGCGGCTGCGCCGGCTACCGGCATCAATCTCCTGCAGGCCGATGATGTCGTGGCCGATGAGCAACTGGCCGATCAGCTCGAGGTTGTCGCGCACCTGCTTGCTGGGCAGCACATGCCGCCAGCCGCGCGTGAAATACTCGCGATAGCGCTTGGTGCCGACGCCTACCTGCATATTGAAGCTCAGCAGCGACAGCGACGATGGGGCCAGCGTATTGGGTGAATTCACACTGCCAGCGTACCATCGAAGTCATCGATTCCGACCCACTGTCCACCGGCGGCTCCGGCATGACTGACGCCCTGTTGCGCGTGCGCGATCTGAAAGTGCATTTTCCGACTGACGGCGGCGCGCTATGGCGCTCGGCTGCGCCGCTCAGGGCGGTGGACGGCGTCAGTCTGGATCTCGTACGCGGGCGTACGGTGGGCCTGGTGGGTGAGTCGGGCTGCGGCAAATCGACGCTCGCGCGGGCGATCACCGGCATGCATCCGATCACCGCCGGTCAGCTGCAGTTCGATGGCCGCGAGATGAGCGCCGGCAGCCGGGCCGACTGGCATGCACTACGCCGCGACGTGCAGATGATCTTCCAGGATCCGCTGGCCAGTCTTGATCCGCGCATGACCGTGGGCCAGATCGTGGCCGAGCCGCTACGTCATCTGGCGCCCGACCTGAGCCGCGCCCAGCGCCAGGAGCGCGTGCTGTCGATGCTTGAGCGGGTGGGCCTGTCGGCGAGCCAGATCAATCGGTATCCGCATGAGTTCTCCGGCGGCCAGTGTCAACGTATCGGCATCGCCCGTGCGCTGGTGGTCCGGCCCCGTGTGCTTATCTGCGACGAACCGGTCTCTGCGCTGGATGTGTCGATTCAGGCCCGGATCGTGGCCCTGCTCATGGAACTGGCCGCCGAGTTCGATATTGCGATCCTGTTCATCGCGCACGACCTGGCCGTGGTGCGCCAGATCAGCGACACGGTAGTGGTCATGTATCTGGGTCGGGTAATGGAAAGCGCCGAAACCGACGTACTGTTCGACACGCCCGCCCATCCGTATACGCGCGCGCTCCTGTCTGCTGTGCCGCGGCCCGACCCGGCCCTGGAGCGCACCCGCGAACGGATCAAGCTGCCCGGCGAGTTGCCGTCGCCTGCTGATCCGCCCAGCGGCTGTGTATTTTGTACGCGCTGCCCGTGGGCAGATGTACGCTGCGGCGAGCAGGTGCCACCGCTGCGTACGCTGGACGATACGCCGGTCGACGCAACAGGTGATATCCAGCAGGTGGCCTGTCATTACGCCGAGACAATCCGTCGCGGCGATGGCGTACTGACCTGAACCGGCGTTTATCGTGAAGGCTTTCATGACCCGTTTTTTCGCCGTGGCCGTTGTTCTGCTCGCGCTGGCAGTGCTGGGTGTGGTGGGCTGGCAGGCCGCGCTTGATCGCTATGCCGGTGCCTGGACACACGCACCGGAAGATGCGCCCTGGATTTTCGACGACGACGTTCAGGCATGGGTCGATTCGGCTTTTGCCGATGCCAACGGCGGGGCGATCATCGACCGGTACGTCGATGTGCCGGCACGCGGGCAACATCTCGAAAGCCAGAGCGACCAGAGCGACCAGAGCGACCAGAGCGACTCGCCACCGGCCACGACCGACAAGCACACATCTCCGCTGACATGGATGGACGATCAGATCACCGAACACGCGGCCGGCATTCTTGGCAGCGACCGGCCGGCTGCGGCGTATCTGGCGCGCCTGCTGCGCCAGATACAGGCCATGCCGGTCGACTACCGCGCCCGTCTGGTCGCCCGCGATGCGGTTTACGGCAACGATGGTCACCGCGACGACGTGGCAACGCTCGATTATGTCGATAACGACAATATGGCCCGGCTCGCAGCCCAGGCGCCAGAGCAGCTGTCCAGCGTAGTGTCGATTCATCCGTATCGAGCGGATGCGCTTGACCAGATCGCGCGCTGGGCCGAGGCCGGCGCGGTTGGCGTTCGCTGGGCCCCGGTCGAGCAGCAGATCGATCTGGAGGATAAGCGCGTGGCGGCTTTCTACGCCGCCATGAACAAGCATGATCTTGCTCTGTATCTGCCGATCGGCCTGCGCCATGCGGATAACGGCAGCCAGGGCTGGATCGGCGTGGACGCGCTCGATGCCCCGCTGGCGGCGGGGTTGAACGTGCTGGTGTCGATCGACAACCCGATTGACAGCACAGGCCAGTCGTTGATGCCGGCCTTGTTTGCCTTGCTGCGCGATGAGCGGCGCGCGGCCCATCTGCAGATCAGTCTCGCCGGAGTGCTTGCGGCCGATCGGCTCGAGACCGTGCTGGAGCCACTGTTGCAGCATCCCGAGTTCTTTGACCATCTGCGCTATGCCAGCGGCTACCCACAGCCGGCGATTGCCAGCGCGATCAGCCTGCAAGCGCTGGCTGACGGGGGCTTTATCGACCGCTCCGCCATCCCCGTGCTACGCGCGGTCTATGACGTGAATCCTCTGTTGTTCGTGTTCGTCGCCCTGCGCGCGGTGCGCCTGCCCGCTACCGATCTGCAATTGCCGGCGTCGGTCTTCTTTGAAAAGAGCGCGTCCTGAGCGCATGACACAGAGGCAGGCTTTCGAGGCTCACGAGTGTCGATCTGGCGCGCGCATGGTTGCCGTTTGGAGCTGGCGAGACCGCGCGTCGCACCACTGAAAGCGCCGTTCGGGCAGCCTTGATACCGGCCAGCGCGGGCGCAGGCCTGGGCACGGCTTAGCGAGCAGCACAATGCAGTGCAGCCACCGATCAAAAAAAAGCCGCCCAAGCTGGGGCGGCTTTTCTACGTCAACGTCGAACCGAGATCAGAAGCGACGCGGGCCGCGCGGACGATCGTCACGCGGACGTGCTTCGTTCACGCGCAGGGTACGGCCACCCAGATCCTTTTCGTTCATGCCTTCGATGGCGGCCTTGGCCTCGTTGTCGTCCGGCATCTCCACGAAGCCGAAGCCACGCGAACGGTCGGTCTCGCGATCCATGATCACCTTGGCCGACGAGACTTCGCCGAAGCTCTCGAACGCGCCGCGGAGTTCGTCATCGTGGGTGTTCCACGACAGATTGCCTACGTAAATATTCATCTCAACTGGTCCTAGCGATACCGTGTCATTTTTATTTGAAAACCGTCCGGACTCGTCAACGACACAAAACTAAGACCAACGGAGGACGGCAGAGCCGTACAATTTCAGAGTGTACATAACTCTGGCTCCCCGACAAGAGCCTGGTCGAAAAAATTGTGTTTATCGGGTATTCACGCTGTCGAGTGCTGAAAAATCAACCGCACTGGGGATGGCTTGGCGCCTGCTCGTAGAGCTCCATCGCTTTGGCCATATGATTTTGCAGGTTGTTTATACGCGTATTGTCGGAGGGATGCGTGGACATGAATTCGGCCGGCTCCTTGCCGCCGCTGGCCGCGGCCATGTTCTGCCAGAGCGTGACCGACTGGCGCGGATCGAAGCCGGCGCGCGCCATCAGCTCCAGGCCGATGGTGTCGGCCTCGCTCTCCTGGGTGCGGGAGAAGGGCAGCAGGATACCGACCTGGGCGCCCAGGCCCAGCGCTGACATCAGCGCCTGGCTGCCGATACCGCCACCGCCGCCGCTGAGAAAGGCCGACACAACTGAGAGCCCGCCCTGGGTTGCGTATTGCTGGGAGACGCGCTCGTTGCCGTGATGCGCGAGCACATGGCCCACCTCGTGTCCGATGACCGCAGAGAGCTGGTCGTCGGTGTCGGCAACGTCAAGCAGCCCCGAATACACGCCGATCTTGCCGCCAGGCAGGGCAAAGGCGTTGACCTGATCGTCCTTGAACACGGTCACTTCCCATTCGCCGCCGGTCACATTCGTGATCGCGTTCGCGACGCATTTCACATAGGTGTTGTCGGCGGTGCCGGTATCGATCGGCTCATCCTTCTTCATCTGGGCATAGCTCTGTACGCCCATCGCGGCAATCTTGTCCTCGGAGAACAGCTGCAACTGGTTGCGCCCGGTCGGCGACGTCGCACAGGCGACCAGAAAAAGCAGGAAGAACAGCGGTGCAAGCAGGCGGCGCATGGTGTGGTCTCTCGTTTGGGCCAGGCTCGTACGCGAACCCCGGTCTTTTACTCGTGTCGTCGACAGATTATAGAAACCGGGGCTTTCGCGTCGATGAACGTCGGCAGCAGGCTGCGGTTGGGTACAATCGCTGCATGGATGATGTATCGACAATTCTTGAACCCCTGAACGAAGCCCAACGCGAAGCGGTCGGCGCGCCACCCGGGCATATGCGGGTGCTGGCCGGCGCCGGGTCCGGCAAGACCCGCGTGCTGATCCACCGTATCGCCTGGCTGATTGGCGTCGAGGGCGTATCGCCCCAGTCGATTCTGGCGGTGACCTTCACCAACAAGGCCGCAGGCGAGATGCGCGCGCGCCTTGAGCCGATGCTGCGGGTGCCCGCACGGGCGATGTGGGTGGGCACGTTCCACGGTATTGCGCACCGCCTGCTGCGCCTGCACTACAAGGAGGCAAAGCTTCCCCAGGCGTTTCAGATCATCGATTCGGACGATCAGTACCGATTGATCCGGCGCACGCTCAAGAATCTGGAGATGGACGAGCAGCGCTGGCCGCCGCGCCAGATGCAGGGTTTCATCAACAGCTGCAAGGATGCCGCCGAGCGCCCGCGTGATCTGGCCGACACCGGGGATTACGCGCGCAGCCAGATGATCCGTGTCTATCAGGCCTACGAAGTCGCGCGTGAAGCCGCGGGTCTGGTGGATTTCACCGAGCTGCTGCTGCGCGCCTACGAAACCTGCCGGGACGACGTCGAGCTGCTGGCGCATTACCGGCGCCGGTTCAGCCATCTGCTGGTCGACGAGTTCCAGGATACCAATGCCCTGCAGTACGCCTGGATCCGTCTGCTGGCCGGCAAGAACGGCAAGGTATTCATCGTGGGCGACGATGACCAGTCGATCTATTCCTGGCGCGGTGCCCGGGTCGACAACATCCTGCGCTTCGAGGACGATTTCACCGATACGGCGACGGTCCGTCTCGAGCAGAACTATCGATCGACCGGCACGATTCTGGGGGCCGCCAACGGCCTGATCGGACACAACCTGTCGCGTCTCGGCAAGGAGTTGTGGACGGCCGGCGCCGACGGCGAGCCGATCGATATCTACGGCGCCTTCAACGAGTACGACGAGGCCCAGCACGTGGTCACGCGTATTCAGGCCTGGATCGCCGACGGCGGCGCGCGATCGGATATCGCGATTCTGTATCGCTCCAACGCCCAGTCACGGGTGCTGGAGGAACGTCTGATCGCCGCCGAGATCTCGTATCGTATCTACGGCGGCCAGAAGTTCTTCGAGCGCGCCGAGATCAAGGACGCGCTGGCCTATCTGCGCCTGCTGCAGTCGCGTGCCGACGACGCTGCCTTCGAGCGCGTCGTCAATACGCCGACCCGCGGCATTGGTGCGACCACGGTCGACAAGATTCGCAGCCATGCGCGCGCCGAGGCCATGAGTCTGTGGCAGGCGGCGTTCGATCTCGCGGACCCCGACAACAAGCAGGGCCTGTCTGCGCGGGCAGCGAACGCGGTGATGTCGTTCATCGAACTCATTGATCTGCTCGATGCCCAGATGGAAGGCATGAGCCTGCATGAGGCCAGCGAACAGATGATCGAGGCCACCGGGCTCAAGATCCATCACGGCAAGGGCGGCGATGAGAAGGCCGAGGGCCGCAAGGAAAACCTCGACGAACTGGTCTCGGCCGCGCGTGCCTATACGCCGGACGACGACGAAACCATGGACGAGATCACCCAGTTCCTGGCGTATGCGTCGCTGGAAGCCGGCGAGAACCAGGCCGGCGAATGGGATGAATCGGTGCAGCTGATGACGCTGCACTCGGCCAAGGGACTGGAGTTCCCGCTGGTGTTCATGGTCGGCCTCGAAGAGGGGCTGTTTCCGCACCAGCGCTCGATCGACGACGAAAACGGTCTCGAGGAGGAACGCCGGCTGTGCTATGTCGGGCTCACGCGCGCCATGGTCAAACTGTATCTGTCGCACGCAGAAGTGCGTCGTCTGCACGGCACCGAGAATCTCTGTGCGCCGTCGCGTTTCCTGCGCGAAGTACCGCCGGAATATCTGCGCGAGATCCGGCCGCAGGCGGGCATCAGCCAACCCGTGTTCCGCCCCGGCGCGCTGGGGCGCGCCGAGCAATCGGCGGCCGGGCTCAAGCTCGGTCAGCGGGTCGGCCACCGGAAATTCGGTGAAGGCACCGTGCTGGCATTCGAAGGCGATGGTGCGCGCGCGCGTATTCAGGTCAATTTCGATGTGGTCGGCAGCAAATGGCTGATCGCCGGCTACGCCAAGCTCGATCCGGTCTAGCTGCCAGTCCCGCCCACCGGCGGCTCCCTGCCGATACGAAAGTGACTTATAGTCGGGCAGACGATAATCCGGATAACGCGTGTCGTGAATTGTCGACGCCGCAGCGGGATAACGGGGGTAGCGCATGGGGGCATGCAGAGTTGGAGAGTGTGCGACCGGCTTCGCGCTGGCCACGGGCCTCATAGCGGGCACGGGGTGGGCGGCCGATGACCTTGGCGCGCCGCAGCCGTTCGTGTTTGCCGATCAATCGCCCACTGTCGGCGTCTATGGGCTGCCGCGACCGGATAACTACGTCGTTGCCGCCAAGGATCGTTGGCAGGCCGACTTCGTGGTGGACTACACCAGTCATTACACCGCCCAGTCGGCGGGTGATGAGCGGCTGATCTTCGACGGCGAAACAACCCGGGCTGCGCTCGTGTTCAGACGCGGGTTCGGCCATCAATGGCAGGCCTCGATCGAGCTGCCGTTCGTCGATCACAGCGGCGGTTTCGCCGATGGTTTCATCGGCGATTTTCACGACACATTCGGCTTTGCCGACGGCGGCCGGTCGCGCGCCAGACACAATCAGCAGCAATTCCGATACGAGCGCGGCGGTCGTCTGGCGCTGGACGTCGACAACTCGCCGTCGGGCCTCGGCGATGTCCGGCTCGGCGTGAAAAAGCGCCTGGCCGGGTTCGGCGACTGGGGCACCGCCGTAGCCGGCGAGTTGAAGCTGCCCACCGGCGACGCCGATCGGTTGACCGGCAGCGCCAGCGCCGATCTCGCCGTGTCTGCAACGATTGGCAATAACCAGTCGGGTTTGTCCGACTGGCGGCTCGCCGCAGGAGCCGGCGCGCTGTATACCGGCGAAGGCGACGTGCTGGCCGCGCAGCGCGTACAGACCGTCGGCTTCGGCTGGGCCACGATCGGTTACGCGCTGACCGATGCTTTTGTAGTTCAGGTGCAGGCCAACAGCCATAGCGCCTTCTACGACGACACGAATATCGAGGCACTCGACGGCGTTGCGGTACAGGGCGCGCTGGGCTTCGACTGGCGAGCCACTGCGCACACCGCGCTGGCGTTCGCGATCATCGAAGATCTGAACACCGGCGCCTCGCCGGACGTGAGCTTCACATTGGCGCTTCGCCACGGTTTTTAACGCCTGAATCCAGGCGGGGGATATATGGGATCAACATCTGACGCGCACCGCCTCCGATCCGGCATCGGCCGATCTGGGCTGTTGCTGGGCCTGCTGGCCGCGCTTTTGCTGTTTACCACGGCTGTCTGTGCCCAGCAGCAGGCCAACACCGGCGACAACGGAATGCCCGCGGCCGAGGTTGGCGCGTCATTGACGGTCGGCACCAAGGCGGCGCCGCCGTTCGTGGTCCAAGGCGACGACGGGCAGTTCTCGGGTATCAGTATCGGCCTTTGGAAAGCCGTGGCTGAGCGGATCGGCGTCGAGTATCAGTTTCGCGACAGCACGTTGCCCGGGCTGTTCAGCGGCCTTCAGGACGGCAGCCTCGATGTATCCGTGGCGGCGCTGACGGTCACGGCCGCACGCGAGCAGAAGATCGACTTCACCTATCCGTTTTATTCCACGGGTCTGGCGATCGCGGTGCCAAACGGTGGCAGCCGTGTCTGGTCGACTATCGAGCGGTTCTTCTCCTGGCCGTTCTTCATGGCCCTCGGCGCACTCGCCGTGGTGCTGCTCGCCGTCGGCGTGATCGTCTGGCTGTTCGAAAGACGCGTCAACGCCGAGGAATTCGGCGGCGGCCCGGCCAAGGGGCTGGCCAGCGGCTTCTGGTGGGCGGCGGTCACCATGACCACCGTCGGCTACGGCGACAAATCACCGAAGACGCTGGGCGGGCGTCTGGTTGGCCTGGTGTGGATGTTCGCCGGGATCATCATCATTTCCAGCTTCACTGCGGCCATTGCCACATCGCTGACCGTCGATCGTCTGTCGTCGGGTATTCGCGGGGTCGAGGATCTGGCCAGGTCGCGGGTGGCCACTATCAATGGCTCGGCTTCGGCAGATGCCCTGAGCGAGCGCGGCATTGCCTTTGTCGGCGTGGATGAACTGGATACCGCGCTCGACGATCTTGCTGCCAAACGCGTGGACGCCGTGGTCTACGACGCACCGCTGTTGCGCTATGAGGTGCTCAACGGCTATTCCGACGCGCTCCAGGTGGTCTCCGGCGTGTTCGACCGCCAGGATTACGCCTTCGCGTTGCCACAGGGCAGCGATCTGCGCGAGCCGATCAATCGTGCGATCCTCGAATACCTGGCCAACGACGACTGGCAGAACACGTTGACCCGATATCTGGGCGACAAGCCCTGATATCGATTGAATCAAGCCGCCGTGCCGGCTGAGCCCACCGGCACGGTGCCATCATTTCGCGCGCATCACCAGCGTGTCGATACGGTTGTCGCGCAGGCGTGCCAGCACCTCGTTCAGACGGCTGCTGGAGGTGATGGTGCTGCTCTGAACGCGATAGACCGTCTTGCCCGAAGCCAGGGTCACGTCGACGATCTGGGCCGGCAGCCCGAGCAGGGCAAGTTCGGCCTTGCGCCGATCAGCGTCGGCGAAGGTCGAGAACGAACCGGCCTGGATGATGTAGTTGCCGGGTTCTTCCACCTTGGGTGTGGTCGGCTGCGGCTTGCTCGCAGTGGGCGGCGGCGGTGGCTCGCCGGCTGGCGATGAACTGCTGCTGGAAGTCGTCTTCGCCGGGCGTTGATCCGGGTATTGCTCTTCCGGGATCACTACCTCGTAGTTGGGCAGCATTTTGTAGAAGGAAAACCGCGGCTCTTCCTCGGCGGCGTCCGTGGCCGCCGAGCCATCGCCTTGGTTCACTGACAGCGGCTGACTGCCGCTCTGTTGCATCGGGACTGCCACCTGTTCCTGCATGGTGGTGCCTGAGGGTCGGGCAAAGACATAGAACCCGGCCGCTACGACCAGGCCGATACACAGCCCGCACAGCATCCAGACCCAGCCGGGCGGACCGGCGCTGGCCGCACGCTTGCTTGGCGTGGATCGTGCGGCGGCCTTGCGCGGCGGCGCTTTACGCTTGCCCTTGGTGGGCGGTGCGTTACGGCGCGACGAGTAATCGCGGGACATGAAGCAAACCTCTGGGTCGAGTCACGAACAGGAGCGCGCAGGGCGCCAGGAACTATCGCTGGCTACATGCGCTCAGGAGCGCTGACACCCAGCAGGGCCAGCCCGTTGCCCAGTACCTGCCGCGCGGCGGCAACCAGCGCCAGGCGGGCGTTGCGCAGGCTCGGGTCGTCGACCAGAAACTGCTGCGCGTTGTAGTAGCTATGAAACGCGTCTGCAACCTCGCGCAGATAATGCGGGACAGCCTGCACGGCGCGCTCGGCGGCTGCCGTCTCGATCACTTCGCCGAAGCGCGAGATCACGCGGATGAGGTGCTGCTCGTGATCGGCGGTCAATAGCGTGATATCGGCAGCGTTGCGCTCGAACGTGCGTCCGCGCTCCTCGGCCTGACGCAGCACGCTGCAGATTCGTGCATGGGCATATTGCACATAGTAGACCGGATTCTCTTCCGACTGGCTGCGGGCCAGATCGATATCGAAGGTGAGCTGGGAATCCGACTTGCGCGCCGCCAGAAAATAACGCGTCGCATCGCGCCCCACCTGATCGATGAGATCGCGCAGCGTCACATAGGAGCCGGCACGCTTGGACAGCTTCACCTCGGCGCCGCCGCGCATCACCGTGACCATCTGATGCAGGACATATTCCGGCCAGCCCTGCGGGATACCGAT
>Ga0207878_100522_pt1 | contig 11393 bp, 14 predicted proteins | sample LinPmetageLP41_FD_184053 | JGI IMG/M metagenome (GOLD analysis project Ga0207878, IMG submission 184053) | Marine viral communities from the Pacific Ocean - LP-41 (SPAdes) | ecosystem: Environmental > Aquatic > Marine > Oceanic | place: Pacific Ocean | collected 2010-08-27 | reverse complement strand
AAGGGCTGCGGCGAGGCGGGGACGGTGGGCGCGATGGCCGCCGTCGGCAATGCCGCGCTGGACGCCCTGTGGGACCTGGGGCTGCGCCGGGTCGACATGCCGTTCACGCCATCGCGTGTCTGGTCGATGCTGCAACAAGCAAAGGGTTCGATTGCCGCTGAGTAACTTCATCACTCGCCTGTTCGGGTGTGACAGGGCGGGGATCACCCGCAATGTCGCGCGCGCGCAGACGCATGTGGTTCTGATCGACGGGACGTTTTCGTCGTTGCAACCGGGAACCGAGACGTCGATCGGACTGACCTATCGCTTGTTGGCAAGGCAGGGTGCGCATTGCCTCTATTACGAACCGGGGATCGAATGGCGCGGATGGCGCAATTTACCCGAAGTGATGGCCGGCGTCGGCATCAACCACCAGATCAGGCGCGCCTATCAGTTTCTGGCCGAACGCTATCGCCCCGGTGATCGTATTTTTCTGCTGGGGTATTCGCGGGGCGCCTATGCGGTGCGGGCGCTGGCGGGCCTGATCGACCGCATCGGCCTGCTGCGGCCCGAACATGCCAGCGACGATCTGGTGCTGCGGGCCTATGGCCATTATCGCGACGACCCTATCCATCCGGGCGCGCGCAGCTTCGCGGCGCAGTATTGCCATACACGGGCCGGGATCACCGCCGTCGGTGTGCTGGATACGGTGCAGGCGGTGGGCATCCGCTGGCCGATCCTGTGGCGTCTGTTTCCCAAGGTCCATGCCTTTCGGTCGCATCGTCTTGGGCAATCGGTCGAATACGGGTTTCACGCCATGGCGTTGGATGAAAACCGCAATGCCTATGCGCTGGACCGCTGGCGCACGCGGGGCAACCGGACGGCCAGTGTGGAGCAGGTCTGGTTTCGCGGCACACATGGCGATGTCGGTGGGCAGTTGAACGGGCGAACGACAGCCCGGCCCCTGGCAAATGTTCCACTGGTCTGGCTGCTGTCGGAACTGGAGCGTGTCGGTCTGGACCTGCCCGGCGGCTGGCAGGATGGTCTTCCGACCGACGCGACCGCGCCGTCGGCGGGCAACTGGGGCGGGTTCGGACCGGTATTCCTGTCGCGCAGACGGCGGCGCGTGGGGCAGGACCCCAGTGAATGGCTGCACCCGAGTGCGGAGGGCCACCGCGCGGCGCGGCAGTTGCGGATCTGGGCTGCCCGGCAGGGAGACACCGTTCGGAGTGAGACGGACGCGGCCGAATAGGCACCGCGCCCGTTGCTTCATCAGATGTCGTGCAGTGACTGCCGCATCCGGGCCATATGATCGTCCCAGCCCTTGTCCAGCGCCAGGATCAGATCGAACGCCGCTGCCCCTTCGGGCAAGCCTTCGTGGGTCATCGACAGCCGGGTTCCGTCGGCGACATCCTCCAGTCGCCAGCGAACCGTGCTGGTCGCCTCACCCATCGGGGCGACGGTAAAGCTGTAGTCGAGACGCGAATAGGGTTCTGCCAGAAGAACTTCGCCCCATATCAGCCTGTCTCCGCTGTCGGTTCCGAACAGCTCGTATGGACCCGCAACCAGCGGTTTCTCCGGCTTGTGGAACCAGATCGCAAGCTTGTCAGGCTCGGTCAGATAGGCCCAGACCTGTGCGGGTGAGGCCCTCAGGTAAATGGATTTCCGGAGGGTTCGGTCAGACGTCGTATGGCCGGTCATTGCATGTCCTTTTCAATGGATGCCCTGAGGCGGGAAAGCCGGTCGTCCCAGAAGGCGTCGAAATATCCGAACCAGTCGAAAACCTGCTTCAGCCCCTGGGGGTTCAGCGTGTTGATCCGGGCGCGGCCTTCCGGACGCACGGTGATGAGATTGCCGTCGCTCAGAACGGACAGGTGCTTCTTGACGGCTGCGCGGGTCATGTCGAAATTTTCGGCGACCTCGGCGATGGTCATGTCCTGCTGTGCAAGCATCATCAGGATGTCGCGTCGGGTCGGGTCCGCCAACGCGCGAAACGCGGCCTGCGCGGTCATTGGCCTGCCGATTCGACCTGGGCGCTACGGATCATGCGGACAAGGATGGGAAATTCGGGCATATCAGACACCTTCGTAATACCATTCGGTATCAGTATATATGAAACCTTATGGTATCATGTCAAGGGTGTCACCGGACACTGCCGCTGCACAGGGTTACGCTCGCCTCCAAAGCAGAGGGTTTCCTGCCTAACGCCTCACCTGAGAGGCCTGATCCGCAGCATCGTGATCCGGTTCGCCTCGCGGGACGCGACCTCGAAACGGAAGCCATGGAAACTGAATACCTGACCCTTGGTGGGAATCGTCTGCGCCTCGTGGATGACCAGGCCGGCGACGGTGTTCGCCTCGTCGTCCGGCAGGCCCCAGTCGGTCGCGCGGTTCAGATCGCGGATCGTCATGGCACCGTCGATCAGATAGCTGCCATCGGCTTCCGGCAACAGCTCCGGCTCCTCGGGGTGGTCGTATTCGTCGGTGATCTCGCCCACGATCTCCTCCAGAATATCCTCCAGGGTGATCAGACCCTGCAACGCGCCGTATTCGTCCACCACCAGCGCGAAATGCGTATGGCGGCGCAGAAACTGACGCATCTGATCGTCCAGCGTCGTGGTTTCGGGGATGAAATACGGCTCCATCATCACCTGCGTCACATCCAGACGTTCGACCGCATCTATACCACCGTCCTGCCCACGGACCAGACGGTCGATGGCCCGCAGCAGATCCTTGGAATGCAGGACGCCGATGATGTTCTCCGGTTCGTCGCGATAGACGGGCAGGCGGGTGTGACGGCTGGCCAGCGACTGGTCCAGAATCGCGGCGGGCGCGGAATCGACGTTTACCATCTCGATGCCGGAACGGTGCAGCATGATCTCCTCGACGAAGCGGTCGGCCAGGTCCAGCGCGCCAAGCAGGCGGTCGCGGTCCTCCTTCTCGACGTTGCCTTCGGTATGGCCCAGGGCGATGGCACCCATGATTTCCTCGTGCGCGGACATGATGTTGCTATCGGGGTCGGTGTCGACGCCGAACAACCCCAGAACCACACGCACGAAGGCCCGGACAGCCGAGACGATCGGACTGAACACCCGGATCACGATGGCGATGGCCGGGGCGACGCGCGATGCGGCCGACTCGGGGTTGGTGATGGCATAGGTCTTGGGCAGCACCTCGGCGAAAACCAGAACCAGCGCCGTCATTACCAGAGTCGCGATGGCCACGCCCTGTTGCCCGAACAGCGTCGTAAACAGCGCGGTCGCCAGAGAGGCCGACAGGATGTTGACGATGTTATTGCCCAGAAGGACGCTGCCGATCAGACGTTCGTTGTCTTCGGTCACGGCAAGTGCGCGGGAAGCCCCTGCGCTGCCCTTGTCGGCCTGATTGCGCAGCTTGGCGCGACTGGCGGCGGTCAGGGCGGTTTCGCTGCCCGAAAAGAACGCCGACAGGATCAGCAGCAGGACGATGCCCGCCGCCGTGCCCCAGGTCGCGCCCCAGTTGATCGTGTCGATAGTGTTTTCCATGTCGGAGTTATGCGCGGCCCCTGCACCTGCGGCAATGGGCGTCACTTCCTCTTGGCATAAATATCCCCTGTTGCGTCACTTATTCCCGCGCCAGCGGATGATACGTCAGCACCAGCTCCTTCAGGCGGCTTTCCAGAACATGCGTATAGATTTCGGTCGTCGAGATATCGGCATGCCCCAGCATTGTCTGGATCGCCCGCAGATCGGCACCGCCCGCCAGCAGATGCGTGGCGAAGGCATGGCGCAGAACGTGCGGGCTGACCCGGTTGGGGTCAAGCATGGCGAAGGCCGACAACGCTTTGATACGACTGTGAAACCAGACGCGGGTCAGGTGTCCGGCCTTGCCTCGCGACGGGAACAGATGCGGCGAGACGGGCGCGCCGCTGTCGATCTTCGCACGCGCCTGTTCGGTGTCGCGGTGCGCAAGCCATGCGGCCATCGCATCGCGGGCAGCAGGCGACAGCGGGACCATGCGTTCCTTGCCGCCCTTGCCGCGCACCAGAAGCATCCGGGGATCGCCCCGCGCGGCGGAGACCGGCAGACCGATAAGCTCCGACACGCGCATGCCCGTCGCATAGAGAAGTTGCATCAGGCAGGTGTCGCGCAGGCGCTCGGCCTCGGTCTCCCCCATGTCCTCCGCCGCCGACAGCAGGGCATCGACGTCCGCCTCCGACAGGGTTTTCGGCAGGGATTTCGGCTTTTGCGGGCCGGTGATGCGGATCGCCGGATCGTCGTCGCGCAGCCCTTCCTCGTGCGCGAAGCGGTAAAGGCCCCGGATCGCCGACAACCGCCGCGCGCGGGTCGAAGCGGCCAGACCTTCGGCCTCGCAGGCGATCAGAAAGGCCTCGATCTGGGTCCGGGTGGCGGTGCCGACCCCATGGCCACGCGCTTCCAGATGGGCGGCATAGGCGTCCAGATCACGGCGATAGGCCATCAGCGAGTTCAGGGCGGCACCGCGTTCCGCCGCCTGCGCTTCAAGGAACAGGTCGACCCAGGCACTGCCGTCGCCGCTCATGCCAGCAGCAGTTGCAGAGCCGTGCGCCGGGCCACGTCCAGCAGTCCGACAGACCTGAAGAACGCCAGCGCATCGGCGATATCCTGCGGATCGGCCTGGGCACCGCCCGACAGCAGGCTCGCCGCTTCCAGCAGGGCCTCGGCCAGCCGTTCGCCTTGGGCCATACGGGTCAGACGGTCGGGGGCCGGGCCCGTCAGCCCGTCTGAAATGGCCTGCATCAGATTTCCGGGCGGGGGGGGCGCAGCGAAGTCGTCCTGTGCAATGGCGACGGCGAAGGCGTCGCGCGGCAGGGTCGGACTCGCGTCGCGGGCGACGCGTTTGTAGGCGGGCGACAGCAATCCGACGCGCAGGGCCAGATCCGCCGCCGAACCGTTCAGCCTGACCTGCGACAGCCGCTCGCCATAGAGATCGGCAAAGGGCACCAGCAGTCCGGCCTCCCGCATGCGTGCCACTGCCTGTGGCAGCGCGCTGGCTACCGCCACAGGATCGCCGGCGATCAGTGCGGTGTCCAGTTTCTGGATCGAGGCGGCCCGGTCCCAGACGCCGCCCGACGCGGACGGACGCCCTTCGGTATAGAGCGCCAGTAGCCGGTTCGGGTCCAGCGCGCGGGCGCGAACCAGACGTTCCGCCGCTTCGATCTGGGATTTCCAGCCGGTCGTGGGCCGCAGATCGGCAACCGCGAAGGCCAGTGGCAGGTCCAGCGTCGGAGGCGTCTCGCCGATGCCGTCCAGCAAACGGAACGCCAGCGGAGTCATCGGACGTGGCGGAACCGGTGGCGGCAGTCCCTCGAACAATTCGGGGTCGAGAAAGTTGGCCAGCAGCGCGTCTTCCTCATCGGTGATCATCCCCAACGCGCGCCCGGTGTCCAGCGTCAGGGCGGCGGCGGCCCAGTCGCCCGATCGAGACAGGCAGAAGATGCGCGCGGGCAGGGTGGGCGCGACGCCCGGATTGGCGGTCATCGCATCGCAGGCGCGGGTGTCGAAACCGGTCAGCAGCGACGTGTCCCACCACCGCCGGAAGGCTTCGGGATCGGTCGCGCCTGCACGTTCCAGCAACGCCTGCGCCTGATCCAGCGCACCGAAGCGCAACAGCCCGTCGATGCGCGCGAAAAACAACCTGTCGGTGTCCCCGGCGGCGCGGGGCGGGTCCAGTTCGGCCAGCATCAGCATCAGCGCCAGATCCTGCATCGCCGGTATGGCGTCCCCCGGCAGAGTCTGGATCAGGTCGGCAATTCGTTCCGGATCGGATCCGGCCACGGCATCGCGCGGCAGACCGGTCAGGCGGGTCGACAAAAGACCCACGGCGTCGCGCCGCGTCTGTCCCAGCGGCATGACAGTGACTTCCGGGCCGGTCAGGGGGACAGCCACAGGTTCGTCCATGGTGGAAGAGGCTTGCGGCGCGGCCAGACTGTCGGACAGCCAGGGAATTGCCGATTCGGGTGCGCCCTGCGCGGCGACGGCCATTGGAAGCAGCCCTGCGATCAGTGCAAGACCTGCGCAGGCCAGCCGCCGATCACCCCGCATCGATTTCGATCGTGGTGCTGACCGGGGCTGTCTCGGGCTCCATCAGATAGGAATATCCGAATAGTCCGATCGTGCCGAGCACGAGCAGAATTAGAAGGTATTTTAAAAATCGGAACATGCCTGCCTGCCTGTTATCATTGCATCCATTGTGGCGGGCGGAGATATAGTTGGCAATCGGTCAAGCGACAGGTCAAGGAAACGTCATGCGGGCGATGGGCGACAAGATGCCGGAAGAGGCGGGACAAGCGGAACGGCGTGTAACCGCCGAGACCGGCCTCAGTCTGACGCGTCCGGTCGTGCTTGTCGGCATGATGGGCTGCGGCAAGACCGCTGTCGGCACCGCGCTTGCCAGCCGTCTGAACGTGCCATTCCGCGACACCGACGAGGCGCTGGAGTCGGCCGCGCGCATGACCATCCAGGAGATTTTCGACCGCGACGGCGAGGCCTTCTTCCGCGCCCGCGAGAGCGAGGTTCTGCGCCGTCTGCTGGAACAGGGTCCGGGTATCCTCTCGACCGGGGGCGGGGCGTTTCTGCGCCCTGAAAACCGTGGCGTCATAGGCAAGTCGGGCGTGTCGGTCTGGTTGAAGGCGGACGGCGAACTGCTCTGGTCGCGGGTGAAGCACCGCACCACGCGCCCGCTTTTGATGACCGACGATCCGAAAGCGACATTGCTGGCCCTGCTGGCCGAGCGTACAGACTCCTATTCAGAGGCCAGCCTGACGGTTCAGTCCGTGCCGGGACTGTCGATCGCGCAGATGGTCGATCGCGTCATCGCCGCCCTGCAAGACGCCGCCATCCTGACATGAGGCCTGAATGACCGACATCGTACATGTTCCTTTGGGGGACCGGGCATATGACGTGCACGTCGGGCAGGGGTTGTTCGCGCAGGCGGGCGATCTGATCGCGCCGTTGCTGGGCCGTCCCCGCGTCTTCGTCGTGTCCGAGCGGCGGGTGGCGGGGCTGCATCTGGATCGGTTGCAGAACGGTCTGGGCGACATCGAGGCCCCCGCATTGTTGCTGGAACCGGGCGAAGCGACCAAGGGCTGGGCCGGGTTGACGCAGGTGGTCGAATGGTTGCTGGACCAGAAATGCGAACGTGGCGATGTGGTGGTGGCACTGGGCGGCGGCGTGATCGGCGATCTGGTGGGGTTCGCCGCGGCGATCCTGCGGCGCGGCGTGCGATTTGTGCAGGTGCCGACGTCTTTGCTGGCACAGGTGGATTCGTCGGTCGGCGGCAAGACCGGGATCAACACGCGGCACGGCAAGAACCTTGTCGGCGCCTTTCATCAGCCGTCGCTGGTGATTGCGGACGTCGACGTGCTGGACACACTGACGCCGCGTGATTTCCGGGCCGGGTATGGCGAGGTGGTGAAATACGGGTTGCTGGGCGACGCGGATTTTTTCGAATGGCTGGAGGACAACGCGCCCCGTCTGGCGGACGACGCCGCATTGCGGGTGCAGGCCGTGCGTCATTCGGTGCAGATGAAGGCCGATATCGTCGCACGCGACGAGACCGAACAGGGGGATCGCGCGCTGCTCAACCTGGGGCACACGTTCTGTCACGCGCTGGAGGCGGCGACCGGATTCGGCGACCGTCTGCTGCATGGGGAGGGCGTCGCCATCGGCTGTGCCCTGGCGTTCGAGCTGTCGTGGCGTCTGGGCCTGTGTTCGCAGGAAGATCCCAGCCGTGTGCGGGCGCATTTGCAGACGATGGGCCTGTCCCGCGACCTGCGCGACATTCCCGGCGACCTGCCGGGGCCGGAGGGGCTTCTGGCATTGATGGGGCAGGACAAGAAAGTCGTGGATGGCACGCTGCGCTTCGTCCTGGCGCGCGGTATTGGTGAGGCGTTCGTTACTTCGGACGTGCCCGCGGATGCGGTGCTCGGGGTGCTGCGGGCGTCGGCCTAGCGCCCGGAACGGTCGCCGTCGTCCCGTCGCGGATCATCCGCCATCTGCTGCAGATCCCGCAACACCGCTACCCGGATGGCCGAGGCCAGTCCCGCACTTACGCCCCGGTCCCGGTCGATCTGCGCGGCCAGCGCGTTGATCGACAGGCCCTTGGCCCGCGCCATGTCGACGAAAGCGGTCCAGAACGCCTCCTCCAGCGACACCGATGTGCGGTGGCCATGCAGGGTCAGCGATCGTTTGCGGGGTCGTGCGTCGGTCATTCTATTTCGTGGTCATCGACGTGACGTTGCGCCTTGTCGGCCTGCGCCTTTTCGACGTCCTTTTCGGCTCTGGTGCGACCGAACCGGGCGGCATTCGCATCCGCCCGGACCTTCTTCGCATCCCGGTCGCGCGCCTTGCGGGCCGCGGAGAGGGAGACGACCTTGCCTGTCACTTCGGACCGATCATCAATTTCGGATCGACGACCCGGTCAAAGGTTTCCTCGTCCACCAGACCCATGGCCAGTGCCTCTTCTTTCAGCGTCGTGCCGTTCCTGTGGGCCGTCTTCGCAACCTTGGTGGCGTTGTCATAGCCGATGGTGGGGGCCAGCGCCGTCACCAGCATCAGCGACTCCTTCATCAGCTTGTCGATGCGTTCGATATTGGCTTTCGTTCCCACCACCATGTTGTCGGTGAAGCTGCCCGCCGCGTCGCCCAGAAGCTGCATGCTCTGCAATACATTGTAGGACATCATCGGGTTATAGACGTTAAGCTCGAAATGGCCCTGCGATCCGGCAAAGCCGACGGCGGCATCATTCCCCATGACATGGGCGCAGACCATGGTCAGCGCCTCGGCCTGCGTCGGGTTCACTTTACCCGGCATGATCGACGATCCCGGCTCGTTTTCAGGCAGGATCAATTCGCCCAGTCCTGACCGTGGACCGGAGCCAAGAAGACGCATGTCATTGGCGATCTTGAACAGGCTGGCGGCAACGGTCCTGAGCGCGCCGGAGAACATGACCATCGCGTCATGGGCGGCCAGCGCCTCGAACTTGTTGGGGGCGGTGACGAAGGGAAGCCCCGTGATTTCAGCGATTTCCGCGGCGACCTTCTCGGCGAACCCCTTGCGGGTGTTAAGGCCGGTGCCGACCGCCGTGCCGCCCTGCGCCAGTTCATAGATATCGGGCAAGCAGGCTTCGACCCGCTCGATCCCCTTTTTCACCTGATGCGCATAGCCGCCGAATTCCTGCCCCAAAGTCAGCGGCGTGGCATCCTGCGTATGCGTGCGCCCGATCTTGATGATGTCCTTGAACTCATCCGATTTCGCGGCCAGCGCATGGTGCAGCTTGTGCAGACCGGGCAGCAACGTATCGCGCGCCATCATGCCGATGGCGACATGCATCGCGGTCGGGAAGGTGTCGTTGGACGACTGCCCCATGTTGCAATGGTCATTGGGATGCACGGGATCCTTGGAGCCGATCACACCCGACAGGATTTCAATGGCGCGGTTCGAGATGACCTCGTTGGCGTTCATGTTCGACTGTGTACCCGATCCGGTCTGCCAGACAACCAGCGGGAAGTTGTCGTCGAACTTGCCGTCGATTACTTCCTGCGCGGCGGCCGAAATTGCACCCGCCCGTTTGGCGTCCAGATCGCCGAAGCCGAAATTCACGGCCGCCGCCGCCTTTTTGACCACACCCAGCGCGCGCACGATGGCGACGGGCTGACGCTCCCAGCCGATGGGGAAGTTCAGGATCGACCGCTGCGTCTGCGCGCCCCAGTATTTGTCGGAGGGCACCTCCAGCGGGCCGAAGCTGTCGGTTTCGGTGCGCATGTCGGTCATCACGATCTCCGGTGGTCTGTCATCTCGATGAGGCGGACATAACGAAGGCTGCCGCACAGGTCCATTGCCCGCGCGCATACGCCCGTCAGACACCGCGCTGAAAGGAAAAGACACGCGCAGGGGGCAGGTTGCGCCAGACCTTGGGGCCGGCGATGCAGGCAAGGCCCAGTTCGTCCAGCGTCTGCGAGGCCACCGGCTGACGCATTCCGTAGGTGAATTGCAGAATGCGACCGCCCGGCAGCAGCCGGTCATGCGCTGCCACCATGATGGCCAGCACCACATCGGCGGGAATCGACCGCAAGGGCAGGCTGGAAACGATGGTGCTGACCCGCGGCAGATTCAGCGCCACAAGGTCCGTGGCACTGGCCGGATAGATCCGCACGCCCGGACACCGGCGGGCGAGGATGTCGCAGAACGTAGGGTTCATCTCGACCGCGTGGATGTCCGATGCGGGCACGCCGCGGCCCAATATGGCCTGGGTAATCGCGCCGGGACCAGGCCCCAGTTCTATCACCGGACCTGTCCCGACACCGAGTCCATCGGTCATTTCCCGGCCCAGGAAGCTCGAAGATGGCAGGATCGCACCGACTTCCTGGGGTCGCGCAAGGATCTGTCCGAGAAACTGGGAGAGGTGCAGCGACATCAGATGATCCCTGTAAGATACGTCGCCCACGCGGAACGAACCGACTGCTGAGTTGTGGGGCAGAATGTCGGACGTCAATACATCTTGGGATGATCTACAAAGACGTGATCGCGCAATCTTCGGGTCCGGCCTATTTGCGGAAGCGATCCAGGCTGACGACTTCGGCATCCTGGCGCGGTGCAGGTTCTTCCTCAAGCTCGGCGAAGGGGGCCTCATCTCCGTCATCGGGGCCGTCGGGGTCGTCATCTTCATGCCGCTCGAACCGGAAACCGAATTCGACGGACGGATCGACGAAGGTCTTCATCGCCGCCCAGGGCACGGTCAGGGTTTCCTGACTGTCTCCGAAATTGAGCGTCACGGAAAACCCGTCATCCCGCACATCCAGGTTGTCGTACCAGTGTTGTAACACGATGGTCATGTCGTCGGGATAGCGGTCCCGCAGCCACGCCGCGATTTCGACGCCGTCGAAATTGGTGTCGAACGAGATGAAAAAATGGTGGTCGCCCGGCAAACCCTGCTCGGCCACGCGGAGAAATACCCGTTTGATGAGGTCGCGCATGGCATCGTGCATCAGCGTGCCGTAGTCGATCGTCGCAGATGAATCTGTCATTGGCCCCTCGGTGTGTCGCCTGGGAAAAGTAGAACAGAGCGGCGGAGGAGCGGCAAGGGCAGGTCGGGTGGAAAGCGGCGATATGCGACAAAGGTCATATCAAACCACCAGACCTTCGGGTCCGGGCAAGCCCGCCTTTATCAGAAAGCGGAGGGATGAAAACGCGGACTTTCGTTGCCTGAGCGTCTTTCGCATGGGTGAAAGGCGCATTGCCCCTAGGTGTTTGATCCCACGGTTTGATGGTGCGATCCATTCGATGGACTGGAAGGAAGCACTATGGGACAAGTTCGTCACGGCAGCGCCACGACCACGTACGCCGTCAGAGCAGCAATACAGCGATCGCAAGCTTCGATCGCGGGGTTGAGCCGAGA
>Ga0207878_100521_pt1 | contig 11431 bp, 7 predicted proteins | sample LinPmetageLP41_FD_184053 | JGI IMG/M metagenome (GOLD analysis project Ga0207878, IMG submission 184053) | Marine viral communities from the Pacific Ocean - LP-41 (SPAdes) | ecosystem: Environmental > Aquatic > Marine > Oceanic | place: Pacific Ocean | collected 2010-08-27 | reverse complement strand
GCGCCCTGCAGTGCCTCGAGACGCGTGCGCATCTCGCGGGCCGCCTTGTTGGTAAAGGTCACCGCCAGAATGGCGTAGGGAGAGACGCCTTCGGCCTGCATCAGCCAGGCGATGCGATGCACCAGCACCCGGGTCTTGCCGGAACCGGCGCCGGCCAGCACCAGCATATTGCCGGGCGGCGCGGCGACGGCCTCGCGCTGATTGGCGTTGAGGGAGTCGATTAGTGCCGAGACATCATCCATTGGGTACCGTGCGGGGCCTGCTGATGGGAATGGAAAAGAGCGCCAGCTTAACATAGCCGGCAAGCCCCGCCGGGGCGCTTAGCGCTTGTCTGAAGACTGTCCACGCTCGGTGGCGGCATCTTTGGCGGCGGCGTCAATCGCCGCATCCTGCGGGCGCTCCGAGGAAGTTCTGGAGACACCCGGCGATGCCGAAGCGCTTGGCGATGTCGAGACGCCGGGCGATGCCGAAGCGCTTGGCGATGTCGAGACGCCGGGCGATGCCGAGGCGCTTGGCGATGTGGAGACGCCTGGCGACGCGCGGTGCTCGGATCCGGCAGCCGGCTTGTCGGCGCTGGATGGCTTGTCGGATGGCTTGTCGGAGGGTCTGTCGGATGGCTTGTCAGACAGCCCTGAAGAAGCCGTTGGCTTGTGCAGATCCTGAGTGATCGCCTCGGGTCTGGGCGGCGGCTCGATCACCGTTTCGTGGTGCATGTCGGCGAGCTTCTCGGCGCCCTTGGCGACGTGGTGGTACATCTCGCGATAGTCCTCGACCATTCGCGTCATGGTCGCGGAGACCTGTTCGAAGTGCTCGCGAACGTCATCCTTGTAGACCTTGTGTTCGCGGTTGAGCTCGCGCATCGGTTCGGTATTGTGACCGCCCATCCTGGTGCCCAGCCAGTAGCCGACCAGCACCCCGATGGCACCGACGGCCACCGCGATGGCAATCCAGGGTCCTACGCCAATGCTCTCCATAAATCAGCCGCCTCTTGTGTGTTGGAAAGTTCAAATCGTTGATTTGTGACTATGCCGCCGTAAGCATGACAATGAAGACCGGTCGCATAGCACAATGGTTCCTTACCTAAGCATAATTGGAAACCTTTTTGCCAGTCCGGCCAAAGCTCAGAGTTTCAATGAAAATCCCGGCTACGGGTGCTCAGTCCTTCCAGCATGCCGGAGAGATCGACCAGGCGTTTGGCGATGATATGGCGGACGCCCTGCTGGCTTTCAAGCTTTCCCACCACCCGCAGCAATCGCGATTCGAGCAGAATCCGACGATAGCGTACGGCGAGATTTGGCCAGACCACCACATTGACCATGCCAAATTCGTCCTCGAGCGTCAGAAAAGTCACACCCTTGGCGGAGCCGGGCCGCTGGCGCCCGACCACCAGCCCAGCGATCGCCACGCCGATATCGCTCGGCAGAGCGGCCAGCCGCTTCGAATCCACCACGCCCCCCAACCCCCGAATACCGCCCGACTGGCAGCGCTGTCGCAACAGCAACATCGGATGCGGCCCCAGCGTGGTGCCGAGCGTGGCGTAGTCCGCCTTGATCGCCTCGCCCACCTCGATGGCCGGCAACACCAGTGCTTCCTCTTCGACGTCGGCAGCGCTCTCCATATCGGCCTGGGCGAACAGCGGCAGCGAAGCCTCGATGCCGGCCGTGGCCCAGCGCGCCCGATGACGATCCCCTGCCAGCCCTTCCAGCGCGCCGGCATCGGCGAGCCGCGAGAGCACCGTCCGCTTGACCCCGGACCGCGCCGCCAGGCGTTCGACGCTGTCGCAGTCGGGCGTGTCGCGCGCCGCCAGCAGGCGTTCGCCTTCGCTTTCGGCAAGCCCCTTGATCATGTGCAGACCCAGCCGGATCGCCAGCTGACCAGTGCTTTTGGGGGCGTCCTCCAGCGTGCTCTCCCACTGGCTGGTGCGAATATCGACCGGGCGCACCTCGACGCCGTGACGGCGGGCGTCCTGCAGCATTTGGTCCGGCGAATAGAATCCCATCGGCCAGCTGTTGATCAGGGCGCAGGCGAAGATCGCCTGCTGATGACACTTGAGCCAGCAGCTGGCGTAGGTCAATAGCGCAAAACTGGCAGCGTGGGATTCGGGAAAGCCGTAGCTGCCGAAGCCCTTGATCTGCTCGAAGATGCGCTCGGCGAAGCTCAGCTCGTAGCCGCGCGCCAGCATGCCCTCGACGATGCGCTGGCGATGGGGCTCGAGCCCGCCGTGCCGCTTCCAGGCGGCCATCGAACGGCGCAACTGGTCGGCCTCGCCGGGGCTGTAGCCGGCCGCTTCGATCGCTAGCGCCATCACCTGTTCCTGAAACAGCGGGACGCCTAGCGTGCGCTCGAACACCGCCTTGACCACCTCGGAAGGATAGGTCACCGGTTCCTCGCCGTTACGCCGCTTGAGATAGGGATGCACCATGTCGCCCTGGATCGGCCCGGGGCGCACGATCGCCACTTCGATCACCAAATCGTAGAACTTGGCCGGCTTGAGCCGCGGCAGCATCGCCATCTGCGCGCGGGATTCGATCTGGAACACGCCGATCGTGTCGGCGCGCTGGATCATGGCGTAGGTCTCGGCGCACTCCTTGGGAATCGTCGCCAACTCATGGTCGATCCCGCGGTGATAGCGCAGCAAATCGAGACTGCGCCGCAGCACCGTCAGCATGCCCAGCGAGAGGACGTCGACCTTGAGCAGGCCGACCAGATCGAGATCATCCTTGTCCCACTGGATCACGGTGCGCTCGGGCATGGCGGCGTTCTCCACCGGCACCAGAGTGTCAAGCGGGGCGTCCGAAATCACGAATCCGCCCGGGTGCTGAGAGAGATGGCGCGGAAAGCCCACCAGCGTGCCGGCCAGCACCAGCAGGCGCTTGAGCATCGGTTCTTCGGGTTCAAAGCCTTGTTCGCGCAGACGCGCCGCGTCGGGGATGACATCGGTCCAGCGACCGGCGCAGCGGGCGAGCTGATCGATACGCTCCGGCGCGAAGCCCAGCGCCCGGCCGATATCGCGGATCGCCCCGGCGGCGTGGTAATGGCTGACCACGGCGGTCAGCGCGGCGCGATGGCGGCCGTAGCGGCGAAAGACGTACTGGATCACCTCCTCGCGGCGTTCGTGTTCGAAATCGACATCAATATCCGGCGGCTCGTCACGCTCGCGGGAGATGAAGCGCTCGAACAGCAGCGATGTCTGCGAGGGATCGATGGAGGTGATGCCCAGCGCGTAACAGACCGCCGAGTTGGCCGCCGAGCCGCGACCCTGACACAGAATCTGCTGTTCCCGCGCGAAGGCGACGATGTCGTGCACGGTGAGGAAATAATGCTCGTAGCCGAGCTCTTCGATCAGCGCGAGTTCGTAGTCGATCTGCCTGGCGACCGTCTCCGGCACGCCCTCCGGCCAGCGCTGCCGGCAACCTTCTGCCGTCAGCTCGCGTAGCCACTCCGCCGGCGTATTACCGGCCGGCACCACTTCGTGGGGGTAGGTGTATTCGAGCTCGCTCAGATCAAAGCGGCAGCGCGCCGCCAGTGCCACGCTCTCGGCCATCAATTCGGTGGGATAGATCGCGGCTAGCGCGTCACGGCTGCGCAGATGGCGTTCGCCGTTGGCAAACAGGGCATCGCCGGCCTCGAACACGCTCTGGTGATGGCGAATCGCGGTGAGGCAATCCTGCAGCGCACGCCGCCCTCGCGCATGCATGTGGACATCGCCCGCTGCCAGCGCCGGAATGCCCAGCGTTTCGGCCAGGGTTTGCAGTTGAGCGAGACGCGCGGCATTGTCGCAGCCATTGTCGAAACCGTAGTGGAGCTCCACCGCCAGCCACAGTCGCCCGGGGAAGACGCGGGCCAGCCGCTCGCCCACTTCATGATCACCCAGCTCATGATCACCCATCTCACGCTCGGGCACCTCATGATCCGGCACCACCTCGGGGATCCACAGCGCGAATAGGCCCTCGCCGCCGTCGAGTTCGTCGAAATCCGCTTCGAACAGCCGATATTCGCCCTTGGGCGCGCGCCCGCGAACGCGGGTGATCAATCCGCACAGCGCCTCGTAGCCGCGCCGGTTTTCCACCAGTAACACGATCCTGATACCACACTCGGTGCGAAATTCGGCCCCGACGACCAAGTCGACACCGTGCTCCCGCGCCGCCTGCCAGCCACGCACGATGCCCGCCAGCGTCGCCTCGTCGGTAATCGCCAGGGCGCGATAGCCGAGCCGCGCAGCACGTTCGAACAGCTCCGAAGCCGTGGAAGCACCGCGCTGGAAGCTGAACGCGGAGAGGCAGTGCAGCTCGGCGTAGTCGATCAAATCGGACCTCATCCGAACCACCCGTGCAGATACCAGCCGTGCCGTTCCGGCTCGCACCAGACCCAGGCGTGGCGGCCATCGGTCCATTGCGCCAGATAGTAATCGCGGCGGATGTCACCGCCATCCCACCAGCCGCTTTCGATCCGCTCCGGCCCCGCCAACAGCTGCACCACGTCGCCGTCACAGCGCTGCGGCACGCTGGCCAGCCAGCCGGGGCGCGGCGGGCCGGTCGTGGCCTCCCGCGCCCGCGGGCCGGCACCGTTGAGCACTGCCATTTCCGGGCGGTGCTCGCGATGCTCCACCAGCGGCTTGAGTACCGTCTCGCCCAGCCGCGCGACCAGGCGCTGGTGCAGCGTCGCCCAGGCCTGAGCCTGGCGCGCCGGTCCCTCCAACAGTTCCCGCCGCGTCGGTGCATAGTCGGCCAATCGCGGGGCGGAAAGCGTCAGCGTCATCACCGGGCCGGCGAGACGCACACGCTCCAGATGCGAACGGGTCAGTTCGAGCAGCGTGTCAGGATCGCGCTGTACCGCCAGCAGGCCGATGTCGACATTCTGTGGCGGTCCATCCTCGAGTTCGAACTGCAGCCGAAAGCGTTCGACGCCGGCATCCTGGCCGATCAGAAACACGCTCAGCTCCTGCAACAGACGCTTGAGTGGAAAGGCCAGGCCCGCGATGGCGTAGACAGGCTGGTCGAACGCGAAGGTGCGGGAAAAACGCGGCGTCGGGCGATGATAATCCAGCGCCAGCGGCCACTCTCCGCGCAGTTCGGCCAGATGACGCATCAGGCCGGCCCCGAAACGTCGCGCCAGCGCGCTACGCGGCAGGCCGAACAGTTCACCCAGGCGTCGAAAGCCGCTGCGATGCAGGGTCTGCACGATGTCGTGATCGGAATGGATCTGCGACAGCCCGGCACGATCGAGACGCAGCGCGGCCAACGTCGATTCCAGCCCGGCCTCGTCCACCGCCAGTCCGTCGTGGACGTTGACCAGAACCCGCGCCGCCGCGGGGTTGGGGGCGATCACCAGCCGATGGGAAAAGCCGAGCTCGGCGAGTTCCGCGCGCAGGCGGGCCTCCAGCCGCGGCCAGGGGCCGAACAGGTCGAGACTGCTGGCCACTTCGAACACCAGCGCGTGGGGGTAGTGAAGGCTGACCTGAGCGCTGTAGCCGTAGACCCAGCTCGCCAACCGCTGGCGCCAGCGTTCCAGCGCCTCGGCGTCGAACGGCGCCGTCTCGAGCCGCTCGCCCGAGGCAGGTTCAGAACCGTTTTCTGGCGCGGAGTTGGGCGCCTTGGAAAGCGGCGCGGCGCCGGGCGCCTTAAAAAGCGGCGCGTTAAACAGCGCTTCGGCAAAGCCCAGCGCCTGGCCGGGTTTGACTCCCTGCTCGCGCGCGGCGCGATTGGCGGCGCGGATGCACTGCCGCTGCGCCGGCCCGTCGATCAGCGCGAACGGGGCATCGGGGTCGGGCCGGCGGCGCAGCGCGCCTTCCAGCGCCAGGCGCGGAAACAGCAGGCAGGCCCAGCGCATGCCATCAAGCTCCACCGCCGAAGGCGATCCGCTGCGACGGCGGGAAGCTTCCGCGGCACTTGAGGATTTCCAGTTCGGCATGCCGATGCAGCCGCAACCGGAGTGGCGCCGGCGACGCTTCGGCGACTTTCGAAAGCGGCCGATGGATGAACGCCAGCGTATTCCCGCTCGCCGCCGCCACCTGCAGCCGACGCATCAGACGGCTATCGGCCTGGGGCAGCCAGGCGACCACGGCCGCGCAGCAGCCAGCGCGCAGACACTGCTCCGTCGCCCACAGCGCCTCGCGACCCTGCACGTCCAGCCAGTGACACTGTTCAAGCACGACGCCCGCCCGCCGCCATGCCGCCGGATATGGCACCGCCGGCGGCGAGACCAGCATTACCGGTCGTCCTTCGCGGGTCAGGCGAGAAAGTACCGGCCACACCAGGGCCAGTTCGCCATTGCCGGCTCCCGTCGACAGCAGCTCGCTGATCGCGGCTGGCGGCCAGCCGCCACCCGGCAGCATCGCATCGAGTGTTGCATGCCCGCTGGCGATCGCCTCGCCGCGATCGCTATCGACGACCGTCTGGGCGCGCCAGACCTGGCGGCTATCGAGCAGGGATTCCAGCCCGCTCATCGCCATCTCCTTTTACAGGAGGAAAAAGTACAGGAGGGCGAAACCGGCACTACGCGGTAATGCAAAGCGTGACGAAGCGACATGGCGACGACCGGAGGTTACGAATCGAGAGTTTCAGTGTCGCTCACAAACCCGATTACTGTCTATATATACAGTATTTGAAATCTAAAAAACGCCGATCTCAATCGACGTTTCTCGCGGCCAGTGGAGGGTATCCCGGATGGGATCAGGACGGGCTGTTGGGTACTCTCAGCGTGCCCAGACTGCGCTTGATCGCCTTGAGCTGATCGCTGATCTGTGGGCCCCGATTCTTGGCGACGCCGACCGCGAGCACGTCGATGGTCAGCAGATGGGCAATACGTGAGGTCATGGGAATGTAGACCTCGGTATCTTCCTGCACATCGACCGGCAACGGCAGTGTCACCTCGCGAGCCAGCGGCGAATCACTGGGGCACAGCCCGATCACGGTGGCTCCGGCCTTGACCGCCGTCCTGGCGCTGGCGACCAGCGCCCGGGTGCGGCCAGTCTGGGAGATCGCCACCACCACATCCCCCGTCTTCAGGGTGGCGGCAGACATCGCCTGCAGATGCGGGTCGGAGTAGGCCGAGGTCTGGATCTGCAGGCGGAAGAACTTGTGCTGGGCATCGGCGGCGACGATCCCCGACGCGCCGTAACCGTAAAACTCGACCCGGTTGGCCACCGCCAGCGCGGCGATCGCCTTGCCCAGTGCCTCGTTGTCCAGGTCGTCGCGAACCCGCTCCAGTGTCGCGATAGTGCTGTCGAAGATGCCGTGGGAAAACTCGGCGATGCTGTCGCCGTCGTTCATGGTGAACTGGGCGTACTGGCTGCCTCTGGCCATCATCTGCGCCAGCTTGAGCTTGAACTCCTGAAACCCGGCCATGCCCATGGCACGACAGAAGCGCACTACCGTCGGCTCGCTGACCTGCGCCTCGCTGGCCAGATCGGTGATCCGCATCAGGATCACCTCTTCGGGGTTGCGCAGCACGAAGCGCGCCACCTTCTGCTCTGAGCGGCGCAGGCGATCCATGTGCACGCGCAATTCATCGAACAGCGAACGGCTCATGGCTGGCCCTCGGATGGCGACATCAGGCGGTCTCGCCTCTTTATGTTTCGATAAGGAATTCGACGCTCAGTATGCCCGACTCGCGCTGACAGCAACACTTGGCATCAGGGCTTGGCAGGCATGAAAAAAGCCAACCGCCATGATCCTGTAATGTTCCCGAATAGCGGCAACCGGCAGCATCAATCAGAAGCAGCCGGCCGCTCTTCGCCGATCCTCAATGATCCCCAACGACTCTCAACGCGATCCCCAACGACCAGCGGCCGCACCCTCGAAGAGGACAGCGGCCGCTGCCTGCCCGCCATAGCTATTATCCGGCGGGCAAGTCTCTGTCACGCGTCGTGAGGTGACAGGGCTATCGACGCTCTACAAGCTATTGAAGAACACCACGATCACGCTAATCGGCGCCACGTAACGCGACACGTAGTGCCACAGCAATCGACCTTTCGGCCCCAAGCCCAACTCCTGTTTCACGCTCTCGCTATCCAGGAACCAGGCGGTGAAGACGATTGCGGCCAGCCCCGTCAACGGCAGCATCAGCTTGCTGGTGAGCGCGTCGAGCAGGTCGAAGACGTTGAACCCGAACGGCTGGAAGCCGGACCAGACGTTGAACGCCAGCAGCGCGGCAATGCCCAGCGCCCAGGTCGCCAGCGCGGCGACGAACGCCGAGGCCACGCGCGACAGCGGCGTGCGCTCTTCCAGGAATTCCGTCACCGGTTCCAGCAGCGAGATCGCCGAGGTGATCGCGGCCACGGTCAGCAGCGCAAAGAAGATCGTGCCGAACGCCAGCCCCCACGGCATGTGGATGAAGGCCAGCAGCAGGGTAACGAACAGCAGACCCGGTCCGGCGCTTGGGTCCAGATTATTGGCGAACACCACCGGGAAGATCGCCATGCCGGCGCCCAGCGCAATGACGGTATCCAGAATCACCACGGTGCGTGCCGTCTTGATCAGATTGACCTCCTGCCCCAGGTAGGAGCCATAGGCCATCATGATTCCCATCCCCAGCGACAGCGTGAAGAAGGCGTGGCCCAGCGCGGCGAGGACGACGCCGCCATTCAACTTGCTCCAGTCCGGCGAGAACATGAACGCCGCCGCCTCGCCAAAGCCGGTGGTGGTCGCGCCGAAGCCGATCAGCAAAATCAGCGCCACGATCAGCAGCGGCATCAGCCACTTGGCCGCCCGCTCCAGGCCGCCTTTGACACCGCCGGCAACGATCCCGAACGTGATCAGCATGAACAGCGTATGCCAGAACAGCAGCGTGCCCGGCTGACCCAGCAGCGTGGTGAAGTAGTCGCCGACATCGACCCCGCTGGACTTGCCCAGGTCGCCGGTCAGCGTGCTCCAGGTGTAGTTGAGCGACCAGCCCCCGACGACGCTGTAGAACGACAGGATCAGAAACGAGCCCAGCACGCCGGCGATCCCCACCAGCATCCAGTCCGGCGACAATTTCGAGTCGCGGCTGAGTTTCTGCATGGTGTTGATCGGGTTGGACTGCCCGCGCCGGCCCAGCAGCCATTCGGAAACCAGAATCGGCAGGCCGATCAGCGCGATGCAGACCAGATAGACGAGCACGAACACGGCACCGCCGCTGTCGCCCACCATGTAGGGAAACTTCCAGATATTGCCGAGGCCGACGGCCGAGCCGGTCGCCGCGAGTACGAACGCCGTGCGCGAAGACCACTGCGCATGAACGTGAGATTGCTTGGCCATGAATTCACCATCGAGTATTGCTGTTGTCGGAAGTCCGCCCTTTCGGGAGGCCGGAACCGGTGTTGTTTTTAAAGCCCGGAAGCGTCTCTGTGCCGATTAGCCTTGGCGGCAGCTGCGGGCCGCTTGGCTTGACGGCAGCTTCGGGCCGCCTGGCTTGGGCGGCAGCTTCGGGCCGCTTGGCTTTGGCGGCGTCTTTGGGCCGCTTGAAGAGAAACGCGCGGATTATACCGACTCGAATCCGTTTCATCCCGGTTTCCGCCATAAAAACGGCCAATAACAATGAAAAGCGTACCGAAAGCGCAGAGGCTCGCTGATGCCGAAGCGATGCCGGCAGATCAAGCTCAAGGATCGACCTGGCGCGTTCGATGCACGAAATGCCGCGTGTTCTTGTACGGCATCTTCATGTAGCCGGAAACGCCGAGGCCATCGATCTGAGGCACCGCCGCCAGCAGCGTCTCCAGACAGTCGCGGAATTCGTGCTCTCGGGCCGGATCGAGCAGCCGGTAGTAGCTGTGGATCTTCAAGTGGGTCGGCAGCGCCTCGAAGATGATCATGCCGGTATGGTGGATGGCGTTGAGCTTTGAGAGCGCCTCGATCATCACCGTCGGCAGCCGCAGGAACTCTTCCGGATCCGGGCCATCTTCGAAGTAGGAGTGTTCGCGGCTGGCGTCCTCGAGTTCCGGCGTGGGGCTGACCTCGTAAGGAATCACGCAGTCGGCGTCGGGCACGAAGGGCCGGGAAGCGTCGTCGCGGTCGATGTGCAGGGTGCGCCGGGCATTGAACAGGCATGCCTTGAACACCCCATCGCGGCGGCGGATCGACCGGGCCAGGGTGACCATGTTGTTCACCGCCGCGACGAAGGCCGTCCGCAGCGAGGGTTCGTTGAGACTCAGGGTGGTATCGAATTCGACGCCCGCCTCGCTCCAGCGCACCGCCAGCCCGCCCACCACCGGATACTTCCCCAGCCGCCCTACCGCGACCAGAAAGGCCTTCTCGAGATCGCCCATGCCCTGCATGAAATGCTTGTAGTAACGGTCCAACTGGACGTCGTTGACCGCGCTCAGAATGTCCTCGCCGTTGTGGCCCTGAGAGGCGTCGTTCAGAACGTCCTCGCGCAGAAACGCCTTGCGCGAGCTGTAGACCACCGTCTCGATCTCCTGCTCCAGCGAGCGCACCCATACCGGCACCCGCGGAACTTCCGGTGCCGCCACCGGTTCGCGGATGAGGGTGCGGGCGATGCGCGGCATGTGCTTGAGAAAATAGTCCCCGGCCCGGCGGCGTAGCGCGGGCTCGTCGCTGAGCATCGCATCCAGCACCCGGGCGAACTCGATCGGCAGGCCCAGCGAGGTCGCCGGAATCGTCTCGCGACCGAAGCGGCTGGACTGCGCCGTCGCGAGCGCATAGAGCGTGGCGGCGGCGCCCTGTTCGTCGAAGCGCGGCGACGACAGCGCACCGTTCAGCTGCTCCTCGCCGATGTAGTAGACATCGCCCATGCGAGCGTTGGTGTGCTGTAGATCGGCGGACATCAACTCCATCACGTTGCGCGACAGGAACTGGCCTTCGGCATCGAGCTGGGCGAAGACCGACGAGCCCCAGTCGATCAGCGCGATCTGCTCGGTTCGTGCATCGAACATCAGATTGGAGGGTTTGATATCGCCGTGCACCACCAGCCGGCCCCCGGCGGACTCGCGCCGCAACGCCTTCAGGATGTCGGCGAGCTGAGCGGCGATCTTGATCACCAGCCGCGGCGCCAGGCGTCCTTCGCGCAGCGAGAACTGTTCCAGGTTGATGCCCGGCGCGCGCGCCATCACCAGCATCGCCTGTTGACGCAGGGTGCGATAGGCGATCAGCTTGGGGACGTGAGGATGGTCGACCTGCTCGAGCATGAACGCCTCCTCCTCGAGGCGCTCGTGAAACGACTGCGGCAGGTTCTGGCGGGTAAACTTGAACACGTGGCTTTCGTCGGCGCTGTCGATGCCGGCGAAGACGAACCCGTAAGCGCCCTTGCCGACCAGCTCGACCTGCCGATAGCCGACCTGGGCGAGCTGATGGCGGCAGCGTTCGATCCATTCGCGCAGCTGCCGCGCCTGACTCTGGCTGAGCAGATAGACCGACTGCTCCTCGGGAATATAGAACTGCTGCAGCTCCGTCGGCTCAGCCATGGCTATCCGCTCCGACTCAGCGCAAAGCTG
>Ga0207878_100520_pt1 | contig 11442 bp, 10 predicted proteins | sample LinPmetageLP41_FD_184053 | JGI IMG/M metagenome (GOLD analysis project Ga0207878, IMG submission 184053) | Marine viral communities from the Pacific Ocean - LP-41 (SPAdes) | ecosystem: Environmental > Aquatic > Marine > Oceanic | place: Pacific Ocean | collected 2010-08-27 | reverse complement strand
CGTGAGCTCGGCATGGCCGTCAGGTGCATCCACCATCAGCCGCTGGATCTCGATCTTGCGATCGATGGCGGAGAACGATAGCTCCAGTCGATTCAGCCGTTGCGGGCTCGGGCCTTCGAGTCTCACGTCACTGATCGTCACGCTTGGCGCCTCGATCTCCAACGGCAATTGCAGATCGGTCAACTGCTGACGTAGATCGTGAAGCGTCTGCTCGATCTGTTCGACGCGAGCATCTCCCTTCTCGCTATCGGCGTCGGCGACGTTGGCGACCGCCGCCAGAGTCAATGGCATCAGCGCCATCGTTGACGGCGCCTCGGGGCGCAAATCTGACGCCATCGGATCGCTGAGCGCCGTCGATGACCCTGAATAGGCCGCTGAGCTTTGCATGTCGGCGCTTTGCATCTCGGAGCTTTGCATCTCGGAGCTGTGCAGCGCCACAGAGAGATCGATGGCGTCCGGGCTCACGATTCCGTTGCCAAGATCGGGCATCGCCAGCGTCTGCCCGGGGCTTTCGGGCAACTGAATACGGGTCTGTTCCAGCGTCGTCGGTGCAAGCTTCAGGTGATCGCCGGCCATTTCGGCACCGGTCTGGAAATGCTGCCAGTGAACGTCGGTGCCGTCGGCCAGTTGAATGCTGACGTCATCCAGCCGCAATTGGCGAACTTCGATCGGCAGCGGTACCGAAATCGAGGGCATGCCGCTGTCGCCGTTCGCTTCGGAAGGCGGCGTCGCTTTCGAGTCACTCTCGTTCATCCGGATGCGCGCGCCGACGACGCTCAGATCGTCGAGGCACATCCGGCCCTTGAGCAGGCAGTCATCGGCCCAAGCCAGATGAAAGTGATCCACGGCCACATCCAGCGTACCCGCTGACAGGTGCAGGCCTTCGATGGTCAGCTCGTCGAGCGGGGCACCCTCGAAATGCTGCGCCTCGACCCAGCCGCGCGACTGGGCCTGATCGAACAGCCAGTGGCTGCCCCACGGGGACAGGCCCAGCCCGATGAGCGTCAGCACCAAACCCAGCAGCCACAGGATCAGGAACAGCAGCAGCCGAATCAGAACTCCGGTCCGATGGAGAAATGGAGACGCCAAGAGTCCTCCTCGTCGTCAAACGGGTGGGCGATATCGAAACGAATCGGCCCAACGGGTGAAATCCAGCGCACGCCAACGCCGGCGCCGGTCTTGAGTTCATCTGGCCACCACGCGTCGAAGGCATTACCCGTATCGACGAACGTGGCGCTCCAGAAATTACCGGTCAGATGACGCTGATATTCGACGCTGCTGGTCAGCATGTGCTGGCCGCCAAGCAGTTCGCCATCGTCGTTTTCCGGGGATAGACTTTCATACGAGTAGCCACGAATACTCTGGTCGCCGCCGGCGAAGAAGCGCAGCGACGGCGGTACCTTGTCGAAGGTATTGGTGGCCATGGCGCCGCCGCCGATCCGGCCGACGAAACGGTTTTCGCTGCCGAGCATGCGAATCCACTGGGAATCGAAGGTAGTTCGCACAAAGCGAGCCTCCGAACCCCATGCCGGGTCCGACCACTCCAGCGTTAGCTGCTGCTTGTCGCCCCAACGGGGAAAGGTCTCGTTACGTTTGCGGGTACGCGACCAGCTGATACCGGGGTAAAGCAGCAGAACGGCGTCATTCTGATCCGCCTGGGTAAAGTCTTCGTAGGTCGTCTGCCAATAGAGGTCCTGAATCCAGTCATTTGAGAACTCCCAGTGACGCGCCAGTTGCACCGAACTTTCGAAACTTTTGGTGTCTTCGTTGTCGATGTTCTTGAGCCCGTAGCGTACGCGGTAACTGTCACGCAACGGGTTGGCGAGAGGAATCCTGTATTCTCCCGAGAAACGCTGCTCCGGCGCTGAAAGAAACAGCGAATTGGTCAGGCTATGGCCATAACGATTGAGCCAAGGCATGGTCCAGGAGAATTGCGTTCGCGGCCCGACATCGGTGGCATATCCCAAACCGACCTCGAACTGGTGGCGATCTGCCGGCGTCAGTTCGACATCGACCGGCACGATCGTCGGTCGGCTGTCGGTCAATTCACGGGCGACACTCAGCCCCGGCCCGCCCAGCACTTCAGAGTCGTCAGCCGTTGTATCGCGCCCGGTTGCCTCGCTCCACCACTGGCTGGGCGGCGCCGGAGAGGGATCTTCGTTGACGCTCGGCCGCACCGCCACTCCGGCGAACCACTCGGTTTGTCCCAGGTTCTGATTGAGTGTTGCCAGATCACCGGCAATATAGGGATCGCCCGGTTCGAACGGGATCATGCTTCTCAACCGGTTCGGCTCGATCTGACTGCCCTTGAAGTGAACGTTGCCGAAGCGATAGCGTGTGCCGCTATCGAAGTCGAGAAAGATTCGCGCGCTGTTTTCCCATGGCCGCACTTCGATACGCTGCTGACGAAAGCGCGAATTGAAGTAGCCTCGCTCCAGTGCCAGTGTCGAAATCTTTCCCTTGAAACCGTCGTAACGTGAATGCAGCAATGGATCGCCGACCTTGAGTGGATTGCTCTCCATTATCTGCTCGAACGCCTTGTCCTGTCTGGCATCGCCCTCGAGCGAGAGATCGACCTGGGTGATCTGGGTACGCTCGCCCGGCGTGATATCGATGACGACGCGCTTGTTATCCTCATCGGGATAACGAGTGGCAAGACTGGCGTTGTAGTAACCGAAAGCCTGCAAGGCTTTCTCGGCACGATCACGCACGACGCCGTCGAGACGTTCGCGGGTGGCCTGACTGTCGGCTTGCAGATCCGAGAGAATGTCGACGACGTTATCTGCCGGCGCGCCGCTCAATCCCTTGACGGTGACATCTAGCGCCCAGGCCTGCCCCGCCGCAGGTAGCGCGAGAAATGGGGGTGCGAAAAGAAATAGTAGTCCCATCCGTAGGACTCGGGCTCGAGACATCGGCTCAACCTCCGCTACGCTGCAGATTGGAAACATTGGTAATCAACGACGTCACCCGACGCGTCAGCTGAGCGCGACTGGCTTCAAGAGACTCCAATCGTTCCTTGAGTTCGCGAATCTGGGAAGCGCTGGCTCCGGTGGGCAGATCGCTGATGCGGGACTGCAGGGATTCGAGACCTGCACTGAGCGCGGTCTGACCCTGGCGCAGTTCGGTGATCGACCTCTTGAGCTGGTCGACGGCGTCCGCCGTCGGAGACTCCTGCTGAGACAGGGTATCGACTCGCGTCTCGAGCTTCGACACCGTCGATTGCAGATCGTCGATTGCCGCCTGGGCATCCGAGCCGTCCGTCGTCTTGATCTGCTGGGAAAGCGTCTGCTGACGTTGGCGGATTTCTTCGATCGATGCGGCAAACTGCTCGGCTTGCTGTTGATTGGCCGTCTGCTGCTGATCGACGGTATCGCCAAGCGAAGCGAGTCGATCGTCCCGCTGCTGTTGGTTTTCCTCGAGAGTGGCGAGCCGTGCCGCCAGGGCGCCCCGCTCATCCTTGCCGGTACTTTCCAGCGCAGTGAATGAGGACTGCAGCGTCCCGATCAGCTCCTTCAAATTCTGATCGGTCTTCTGCAGCGATTCGAATTGCTGAGCGGTCTGATCGCCCTGGCTGAAATCGGCGATTCGGGTTTCCAGACTGCCCACCACGGCCCGAGTGGCTTCGAGCTGATCGCGTAGTCGGTCGAATTCGCCCCGAAGGCTCTCGCCGGAAGCGTCGAGCGTCGAACCGGTCGCATCCAGACGTTGATTGAGTCTGTCGATCTGGACGTTCTGTGCCTGAATCGTTTGCCACAGCTGCCAACCTCCTGCACCGGTGCCAGCCAGCAGCAACAGGATAAGAATCCACAGCGGCCATACCTTGGGGGAACGGCGACCGCTAGTCTTTTGATAACCGCTAGTTTTTTGATAGTAGCCCGACCCGCTTCTGGGTACCGTCATGTCATCGCGGTCGGGAACGATGGTCGGGGAAGCGCGCTGCTCGTCGGATCGTGGTGACATGGCAGTCGTATACCTTTCCGATAATCCTGTCGAACGAAACCCTGGGTATGAAAGCTCGAGGCCGGGTGCGGCGCGTAAACGGCTGATAGGATCACGTTACGTGAAAGCCGGCGCAAAGCCTAGGCTTGGCCGCGTAGGGTTCGCATGATAACAGCCGTTACCGAAATGCGATTGTCGAATTGGCGATTTCGGCTGCGTTCGCGGTAGCATGCTCAGTGTCGGACAATTCTGTCAGACCACTTTTTCCTTTCTCCGTTCCTCAATCATTGTCGATGAATACGATGCCCCAAGTCGCTTCCCGGTTCGAGTTACCTACGCTGCCCTTCGAGCGCCATTGGCTGGAACCCGAGATGTCTCGGGCCCAGATCGACCTACTTTATAGTCATCATCACCGTCACTATCTCGATGAACTCAATGCACGCCTGGCCCCTGATGATGAGCGATCGCTGGTCGCGCTGGCCAACATCGATAATGATGTGAGCTATCCAGCGCAGGAGGCCTGGAATCTGGTGTTTTTCTGGCATGGGCTGGCCGCCCGAAGCGTAGAGATACCGGAGGTGCTGGAACGGCGAGTCGACGCCGCCTTTGGGGGTAGCGGTGGTCTGCAGTATCAATGGCGAGCGCAGATTCTGGAAACGTCCGAAGGATGGAGCTGGCTGGTGCTCGATTCCGATGGCAATTTGCGCCTGGCGACGTCATCTCCTGGCGGATTACCGCCAACGGTAACGCCCCTGCTGGCGATCCCGCTGACCGAAGAAGCCTATCGAATCGATCACCAACGCGATCGTGGAAAATATTTCGATGCGCTGTGGCCGCATCTGAACTGGGAATATGCGCAGCTCAATGCCGAGGTGGCTGGATGAGCGCTGGTCGGGTTGACCAGCGCTCGTTCGAACTGCGGGAGTGCTGAGAAGAAGCTAGGCCCGGCGGCCGATGCCACGGTAAATGAATCCGCGTGACGCCACGTAGGCCGGATCGTAAATGTTGCGGCCATCCAGAATCAGCGGTGTCTTGAGCGCCTGCAGCAGACGTCTCCAGTCCGGATTCCAGTAGCATTTCCACTCCGTCACCAGCATCAACGCATCGGCGCCTTCGCAAGCGCTATAAAAGTCCCCTTCGCACAGTTCGAGCTGAGGATGGTCGGGGTAGAACGCGGCCAGCGCATGCAGAGCTGCCGGATCGTGTACCTTGACCCTGACGCCTTGCGCCCACAGCGCTTCCAGCAACGTCAGTACCGGGGCATGGTCGATACGCGCGGTCCCCGGTTTGAACGCCGCACCCCAGATGGCTACCGTGCGGCCTTCCAGTTCACCCTCGAAATGATTCCAGAGTTTACGGAATAGCGTCTCTTTCTTGCTTTCGTTGATGTCGAGCACATGCTCGAGCAGGTGGGATTCGCGCCCCGTCGAGTGCTGGACGTCAGCCAGGCGTACCAGGTCGCGGGAAAAATTGGGTCCGCCGAAGCCACAGCCTGGGTAGAGATATTCGAAGCCAATTCTCGTATCGGCCCCCATTCCCTGACGTACGTACTCGACGTCGACAGCAAGAGAATCAGCGAGGCCAGCGAGTTCGTTCATGAAGCTGATACGCGTTGCCAGCATGCCGTTGATGGCCAGTTTGGTCAGTTCGGCGGCGCGCCGGGGCATCAACTGGAAGACCTCATGACGGCGGTTGAACGCACGCAGCAATTCGCGAATTTGCTGCGTGCCCCAGTCGTCTTCGCTACCCAGCAGCCAATGCGCTGGTCGTGTGAAGGTGTCCCAGGCGCGGCCTTCCTCGATACGGTCCGGCAACGCCACGGCCACCTGCCCCGAGTGCCCCAGCAGCGCTTCCAGCTTCTCTGTCTGACCTACGGGGAATGTCGAGTTATTGACGATGATCAGCGGAGAGCTCTGTCGCCCTGGCACCTGTGCGACGTAACTCTCGGCGGCCTCGCGTTGATCCGGCGATAATGCCAGCCAGTGGACATCAGCGTCGGTGTCAGTGGGGACGACATCGACGATCGCCAACTGGCCCGAGTCTTCGCCGGCCTGTATCTGATCCTTGAGGCCAGGTTCGCTGATCAGCCAGTCGGCTTTAGCCAGACTGTCCCAGGGAAAATCGGCATGTGGCATCCAGGTGACCTGGTGCCCCACCGAGCACAATGCGGCGGCGGCGGTTGCCGCAGCCAGTTCGCTACCATGTACGACCACCCGCATCGTTTTATTCCTCGGCCGCGTATTGTTGAATCAGTTGGCGGAAGCCTTTACCCAGAGTCGGGTGCTTGCGCCCCAGTGCCAATGTGGCTTCGAGATAGCCAAGCTGGCTGCCGCAATCGTAAGTCTGTCCCTGCATGCGGTAGGCGGCTGCGCCGCTGCTCTTGCGCAGTGTCTCTATGGCATCGGTAAGCTGAATTTCGTTGCCTGCGCCGGGAGGTGTCTCGGCCAGAATCGGGAAGATTTCGCCCGGCAGCAGATAGCGACCGATCACGGCCAGCGTCGATGGCGCATCCTCGACCTTGGGCTTCTCGACCATGCCGGTCAGTGGCGCGCTTTCGCCCGGGGCAGGCTCTTTCCCTTCTAGTGCGACGATGCCGTACTTGTAAGTCAGTTCCCTGGGTACGGTCTCGACCATGATCTGGGCTTTGCCAGTTTCATCATACGCCTTGATCATGCCCATCAGATCATTGCTGGCCATGCCGTTGTCGTCGATCACCACGTCGGGCAGCAACACTGCGAACGGGTCGTTGCCGATGACCGGGCGGGCGCAGAGGATGGCATGGCCGAGGCCGAGCGCCTCGGGCTGGCGGACGCTGATGATATTGACGTCATCGGGAATGATATTGCGAAGTTCCTCGAGCAGTTCGTCTTTGCCCTTGGCCTCCAGTTGCGTCTCGAGCTCGAAATGCTTGTCGAAATGGTTTTCGATGGCGCTTTTCGAGGAGTGCGTGACCAGCACGATCTCCTTGATACCGGCCTTCACCGCCTCGGTAACCACATACTGAATCACCGGTTTGTCGACGATGGTGATCATCTCCTTGGGAATCGCCTTTGACGCGGGCAAGCAACGTGTGCCGAATCCGGCGACGGGCAGTACAGCCTTGCGAATCATCTTCTGGTTCCTTCCCTTCCTGGGTATGAAGTCAACGGTTGTTGGCGTTCTGACATCGAGTCCTCCTGCTAGCTTAGCGGGCGAGAAGCCAGAAGCACAGTCGCAGAATGGAGACGATCGTCTACGGACATCATCAAACTGTTTTGCCAACTTGGCATCCAGTCAAGCTACCGTTCATAGTAGAATATTGTAAAGTCAGGCATCGCACTGTGCGGGTACTAGATCAGAACTTGCGACAGCTCAGAACTTGCGACAGCTCAGAACTTGCGACAGTACAGAGCCGTTGTGCGACAGTGCGTCGCTCGGCTCACCTCGGCGGCGTGCAGACATTCCCGGGAAGGAAATCAGTTCATGACACCATCATCTGATAACGACGCGCTTCACGACAACACCGCCCTCCATGGCAACGTGGATCATGCTGAAATTGCCAAATTCGATGCGCTTGCCAGCCGCTGGTGGGATCGGGAAGGCGAATTCAAGCCGTTGCATGATATCAACCCCCTACGCCTGGGCTTTATTGATTCACAGGTATCGCTGGCCGGCAAGCGTGTGATCGACGTTGGCTGCGGCGGCGGTATTCTCAGTGAAGCCATGGCGATGCGCGGCGCCGAGGTCACGGGCATTGACCTTGGCGAGGCACCGCTGTCGGTCGCCAGACTGCATCAGTTGGAGAGCGGCATGAATGTCGACTATCGCCACATTAGCGTGGAAGCGATGGCCGCAGAACATGCTGGCGAATTCGACGTGGTGACCTGTCTCGAGATGCTCGAGCATGTGCCGGATCCGAGTTCGGTCGTCGAAGCCTGCGCCAGACTGGTCAAACCCGGTGGCCATCTGTTCTTCTCGACGATCAATCGCAATCCGAAATCTTATGCTTTTGCGATTCTTGGGGCTGAATACGTACTTGGCCTGTTGCCACGCGGCACGCATGAATATCGCAAGTTCATTCGCCCCTCTGAACTGTCCGGCTGGTGTCGTCAGCACGGCCTGCGACTGCAGAAACAGACCGGGTTGACCTACAACCCGGTATCGCGCCGCTATCGGCTGACCGCCAACGATGTGTCGGTCAACTATATGGTGCATGTGCGCCCCGAATGGATCGGAGAAGAGCGGACCGGTACTGGCGACGAGAAATGAGTTCGACGGTCTTGCCGCAAGGTTTACTGTTCGATCTCGACGGTACCCTGATCGATACCGCTCCCGATCTGGCCGAGGCCACTAACCGGCTGCGCGAACACCATGTACTTGCGCGCTTGCCCTACGAGGTCATTCGGGCGCAGGTCTCCAATGGCGGCAGCGCGCTGGTCACATTGGCCATGGAATGGGCCGTCGACCATCCGCGACATGCCACCGCTCGCGAGTTTTTGCTGGAGCGCTATGCAGAAGTCGTTGCGGAAAAAAGCGAAGTCTTCCCTGAACTCGTGCCGCTGCTGGAACGATGGGAAGCGGTCGGACGACCCTGGGGCATCGTGACCAATAAGCCGCGGCGTTACGCCGAACCGTTGATAGCAGCACTTGGCCTGACTCCGGGCATCATGCTCTGCGCGGATGATCTTCCCGTCAGGAAGCCGGATCCTGCCCCGCTATTGAAGGCAGCCCGATATATCGGCGTCGATGCGGCACGATGCTGGTACATTGGCGATCATCGGCGTGATATGGAAGCCGCCAATCGCGCCGGCATGGCGGCGATCGCCGTACGCTATGGTTATATTGCGGAAGATGATGATATCGACACGTGGCCAGCCACGCAGTGGTTTGCCACACCGGCCGCGCTCGCCGACACGCTTTTAGCATTGCTCGAGACACGCTGAACAGAGTATCGGGCAATGGCATGTATGCGTTCAGTTCAGACTTTCGCCTTCGGCGGTTGGGCATCGAACGCCTGGCCGCTGACGCCCTCGCTAGGTGAACCCATCAGCCACAGGTAGGTCGGCATGAGCTCTTCCGGCGTTCTTAGCACCTGTGGATCTTCATCCGGATAGGCCGACTGGCGCATGGCCGTGCGCGTGGCGCCAGGGTTGAGCGAGTTGAAGCGAATGGAAGCGTTTTGATGCTCATCGGCCAGAATTTGCATCAGCCCTTCGGTCGCGAACTTCGAGGTAGAGTAAGCGCCCCAATTGGCTCGCCCACGCCGCCCCACGCTGGAGGAGGTAAAGATGACAGACGCGTCGTTCGAGCGTCCCAGCAAGGGTAACAACGCTTGCGTTAAATTCAGCGTAGCAGTGAAATTGACCTGCATGACTCGAGCCCATAATTCAGGATCATAAGCCTCTACCGTTACCCGATCTCCCAGCATACCCGCGTTGTGGAGCAAGCCATCGAGCCGTCCGAACTCCTTTTCCAGCTTGGCTGCAACCGCTCGATAATCCTGTAGCGTCGCGCTTTCCAGATTGAGCGGAACGATTGCCGGTTGTGGTGCGCCCGTTGCCTCGATGGCATCGTAAACCTCTTCGAGACGGCCGACGCTACGACCCAACAATATGACCGTGGCACCGTGACGGGCATAGCTCATGGCCGCAGCCCGGCCAATACCTGCACTGGCACCGGACACCAGCACGATCTTTCCGTCGAGTAATCCGTCGGGCGCCTGATAATCGATATGGCAGGTCATGATGATGTCCTGATCCACGAAGCTGGAAAAACAGGTAGGCTGATTCGATCAGCCCCCCATCTGGTTGAGAAAGTCGCTTGCCATCTGCGCGGCACTGCTGTCCGAATAGTCACTACGAACCCGCTCGAGCAATTGGCGACTACCCTCGGTATCACCTTGACGCGCTTTCAGCAGACCTAACTTGTATAGCGCATCCGGCACCTTGTTGCTCTGCGGATAGTCGCTGATGACCGTATCGAATGCCTTGGCGGCCTGATCGAGCTGTGATTGCGCGGAGTAAAGTTCGCCTAACCAGTAATGGGCGTTGGGCACCAGACTGGATTGGGGATAATCACTGATGAAACCCTGAAAAGCAGTGATGGCCGAGTCGAACTGGCGTGACTGCACTTGCTGAAACGCGGCCTGATAGGCATCGCGCCCATCGTTACCGTCGGCACTGGCGCCGGATGGCCTCGAAGTATCCGTGGCATTATCCGCCGAGTCGCTATCGCCACCGCTCGCAACCTCGTTCGAGGTGCTGGTATCGACACTGGAACCATTCAAGCTACCGTCAGAAGCACTGGCACTGCCTGCGCTCTGGCCGGAAATGCGACCGTCGAGATCCAGATACTGTTGTTGGGTCTGTTGCTTGAGCTGATCCAACTGATAACGCAGCTCCTCTACCTGGCCCCGAAGCTTTTGGATCTGCTGTTGGTTGTCTCGCAGCTGATTGAGGATCGTCAGCGTTCCCCCACCACTTTGGCGGGCTTCTGTCTGACTATAGAAGCCGTTCGACTGACCGGTAAGGTCATCGACGACGGGTTGCTGAGCCCATACGGACAGCGGGAGCACCAGGGCTCCCGCGCCGCACAGCCTTTTCAGACCGTGTTTCATGCTTTTCTCCGTCGGTGCTTAGTACGAAAATACAACGCGACGGTTCTTGGCGTAAGCTTCTTCAGTGTGGCCCTGAACTGCCGGACGCTCTTCACCATAGCTGACGATCTGGATCTGAGACGGAGAAACGCCCTGTACGGTCAGGTACTGCTCGACCGCCTGCGCACGACGCTCGCCGAGACCCAGGTTGTATTCACGAGTACCGCGCTCGTCCGCATAGCCCTTAAGCGTCACGTTGGTGCTCTGATTCGCCATCAGGTACTGCGCATGGCCATCGAGAACCGATTCGAATTCGGGACGAATTTCTTCGCTGTCGAATGCGAAATAGATGGTGTCGACGTTGGGCTTCTGATCATTGGCGCCCATCTGGGAGCCGGAAGTGCCCTGGCCGGAGGTCATGCCCTGGCCGGACGTGCCACCCGCGGTGCCATTCATGTCCCCTTCCTGGGTACCGCCACTGCTGGAACAACCAGCCACTAGGGCTAGCGACAGCGCGACTGCTAGCGTCTTGGCGTAGGTCTTCATTTGCATTGTCATCTCCTTGCTCGGATGTCGAATGACACACTGACTGTAGTCGTTTAGTTTAAAAACGGCGACCACGCGGGTTCGCGTACGTCACCCTGCGTCGAGGGCAGACGGAAGGACGCGCGTCCATCCGAAGAAACTGCCCCCAACACACCTTGCGCCCCTTGCTGGGTAGCGAAGATTACCATGGTGCCATTCGGTGCGACACTGGGCGATTCATCCCACCGTGAATCCGTCAAGACCGTGACACGGTTGGTGTCCATATCCTGCTTCGCCACGTGATAACCGCTATCGTCACGAGTCACCATGAACAGTGATTTACCATCGGGCGAGAAGCGCCCGTCAGAATTGTAGTTACCGGTAAATGTGATTCGCTCTGCCTG
>Ga0207878_100519_pt1 | contig 11444 bp, 9 predicted proteins | sample LinPmetageLP41_FD_184053 | JGI IMG/M metagenome (GOLD analysis project Ga0207878, IMG submission 184053) | Marine viral communities from the Pacific Ocean - LP-41 (SPAdes) | ecosystem: Environmental > Aquatic > Marine > Oceanic | place: Pacific Ocean | collected 2010-08-27 | reverse complement strand
GCCTGAGCTGCGAACTGGGTCTGAAATAGCCACGGTAGTAGCGATATCATCTTTCCCGTTGGTTTCATGTGGCCCCCCACCTCTTGATTTATATTGCGAACATTTGCATCGGATTGACGATGCCGTTGCCGGTGATGTCATCATCGACACTGAAAAGATGCCAAACATCGTGCGGAATACAGTTGGGCCGGGTCGCAAAGACCTCATAAAGGCCCTGGACATCCGCGGTCGAATAATTCACGCCGTGATGACGACACATCACGACATGATCGATCGCCCCGTCGAAAACCGTTTTCAAATCCTGAAAATGGCGCTGTGTTCCTGCTTCGCGACCATAGAAATATTCGAATTCACCGTTACTTTTTTGCCGAATATCGACCATCTGCCCATGGGGTGCGGTCAGTAGGCATTCGAAAAGCAGAGAACGGTCGAGCATGGTGCAGCCATTACGCCAGCCCACCCCCTCGTGAAAGACGCCTTTCAACAGTGCATGATGCTTGCTGACTTCCTCGTCGCCCGGCTTGGTGGCGATAAAATAGAGTCCGGTCGTATCTCGTTCCAGAATATGCGTCAGAATTTTCTGGATCGTGCCGGAATATCCGAGGTCCAGCATCAAGGGGCGCTTGTCGGGATCCATCAAACCAGAGCGTTTCAGGTAGGCAACCAATGCTTTCCGGGTCGGGGAAACGACCGTTTCCAATGCCTTGAAATGCGGTGTCAGCCACTGGTAAACCAAGTCCTTGTCCTTGGGAAGCTCACAATTGAAGCGGAGCAGCTCGAAGGGTAACGCCGCGAATATTTCATGCAGCTGCAGGCCGAATCGCTTACGCATGAGATCAAGGATGCTGCCCGAGAAGTCGTTGCTCAGTGCCATTGGTGTGATGGTTTTCGATCCCAACATGGCGCGGAACAGCAACGCCCTGGACACTCGCAGATAGACAGGATCGTGTGGTAGATCTATCGATGATTCGCGCTGAAGACGCGTCAATAGACGATGGAAACACCACCCCTCGCGCGCCAGACATACCGGCAGGTGACCTTCAGCTTCGGCTTCAATGGACTCGGCGTAAACGTGCAATGCGGGCCCAAGAAAGGTCGCCCCGAATTCATATAATGCCCGGCTCTTGGCTTGCATGGTGATGCCTCGTCTGTCGTTTGATTTGTCACAATGAGTGACTTCCTTCTATTCTTGTCATCACGGTTATGGAATACCGCAAAGAATCTTCTCGTTCAAAATTTATACAGCAATAAGCATCGTTTTCGATGACAGCAATAAATGCAGATACGACATCATCTTTGCTAAAAACAGGAGTAGCGATTAAAACTGCTGCAACAGGAGATTCTTGACCCTCTCTTCCGAAAATGAAAACAGGATAAAGCCAATACCAGCGTCGCAGAATACCGACAGGAAGACAGAAAAAGGCAAATCGCCGATAATGTTAAAATTATTCTTGTCGCCGGTAACCGAGCAACTATCGCTAAGACTTTAGTCAGGTTAATCGCCTCTTAGCTGTTGGTGAAGATGAATTTACTCATCGATATTCACCATCCCGAAATCCATGAATAAGCCATTCCTGAAAACATTAAAAACTTCGTAATTAACAGTATTAGACTTACTCAATAGAAACACTTTATGCGATTGTTTGAAAAAAGTGGCCCGGCGGTGCCAACCTGAACGGCAGACTGGGTTCATGATCGGAAGGGATTTTCAGGCGGCGGCAACTCGAGCAGCCAACGTCTTGCCACGCCCCACGGCGTAATAGTCGATTCCTGCCGCCGACATCGTCTCCGGATCGAACAGGTTACGGCCGTCAATGACCACCGGCGTACTCAACTGTCCACGAATCCATTCAGCATCGAGCGTGCGGAATTCCTTCCACTCGGTGCAGATCACCAATGCATCGGCCTTCTTGACCGCCTGGATACGGTCCGCGACCAACACCAGGTCGTCTCTCTCGCCATAAATGCGGCGGCACTCTTTCATGGCCTCAGGATCGTAGGCCTGCACCGTGACACCCTGTGCCCACAGGGCTTCCATCAGCGTCCGACTCGGCGCGTCCCGCATGTCATCGGTTTCCGGTTTGAAAGAAAGTCCCCATACCGCGATCGTCTTACCTTCCAGTTCGCCTCCCAAGGCATGGGAGAGCTTCTCGAACAGGGTGGATTTCTGGCGCTTATTGACCGCTTCCACGGCCTTGAGCAGCTCGGCTTCGTAACCCACCTTGCTAGCGGTGCGAGCCAGTGCCTGAACGTCCTTCGGGAAGCAGGAACCGCCATAACCACAGCCGGGGTAGATGAAGTGATAGCCGATACGCGGATCGGAGCCGATGCCGCGTCGAACGTCCTCGATGTCCGCGCCCAAGCGTTCCGCGAGGTTGGCGATCTCGTTCATGAAGCTGATCTTGGTTGCCAGCATTGCGTTGGCGGCATATTTGGTCAGCTCGGCCGCGCGCACGCTCATGAACATCAGCTTTTCACGATTACGGTTGTAGGGGGCGTAGCACTCACGCATCAGATCGCTGACACGATCCGAGTCGGTGCCCACGACGATACGAGCACCGCGCGTGAAATCCTCCAGCGCCGAGCCCTCCTTGAGAAATTCAGGGTTGGAACAGACATCAAACGGAAGGTCGGCGACACGTTCCGCAAGAACGCCCGCGATGCAGTCATGGACCTTATCCGCGGTGCCGACCGGCACGGTCGACTTGTCGATGACGACCTTGTAGGCATTCATGTACTGGCCGATGGTAGATGCCACCGCGAGTACATACTGCAAATCGGCGCTGCCATCCTCGTCAGGTGGCGTACCCACGGCGATGAACTGCAGTACGCCGTGTTCCACCGCCATTCTGGCATCGGTGGTAAATCGTAGACGCTGGCTCTCGACATTGCGCAACACCATCGATTCGAGGCCAGGTTCGTAGATGGGAATATCCCCCTGGACCAGACGCTCGATCTTGCGTTGATCGATATCGACACAGACCACGTCATGACCAACGTCAGCCAGACAGGTACCCGTGACCAGACCGACATAACCGGTACCGAAAACAGTGATCTTCATCCGAGAAATCCCCATTGATGAGCGATGCCGCCCACTGGGCAGCTCAGAAAGTCGAGTTGGCGGGACCGGCTGGCCCCGTACGAGTTGGGTACTGCAGAATGCCGGCGCGAATGTCAGGCAACGTTGCGGACAAATGCTTCAGGCAAAGGTAGCGGCCTCGGCCAGCGAGCTTCCCTGTTCGTCCTTGTCGGAGGTCACCGGCCTGTCGCCCACCAAGGGCCAGTCGATGGCGAGCTCGGGATCGTTCCAGTGCAGGCTGTACTCATCCCCCGGCGCGTAGTAATCCGTGCACTTGTATTGGAACTCGGCGACGTCACTGGTGACATAGAAGCCATGAGCGAATCCTGGCGGCACCCACAGCATCTGGTGATTGTCTTCACTCAGCAGCGCCCCGACCCAGTGACCGAAGGTGGGCGAACTGCGGCGGAGGTCGACCGCCACATCGTAGACTTCGCCCCGCGTGACACGCACGAGCTTGCCCTGCGGCTGCTGTAACTGATAATGCAGCCCCCGCAAGATGCCCTGGCCGGATTTGCTGTGGTTATCCTGCACGAACTGATAGTTACCGCAGTGCTCGACGAACTCGCTGTGGCGAAAGGTCTCGAGGAAGAATCCTCGCTCGTCGCCGAACACCCGCGGCGTCATCAGCACGACATCGGGAATAGCCAACTTTTCATAATTCATGTCGTCCATCTCTCCGGCTACGGTGATTGTCAGTGAGGGGCTTACCGATTACCGCGGATACCGGCCACCGCAGCTTCGGCAGCCGTCGCGCCGCGCTGGGCATCTTCGAGACGCTTCAACAGATATTGGCCATAACCGGTCTTCTTGAGAGCGGTTCCGCGCTCGGCCAGCGTCGCGTCGTCGATCCAGCCCTGGTTCCAGGCAATCTCTTCCAGACAGGCGACCTTGAGGCCCTGGCGGTGTTCGATCGTCTGCACGTACTGACCGGCGTCCAGCAGGCTGTCATGCGTGCCGGTATCGAGCCACGCAAACCCGCGCCCCAGTCGTTCGACGCGCAGGTCGCCCCGCTCCAGATAAGCATTGTTGATACTGGTGATCTCCAGCTCGCCGCGCTCGGAGGGTTTGACCTGATGCGCGATCTCGACCACGTCGTTGTCGTAGAAGTAGAGACCCGTGACCGCATAGGGCGATTTCGGTTTGATCGGCTTCTCTTCAATCGACAGCGCCTTGCCCGAGGCGTCGAACTCCACCACGCCGAAGCGCTCCGGATCCTTGACCAGATAGCCGAAGACCGTTGCGCCCTTCTGCATGTCGGATGCTCGCATCAGCTGCTCGGAGAAGTGCTGGCCGTGAAAGACGTTATCGCCCAGCACCAGACAGACCGAGTCGTTACCGATGAACGATTCGCCGATCAGGAACGCTTGGGCCAGGCCATCCGGAGAAGGCTGTTCGGCGTATTCGAAGCGCACCCCGAACTGCGCGCCATCGCCCAACAGATATTGATACTGCGGCAGATCGGATGGCGTCGAGATGATCAGAATCTCGCGAATCCCCGCCAGCATCAGCACCGAGATTGGATAGTAGATCATCGGCTTGTCGTACACCGGCAGCAGCTGCTTGGAGATGCCCTGGGTGATCGGATGCAGACGAGTGCCGGAACCGCCGGCCAGAATGATGCCTTTACGTGCCATGATGAAGCTCCTTTTCGATGCAGAGATCGATTCAGACATTCAAGGTAACGGTATAAAATCCACCCTTTTGCGAGGGCTTCTTTTATGTGAAGTTGCGATAGACGGCATAGTTGCGAAGCGTCATGAGCGCGCGCTACGCAGCCTCGAGCAGTTCCGCCAACGTCAGCTGCAGTTGGGATTCCCAATCCGGCAGCGTGATACCCAGCGCTTGCTCGACTTTATCCAGCGACAGTCGCGAATTGAGCGGCCGATGCGCGGGAGTGGGGTAATTCGCGGTCGGGATCGAAACCACCTGATCCGGCTGTATCCGCAAGGCTTCACCGAGTACCTCGGCATGCCGGAAGATCGCCTGCGCGAAGTCATGCCAACTGGTTTCGCCACGCGGAGCGAGGTGATAGAGGCCTGACGTCAGCCGGCCCTCCGCTTGCTGCTTCAATGCCAGTAGGGTCACTTCGGCGATCAACCGGGCCGGCGTCGGTGCACCGATCTGATCGCCGACGATACTCAGCGCCTCGCGCTCTCGGGCCAGACGCAGCATGGTCTTCATGAAGTTGTGGCCACGCGCGCTATAGACCCAGCTAGTACGGAAAATCAGCGCGTCCGCGCCGCTGGTCAGGACTGCCTCGTCGCCGGCCAGCTTGCTTTCGCCGTAGGCGGATAGCGGACCGGGTGCGCTGGACTCCCCCCACGCCATGTCACCATCACCGGGATAGACGTAGTCCGACGAGTAGTGAATGAGTGTTGCCGAGTGCGAGACGCAGTAGTCGGCGAGCTGGGCCGGCAACTCAGCGTTGAGGCGGAAGGCCTCGTCGCGCGCCTTTTCAGCCGCGTCCACAGTGGTCCAGGCGGCGGCGTTGGCGATAAGGCTCGGCTGAAGCTCGTCGAGCAGGCGAACGACGGCCGCGGCATCCTTCAGGTCAAGCGACTGGCGCCCTGGCGCGATGCATTTTCCGAGCGGGGCCAACGCGCGTTGCAACTCGAAGCCGACTTGACCATTCCCTCCTAGAATCAGAATGCTCATGCGGTCGCTCCCAATCGCTCCCCCTGATAGCTGCCGCTCTGTACCCGGCGCCACCAGACGTCGTTCTCGAGGAACCAGCGCACGGTCTTGCGCATGCCGCTCTCGAAGGTCTCGCGGGGTGCCCAACCCAGTTCGCGCAGAATCTTCGACGCATCGATCGCATAACGCTGATCATGACCCGGACGGTCGGCCACGAAGGTGATCAAGTCACGATAGCGATCGACCCCCACCGGCTTCTGCGGCGCGAGCTCCTCGAGCAGATCGCAGATGGTTTCGACGACCTGAAGATTCTGTTTCTCGTTGTGGCCGCCGATGTTATAGGTCTCGCCGATCTCGCCTTCGCTGGCGACCTGAACCAATGCTCGCGCATGGTCCTCGACGAACAACCAATCGCGGACCTGCTTGCCATCGCCGTAGACCGGCAACGACTGCCCTGCCAGCGCGCTGAGAATCATCAGCGGAATCAGCTTTTCCGGAAAATGGAACGGCCCGTAATTGTTGGAACAGTTGGTCACTAACGTCGGCAAGCCGAACGTCCGGTACCAGGCGCGTACCAGATGATCGGAGCTCGCCTTGCTGGCCGAATAGGGCGAGCTTGGCGCATACGGCGTCGTCTCGGTGAACAGATCCTCCATGCCGTGCAGGTCGCCATACACTTCATCGGTGGAGATATGGTGGAAACGAAACGCCGCCGCCTTCTGGGGGTCGCTATCCTGCAGCCCTTTCCAGTAGGCGCGTGCCGCCTCCAGCAAGGTGTAGGTACCCATGATATTGGTTTCGATGAATGCCGCAGGACCATCGATAGAGCGGTCCACGTGGCTCTCTGCGGCCAGATGCATGATCACATCCGGACGGTACTCCTTGAGGATTCTGGCCATGGCCGCAGCGTCGCAGATGTCGGCCAGACGAAATTCGTAACGTTCATCGCTATCGACGCGAGCCAACGATTCCGGATTACCCGCGTAGGTCAGTTTGTCGATGTTGATGACACGATGGGGCGTGTGCTCGATCAATTCGCGCACTACTGCCGAGCCGATGAACCCGGCGCCACCTGTCACTAGAAATGTCATGCTCATGGTGCTTCCCCCATCGAGGCTTTTGGGTAGGTCGAGGCTTTTTTGGTAGGTCGAAGCTTTTTTTGGTAAGCAACGTCATCTCGGCAGACGGGCACGGCCCAGGCCGCGCCCTGTCTGGTCAGTCGCGGTGGTCCTTCACGATCAGAATCAGCATGTTGATGATCAGCGTGAGGAACAGCGCGATCACCGCGAACACCACCGAGTTGTAGAGGCGTTCGGGTTGTTCGGGGTATTCCGGCATCGTCGGCGTCTGCAACACGGAGACCTGCTTCAACTTGCGCGCTGCCTCGATACGCGTGGTCTCGAGTGCGCCCAACGCCCCGGAGTAGCTTTCCTGAGCGAATTGCGCACGCAGCATCAAGGTTTGATATTCCGAGGAGATGCTGTTGAGCGCATCACCCGACTGCCGGGCCAGGCGTTCCTGTTCCTGCACGATTTGATCATTGAGCGCCTTGATTTCGCTGCTGACGCGAACGATTTCCGGCGAACGGACGCTCTGGTAACTGGCCAGGGCGCTCTTGCGAGCCTTGGCGATGGCCAGCTGCCCTTCCAGGCTCGAAACGACCGAACTGAGACTCTCCACGGTGCCTGTCGGCGAGACCAGACCGTTGACGTTCTGGTAGTTGACCAGCGCGTCCCGGGTCTGCTGAAACTTGTCTTCCAGTAGCGTGACCTGCTGCTCGAGAAAGTGCACCTGCTCCTCCGCCAGACGCTGCCCCATCAGATTCATGTGACGCTCGCCCTCCTCCAGCAGCAACTGGGCGATCTTGTTGGCCTCCTCCGGCTTGAAGGCTTCGACATCGACCCGCAACACGCCGGCGTAGTCGTCCAGTTCCACCGAAACCCGCGAGAGGTAATACTCGTGCAGTTCTTCCAGCGGCGCATTTTCGTTGCCCAGCGCACTGAAGAAATCGGCCCCCGAATTGGCGTAGTGATTGCGGAAATCAGCCTCATCGATGAGCAGCTTCAGCATGTCGACGGAGCGCATATAATCGCGCAGCAACAGCATATCGGCGAGATTGCTGGCGCCGCCGCCACTCAACAGCGAACTCACGCTCAAGGTCGGCGAGGCGAGCTGAGGGCTTTCGAGCACCACGTTGGCGTGGGAGACATAGCGGTCGCTGGCCCACAATGCCCAGTAGAGCGAGACGACGGCGATCGCGATCAAACATACGATCCAGTGAAACGACTTGCGCAACCGAGATGTTTTATTGAGCTGAGATGACTTGTTCATGGCCGACCTGTCTTTTTCGGAGTCTTTGTCGTGCGTTTTCGCGGTTTGGATTTCGCTTGCGACTGGAACTGCTGCACGTAGCGGCGCGCTTCGTGCATTCGCTCGCGGGTATCCTCCATGCGCCAACGCAGCGCATCGTCGGGATCGTTCCGAGCGGGGTCGTCACTGGATATCTGGTAATCGAGACGCGCCTGTTCGAAGTCGAGATTGGCTTGCATCAGCTGTTGCTTTGCTTCCGAGAGCGACTTGGGCACTTTCGGCGGCTCGGTCTTCTTGCCATCGGTCGCCTCGTGATAGACGCTGATGGCTTCCTCGATATCGTCGAACCACTGTGCCTGCCCCTTCTCCAGCACAATGCCTGCCTCGCAGAACTCCCTCAGCACCCCTTCGCCGTGCGACACCATGATCAGGCTGGCCTTGCCGACGCGGTCCTTGAACGCGGTCTTGGCCTTGGCCTTGAAGGCGCGATCGCCTACCGCGGTCGCCTCATCGGACAGGTAAACGTCGAAGTCGAATGCCAGCGACAGTCCGAACGCCAATCGTGAACGCATCCCCGAGGAGTAGGTCTTGACCGGCTCATCGAAGGCGTCACCGATTTCGGCAAAGGTTTCGACTTCCTGGATGACCCGATCGATGTCGTCCTCGGCGCCATGAATCCGGGCCACGAACTTGACGTTCTGACGACCGGTCATCGAACCCTGGAAACCGCCCGCCAGTCCGATCGGCCACGAGACACGGCTGTTGCGAATGATGTCGCCACGATCCGGTGAGTCCATGCCGCCGATCAGTCGCAGCAGCGTCGACTTGCCGGCCCCGTTGCGCCCCAGCAAGCCCACGCTGACCCCCGTAGGGATGGTCAGGCTGATGTCCTTGAGTACCCATGGGCTGTCGTGATGGTTGTGATAACGCTTGTAGAGATTGCGGATCTCGATCATGTGGGCAGATCTCCTAATACGCTTTCAGCTGATCGCGAAAACGCGTGTGAAGGACCAGCCCCAGCGAAATCAGCGCCAGCGCCCAGAGCCACAGATATGTAATCTCGATGCCATCAATCGTGTGGTAGCCGGCGAAGAAGTTCATTCGCATGCTCTCCAGGCCGTGCACGATCGGATTCATCAACAGATATTCCCGGTATTGATGCGGCACGTAGAGCACCGGAAAGATGACGCCGGAGAGCAACAGCAGCGGCAGGTTGAGAATTCGCGTCACCTTGCCGACCTCCGGCACCAGGCTGGAGATGACCGAAAGCGTCAGTCCAAACCCCCAGCCCAGAGCCCACAACGACAACCAGTCCATCATTGCGCCGAACGGATAGTCCGGCATCAGATCGAACTTGAGCAGGCTGCCAATCGTGATGAATAGAATGAATATCAGCGACTTGAGCATCCCTTCGAGAAAACAGCGCACCAGCACCGGGTCGATCGGCTTGACCTGGCGATAGGCGAACAGCCCGCGATTGGCCTCGACCGCGCCGATCGAGCGCATCATGTTCTCGCGGAACAGCATGAAGCCCATTAGCCCGACTACCATCCAGGCCACATAATCGGCACCGGCGATATGCCGCCCGGACATGAATAGCCCACGCACCGAGACCATCACGCCGATAATCGCCAGCGGTTCGAAGACCATCCAGAACCAGCCCATGCGATCGGCCATGGTGCGAGAGATCGCCTCGCGCATGAACATGGCGAACCAGACGCTTCTGGCCACCCGCCACGACGAGCGCGAAGGCGCGCCGGGCGGTCTTGCAAAGTCAGGTCCTGGAAAGTCCGGTCGTGAAGAATCTATAGCCATGACGGATTACCCCCGATGGTGCTCGCGTAATGCGCATGTCCGTCGGAAAGAGCGCGAAAAGACCGCGGATCGGGCGTGCTCATAGGTCAAGCGCCACGCGAGTGGCCACGGCAATCTGGAACAGGATCTGGGTAATACTGGTAGCCAGTTCGATATTGCTCGTCGGCGCTGCCGGAAGAACGATGATCTCGTCGCCAGCACGCATCCGGGTCTGCCCTGCCTGGATGACGGCACCGTTGCGGTGAACCACCAGTACCTGGTCTTCGTCGGCTCTGGGCGTGAATCCACCCGCTTGCTGTATGTAATCCTGGGCACTCATGCCCGGCGTGTAGACCATCGCCTGCGGGATGATGATCTCGCCGCTCAGCAGGATGGAATCGGTGTTCTCGGGGATCGTGACGATGTCCCCATCCTGCAGCCGAATGTCCGCGACATTGCCATCCCGAGCGACGACCAGACGACCGGTCGGCTTGACTTGAGAAGCCTTCTGCACGAACCGCTGGATCAACTCGGCCTGGCGTACCTGAATTTCACCTTCTTTGGCGGTACGAGCCGGGTAACCGAGATAAGTGGTCTCTAGCCGCCGCAGACTGTCCTTCAGCGATTGCGCCTGTTGTTCCGCCACGCTGATTCGGCGAATGGAAATATCCTGATAGCTGGTCATACCCTGAGGCACGCTGATCGCGTTGAGAAACTCGCCCAGACTGGCATTACGCGGCAGCGCATAGCGTGAAGGTCCGTAATAGCTGCCCTCGACCTGGACCACGATGGTCTCGTCGCGCAGGTCGGCGCTGAACAGCACTTCATCACCGCGGCGCACCTCGGCGCTACGGAACTCCGCCAGTGGGAGATAGCGGGAAATCGGTCCCGAAGGACGGCTGCCGCGCAGCAGCACATGCGAAACGCCGGATTTCAGCCGGGCCAGATTGACCACGTCCTGTCCAGTCAACCCATCGCCGACCAGCTCATAGCGGTAGTTCTTCTGAACGTCGCCGACGACGCTGATGGCCGGCCCACGCTCCTCGACCACGATGGTGTCGCCATCCCGGAACTGGGGACGGGCGATTTCCCCGTTGATCAGAAAATCGTAGAGATCGACGACGTTGACGACCTGGCCCCCACGTTTAATGACTACCTGGCGATAACTGCCCAACAACTGGTCGATCCCGCCCGCCTGATCGAGAAAGTAGAGCACCGAATCATTCGGCGTTCCGGAGTAGCGTCCCGGGTTCATGACATAACCCGTGACGAAGACCCCCACCGGCTGCACGCCCTGAAGATTGGTGTAAACGCTGACGTTTTCCGGATAGATCGATTGAACCGCCCCGCGCACCTTGGCGTTGAGCTGAGCGTTGGAGATCCCCTGGACCTGCAACGGCCCGATTCCCGGCAGGAAGATGTTGCCCTGGGCATCCACCGCCATTACGCGATCGATCTCGACCCCGCCCCAGACCCGGATCGTGATCTGATCACCCGGCTTGATCAGATAATCGGGATTGAGCCCATCGGCCATCATCCCGCGGAAACCGCCGCTGAACAGATTTTCGCCGAACGGTGGCAGGTTGTTGGGATCGACCCTGGCTTGAGCCCGAGGATCGACCGG
>Ga0207878_100518_pt1 | contig 11445 bp, 5 predicted proteins | sample LinPmetageLP41_FD_184053 | JGI IMG/M metagenome (GOLD analysis project Ga0207878, IMG submission 184053) | Marine viral communities from the Pacific Ocean - LP-41 (SPAdes) | ecosystem: Environmental > Aquatic > Marine > Oceanic | place: Pacific Ocean | collected 2010-08-27 | reverse complement strand
CATCGTTTTTTGAAAGCTTTTTATAACCCCAGTTACAAAAGCTTCCAGTTTCGGAATTCTTACCAGGCCATGAATAAAAAGGTTGATTCCCAGCGTAATTCTTGCCAGAACATAAGCGAACTTTTTGTTATCCATCTTCTAATTTCAGGAAAGTTATGTATTGCTCAGCGGTTCTTGTGTTATGAAATTGATAAAATCATGAAATGCTATTTAATCGTTAAAAATCAATTAACTGGTTGTAAGGCAATTTGGAGGAATTTATCTTTGCAGTAATGAGTACAAATCTTATCGCCCAGAAATTTGCACAATCCCCGCAACAGCAGGAATTGCGAGATGCTATTGCTTCTTCTCAAAAAAATCATTCAAACATTCATCTTAAAGGTCTTGTAGGTTCAGCAATTTCATTTGTTGTTACAGATGCTTTTAAAGAATCAGAAGATCCTTTCTTACTGATCTTTAACGATAAAGAGGAAGCCGCTTATTATTTAAACGACCTGGAACAACTGGTGGGGGAAAAGAATGTGCTTTTCTATCCCGGAAGTTACCGTAGACCCTATCAGATTGAGGAAACCGACAATGCGAACGTTTTACTAAGAGCGGAAGTACTAAACCGGATAAATTCCAGAAAAAAGCCGGCCATAATTGTTACCTATCCCGATGCGCTTTTCGAAAAAGTGGTCACAAGAAAAGAACTGGACAAAAGCACCTTGAAAATTGCAATAGGAGATGAGCTCTCTATAGATTTTGTGAATGAAGTGCTTTTTGAATACCAGTTTAAAAGAGTAGATTTTGTAACAGAACCAGGAGAATTTTCAGTGCGTGGGGGGATTATAGATGTATTTTCATTTAGCCACGATGAACCCTATAGAATTGAGTTTTTTGGAGACGAAATAGACAGCATTAGAACCTTTGATGTAGAAACTCAACTTTCAACAGATAAAAAGAAGAAGGTCTCTGTAATGCCAAATGTGGAAAACAAGCATTTGGATGAAGTTAGAGAGAGCTTTTTAAAATATATTTCAGCAAAGACCCTTGTCTTTATTAAAAACCTTGACCTCCTTTCGGCCCAGGCAGATAAGCTTTTTAGCAAGGCAGAGGAAGCTTTTAAAGAGCTTTCAGAAGAGGTTAGGCGTAATGAACCTAAAGAACTTTTCTGTAACGCTGAACTTATCAAAAAACAGTTGTTAGAATATTCTACTGTTGAATTGAGCAGCCATGCTTTTTTAAAAACAGATCACAGTATACAATACAACACCAAACCACAACCATCTTTTAATAAACAATTTGATTTGCTCATTGAAAATCTCATTGAAAATCAGGAAACTGGATATACCAATTTTATTTCCTGTGTGAGCGAACAACAGGCTAAACGTTTTCATGATATTTTTGAAGACCAGGAGAAAGAGGTGAAATATCAAACTCCGGTATTCTCCATGTTTCAGGGCTTTATAGACAAAGATTCAAAAACAGTTTGTTATACAGATCATCAAATCTTTGAACGTTATCATAAATTCCATCTGAAAAACGGATACGCCAAAAAACAGGCGATCACTTTAAAGGAGCTTACCAATCTCGAAGTTGGCGACTATGTAACCCATATTGACCACGGAATTGGGAAATTTGGAGGACTACAAAAAATTGATGTTGAAGGCAAAAAGCAGGAAGCCATTAAATTAATCTATGGAGAACGTGATATTTTATATCTAAGCATACACTCACTTCATAAGATCTCCAAATTCAACGGTAAAGACGGCAAACCTCCAAAAATTTACAAGTTAGGAAGCAATGCCTGGAAAAACCTGAAGAAAAAAACAAAGGCTCGTGTTAAGCACATCGCGTATGACCTTATTAAATTATATGCAAAGCGAAGGCTTGAAAAAGGCTTTAAATACGATCCCGATTCTTATTTGCAGCATGAGCTGGAAGCTTCCTTTATGTATGAAGACACTCCAGACCAAAGTTCGGCTACAGCTGCGGTAAAGACCGATATGGAAAATGAACGCCCAATGGATCGCTTGGTTTGTGGAGATGTTGGTTTTGGTAAGACTGAAATTGCCATTAGAGCTGCTTTTAAGGCCGTAGACAATAATAAGCAGGTAGCAATACTGGTACCTACTACAATTCTCGCTTTTCAACATCACCGGACGTTTACTGACCGATTAAAGGACTTTCCGGTACGTATAGATTATTTAAACCGATTTAGAACTGCTAAAGAACGTAAGGAAACCTTAGCCGATCTTGAAAATGGAAAGGTTGATATCATTATAGGAACTCATCAACTGGTTAGTAAAGCGGTGAAATTTAAGGATCTTGGTTTACTGGTAGTTGACGAAGAGCAGAAATTTGGTGTGGCAGTTAAAGATAAATTGAAGACCATCAAAGAGAACGTTGATACCTTAACACTTACAGCGACGCCAATTCCAAGAACGCTTCAATTTAGTTTAATGGCAGCCCGTGATCTTTCTACGATCACCACTCCGCCTCCCAACCGTTATCCTATAGAAAGTCATGTCATCCGTTTTTCCGAAGAGACCATTCGCGATGCTGTTTCTTATGAAATTCAGCGTGGCGGCCAGGTATTTTTTATCCATAACCGGGTAGAAAACATTAAGGAAGTAGCAGGAATGATACAGCGCCTGGTTCCAGATGCCAAAATTGGTGTTGGCCATGGGCAAATGGAAGGGAAGAAACTGGAAAAATTGATGCTAAGTTTTATCAATGGAGAATTTGATGTGCTGGTTTCAACAACGATCGTGGAAAGTGGATTGGATGTTTCTGAGGCAAATACCATATTTATTAATAATGCGAATAATTTTGGATTGTCTGATCTTCACCAGATGCGCGGTCGTGTAGGTAGAAGTAACAAAAAAGCATTTTGTTACTTTATTACGCCACCATTTTCAGCAATGACCGAAGATGCAAGGAAAAGAATTACCGCTCTGGAACAATTCTCAGAATTGGGCAGCGGATTCAATATTGCCATGAAGGATTTAGAGATTCGTGGTGCGGGAGACCTTCTTGGAGGTGAACAAAGCGGATTCATCAACGACATTGGTTTTGACACTTATCAAAAAATTCTGAATGAAGCGATTGAAGAATTAAAAGAAAATGAATTCAGAGATCTTTATGCCGAAACTGAAGATGTTGAACATAAAGATTTTGTAAAAGATACTCAGATAGATACAGATTTCGAGCTGCTGTTTCCTGACGATTACATTAATAATATTACTGAAAGACTGAATTTATATACCAAGCTAAATGAATTAAAGAACGAAGAAGAACTTCAGAAATTTGAAGGAGAATTGGTTGATAGATTTGGTGAATTACCCACACAGGCGATTGACCTTCTTAATTCCGTAAGGATAAAATGGATCGCAGCCAAAATAGGTTTAGAGCGTGTGATCATGAAAAAGAACAAATTGGTAGGTTATTTTATCGCCGACCAGAAATCGAGGTTCTATCAAACCAACAATTTCACCAAAGTACTGCAGTATGTGCAAACTCATAGACAGAACTGCACCATGAAGGAAAAGGAAACCCGCACTGGACTAAAACTTTTACTAACTTTTGATAGAATCAATTCAGTAGAAAAAGCCTTAAAAGTTTTACAGCCGCTGGATTTTAGGGAGAAGAAAGAAGAAGTGGTGAGCTGACCCCTCCGTCAGGCTACGTCTGACATCATCTCTATGCTTGGGAAGGAGCAACTTATTATAATTTTCCACTCCTATTTATAGGACGGGTGCCCAAAGGACGGGGTGGTCTGTTTATTTTTATTCACCCGTAATCCTAATATTATCCAAATCATACGTAGTAGTCTTATCTGGAGCAGCGCCGAGATACCTAAAAGCCACCCAGACTTTTCCTTCGAGACAGGAAATATCAATTTTTGATTTTCTGAATACTGTTGAATTAGATCCTGAAGGACCCAAGGGAATGTTTGCATCTAATTCAGTCCATTCAGTGGTTAGTGGATCACCGATAAAATCCTGAGAAATATAAACTTCTAAGATTAGTCCTTTATCAAAGGAAGACAAGATATCAAAGCTCAATAATTCATTTGTTGAATTGGTTAAATCAATAGCCGGCGTAACCAACCAGGCTTCTAGCGGACTTTCATTGGTATTGTATGCTGAAATGCGAAGAATTCTATTGCCCGCAGATAAAGTAGGCGTAAATTTCTTTTCCCCTCCGCTCACATTAATATTTTTCCACCCTCTCGAATTTAGCGTAGTATTGGAAGTAACACCATCAAAATTTTCCTCAAAAATAATCTTTGAACCTTCCTCCAGATTATTACCACATTCCAGATATTCTGTATCGCAGCGATCTTCATTCATAGTAAGAGCGTCAGGGGAGTTTACAACAATAATATAATGTTCGTCATAAAAATCTCTGGTTAAAATACCTTCTATACTTCCGGAACCCCCAGGAATAAGAAGCGACTTGAAATTTGCAAAAGTGCTGGTACTCAATAAAACCGTCTCACCAGTTTGACAATCTTCCAATTGACGTTCACCATCATATTGATCAGCATGATTTGAGGCAAATGAAAAAATATGATCTTCTCTTATAAAATTCCTATCAAACTGAACATTTTTAATCCTGACAAACAGATTCTTTAATTCGGGATTAAAATTGGAAATTTCAATATTTAGTGGTTCAATTTCTGAAGTTATTTCAGATCTGATAATATGATCATCTATAAGTGAGTTCGGAATTGCTATCACATCTCCCCTGTCCTGAATTCCCAGTTGCAAAACTCCATTATTGTACCACAAACTTAGTCCGTCCAACTTTACATAAATTTTCCTACCAAAATTAAAAGTTTCAAAAAGCGAGTTATGATCCAGTAATAAATGAATTCCTGATGTTGGGTTTAAAGGTTTATCCTGAACAATCAATTCTTTATAGAAATTACCACCGGCATCGTTAGAAATCACATATCCCTCAAACCAGGTTTCTGTTTCCTGAAAGGTGTATATAGCTTCTGTTTCAAAATCAAAATTTCCTTTAACGGCAGAAATACTGGTTATATTTCCGTCAATTTCAACTTCTGAATCCATTAATTCAGGAATTTCAAAATCATCGGTTTTTACACAACTAAGTATGCTGAAAATCATCATCAAACTCAAAATTTTAATATGCTTCATAGTCCTAGGATTAAAATCTTAAATAAACATTTGTAAAAAATGTAGTTCCCTGCCCATACCAGTATTTAGGAGCAAAAAGAGGAAGGTCCCGGTCAAAATCTTCTTTCAAATTCCTGTAATTAGAATTTCTGGCCTGCTCATAGCCGCCGCTTTTATAAAAAACATTAAAAATGTTATTCAAACTCACAAAAGTGCCCAGGTATTTATCTTTGATACGCCAGGACTTTCCTCCCACGGCATTGGTTAAAAAGTAGTCATCAAATTTTTCCTGCCTCAGTAACTCCGATGCTATGTTAGCATCATAATCCAACAAAGGAAGCCCGTCATAATCCTGTTGGAAATTCACCGTTCTCGTGAGCGGATTTATATCAACAAAGCCATTTGCGAAATAATTAAGGCTTATGCCAAACCACCAGAAATCTGGATCTCTATATTCAAACCCAATTTGTGCCGCAGTTTGGGGACCTCCAGGTAAATGATAATTTTTGAGATAAGCTTCTCCGTAACCCAGCGTTTCCTCAAAAGTTGCAGAACTTAAAGATAGCTTGGGATTGTTTGTATAAATATATTCTCCCAGCGCTAGAGCAGCTTTTAATTTTATTGTTGAAGTAAGCTGCGATTCTGCCCCGGCTTCCATTCCATAAAATCTTTTATCCATTCCGTTTAATACTTCCTGAACGAAAGCCGTTGTATTCTCTCTTTCAAGCCCTGAAAGCCCATCTGCATAATAATAGGATACTTCCGTGACATCTTTTATTTTGGTGAAATATCCGGTAAGTCGAAAATTGAGAAATGAAGACCTGTATCTATAGGAAACATCCCCAGTGAAGATCTTTTCATTCTCCAGGTTGTTCACTAAAAGATTATTCTGCCGTGGATTCACAAAAGCATTTCTGAATCCGGGTGCCTTGGTAAAATAGCCTGAATTGATCTCAAGATTCTGCCGTCCTGAAAATTTGTAAATGCCCCCAGATTTTATTCCGAAGTTGAAAAAGTCGGCAATGTTGCTTTGGCCAAATGAATTCTCAGGAAAAATTCCATTCTGATATTTCCCTAATCTTTGGTATTTTACTGACTCTACATTCCCTCCTACATAAAGTTCCAGTCGCTTCTCCGTCCATTGTAACTGACCAAATAATTCCTTTTCTTCCGCTTCAATCTCATAATCGTATTTATAACTGTCTCCTTCAGAAATAAGTCTGTTTAGGTTTAATAAATCGCTCTGTGCCGCCATTCCACTTATTTCACCAGGCGCATCCTGAACAAAAACGTCTATATCTAAAAACTGGTTTTCACCCAGCAAATCTTTCAGTCTCGCAAAATTTTCACTCTTTAATCTGCTATATCTTAAGGAAGAATTAAATCGAAGATTATCCTTCAAATTCCAGGTTAAAATAGAATTAAGGGCAAATTGTTGATCCTTATTTACATCTTCAGAAAAAGCATATACTGCATTTTGAGCATTTCCCGAAGCTGCACTATTTGCCAGATATAATGAATTCCAGTCGAATTGACCATTTTCAGAAATATCATTCTGAGCTCTATAAGCAGCTTCAAAATTTTGATTGTCCTGAAACCTTAAAAAATACGAAGGTAATTTTTGATAATACGAAGGATCTGGGTTTGCCCCACCTCCATAGAACGTATTTTGTCCGTTAACAGAGTTTAAGGTAGTGCCACCATAATCAATTCTGGAATTCGAGATTTCCCCAAACTGATAAGAAACACTTGAATTCAATTTTAATTCTTCTGAAAAATCCCAAAAATGGTTCAACATTACTATAGGTTCTTTGATCTCCCGCATTCTTGAATTTCGAATCTCCCCATCCTGAAATCCCCAATAAGGATTATAGGTTCTTTCTTTTAACTCCAGTACTTCTTCTGTAACAGCCGCCGATCGGCCGCGAATATTCGGCGTATAAATTCCACTGAAGTTTAGAGAATGTTTTTCAGTCAGCTTCTTTTCCGCAGAAATAAAGAAAGAGTTTCCATCATAAACGGTTCCCTCTATATAAGCTTCCTTAGCAAAACGCCTGCCCAGAGATAAAGCATAATACCAGCCATTTTTCTCTTCTCCTGAAGCATAGGAAGCCATTATTCTACCGGTATAACTTCGATTAGAACCCGCCAGTGAAATTCTACCTCCTTTTTGGTACCTGGAAGCTCTCATGATAATATTTGTAGTTCCGCCCAAACCACCAAATTGATAATCATTCGCAGAAATTCCATGATTAAAAATTTGATTTCGCTGCATATCATTTAGTCCGCCCCAGGTTGACCATTGAGGTCGGCCATCATACATTTTATTCATTTCAAGGCCATTTAAGAGGATTTTTCCATATTCTGACCCAAGTCCTCTCGGACGGAAAAATGTCTGACTAAAATCAAAAGCAGCAGCATTGAGAAATACATCCCGACTGGATTGCAGGATCCCGGCAATATTATCAAACTCACTTTCCTCTGAAAATAATTCGGCATCAGAAAGGCTGATGGTATTTTGGTGGGTTTGTTCAAAAACGGGATCTGGTTGCAATAGAATAATTTCTATCAATCTATCTTCAGAAGATATATTAATAGGGATTCGCTTGAGCACATACCCCGCTTTATCTATTTTGAGAATATATTCTCCAGGAACAATATCATTCAACTCCAAATGGAATTCTCCATCAGAATTTGAAAATGTTTCCGTAAAAAAACTTTCGATTGAAACTTTTACCTGTGGTAAGGGCACTTCGGTAAAGGCATCTGCAAATCTACCTTCTAAGGTTATTTGCTGGGAATTCACAGACATACCTAACAGTATAGCCATGAAGACCATAATAAACTTTATGTTCATTTAATTGCCCCAAAATATTTTTTAAATAATCTATCGGTTAAATATATAATAAACTTAAATTCAGTACTTTAAAAAAGTGAAATAATTTTAAAAAAATTGAGTAAACACATTATTTTCAAGTTTAGCAATCTGGTAATTGTAGGTCTGTATCTACTGTTTCAGCCAGTTTTTAGTCAGTCGAAAAAGGATTATCAAATACAAACTATCGCATTTTATAACGTGGAAAATCTATTTGATACCGAAGATAATCCTGAAACCTTTGATGATGATAGAACCGAAACTGGTAAAGATGCCTGGACCAAAGATAAATACCAGAGAAAAATTGAAAATATTAGTCGTGTATTAGCTGAAATTGGTACAGATTTCACAAAGACTTCTCCCGCTATTATTGGCCTCTGTGAAATTGAGAACAGACAGGTTTTAGAGGATCTGGTAGAGCATCCGAATTTAAAAGATAAGCATTATGGGATTATACATTACGATTCGCCAGACGAGAGAGGTATAGATGTAGCTCTTTTATATAAAAAAGAAAATTTTCAGCCCACAGAATCTAAAGCACGAAAACTAATAATTTATGAGACCGATAATCCCGGCAAGCGAGATTATACCAGAGACCAATTAGTTGTTTCAGGCTTACTTGATAAAGAAGAGATTTATTTTATTGTTAACCATTGGCCTTCTCGCGGAGGTGGTGAAGCCCGTAGCACCTATAAAAGAGAGAAAGCGGCCTACCTTAATAAAAGAATTATTGATTCCATTATCAAATTAAATCCTGAAGCAAAGGTGATTTCGATGGGAGATTTTAACGACGACCCAACAAATAAAAGCTTTAAAAAGATATTGAATACCAAAGCATCAAACAAAGACTTGCTGGCTATTGAACTTTATAATCCTATGGAGAATATGTTGAAACAGGGAAAAGGTAGCCTTGCTTATCGCGATTCATGGAACTTGTTTGATCAAATTTTTATGACCGGAAATTTGGTCTTAGGGAATGACATGGGTTACCAATTTTACAAGGCAGGAATTTTTAATAGGCCTTATTTAATTGCCTCTTCAGGACAATTTAAAGGTTATCCCGCACGTACCTACGGATATTCCGGATACGAAGGTGGTTTCAGTGATCACTTCCCCGTATTTATCTATTTAATTAGAGCCTTAAATTCAGAGTGAAGGATTGCCAGGTATTGTCAAGCTGAACTTGTTATCAACTTCTCTTCATTAAAATATTTATAAAAGACCTTGAACCCATTCCGGATGGCATTTCTTACCAGAGCCAATTGAAAAAAAGCCCCCGATAATCTCGGAGGCTTTTTATTTATTGTGAAGTCACATTTCGACCGCACGTAAAGTGACTCAGATTTAAATCTAGTTAAACCATGCACTCCATGGAATTCTTGACAGCACTACCACGAATGCCAATCCATAAAAAATAGCCAGCATTTTAAATTTTGGCCTGGAGGTAAGTTTCTTTTTATGTTTTGAATAACCCACTGTAATCAAAACGATCGCAATAATCATCATTAAGGGGTGTTCTACATTGTATAACCTTAAAGTATCATCGGCCATTACGCCTCCCATTCCTTCTTCAGCCCACATCTTGAAATAAGGGGTCGTAAAGTAGAGTATAATTCCTATTAAAAGCTGAATATGTGAAACAATAAGCGTAAAAAGGGCAATTCTAAAATTAGTGGCAGAATATTCTTTATTAGCTGCAAAACCAATAATGCCGTTAAAACTTGCAATTAAAAGCATAAACAGCACAAGGTATGCCCAATAAGAGTGTATAAACTGAATAGTTTCGTACATAATATATATTTTTGGTTAAAGATAAAATAAATGCAAAAAAAACGCCCCGATATTTCGGGGCGTTTCCTATATATATTCAAATCTTCCTAGAAATTGAAAGATACACTTGCATTCCAGGTTCTTCCCCATCCAAAGAAAACGTTGTTTCTAACGTTTATTCCATCGTAAGTGGTAGCATCTGGACCAGCCGGAGTATTTGTATTAGACTCAGATATGTAAATATTATCGGTTACGTTATTCACGTTCACTCTAAAATTTAATCTGTTTCCTGCCAAGTCAAGCCCGTAAGATGCCCCAAGGTCTAGAAGACCAAAAGAAGGAAGTTCGAAGACATCAAAATCTGGTTCATCAAGGGCGTCTGTTGCCCCAAAATCGGCATAAAGGTTATCTGCATACCTATAGGTTGCATCAACGCTAAGGTTATCAATAATTTGATAATCTGCACCTAAACTTGCAGTTAATTGCGCTGCATTCCCAACTTTAACCCCATCAAGGTTAAGAACTGCAGGATCTACACCAGGAATTTGATTTTGAGCATCATCAACGTAAGTAGCTGATACGTCATCTTTATATTCCCAGTCACCAATAGAAAGCATACCATTCCATCTGAATTTATTTCCTACTCTACCATAGAAATCAAATTCAATACCTTTATGTACCTGAGTAATACCTAAAAGGTTTGCACTACCTCTAATCTCATCTGGAGTATCTCTAAAGAATGTTGCAGAAGTTGTTTCAAAACGATCTGCCCATGAAGTTCTATAGATATTTACGTTGGCATTGAAGTACTGAGAACGGAAACCATAACCTAATTCAACTCCAAAAACTTTTTCATTAGTCAGATCTGGATTTTTATTGTTTGTATTATTTAAATATACAGCATCGAATAAAGGTTGCTTAGAATAGTAACCGATATTACCGAAAACATTATGTCTTTCGTCAATATTAAAGTTCATTCCACCTTTAATATTTCCTCCAATAATATTTTCCCAATCTGTTTCCTGATTTCCAACTTCGTACAAGAAAAAGTCTTTTCTTTTGAAACCTTGATTAGATAAAGATCCCTGAACAAAAGCGGATAATTGATCATCAACGTATTCCAACTGTCCAAAGACGCCTTGCCATCTAACGTAACCCTCACTATAATAATCTATTTTTTCTTCATCATCAATACTTTTAAAAACATTTAAAGTATTAGAAACTGAAGGCTCGTAGGTTTCAGAAACAAATCTTGGAAGTTCATTTACATCATCATTATCAACATAAACATCACCGCCCATAAGATCTACTAATCTTCTATAATGGAAACCTGTATACGAACGTAAATCTGCACCAAAACTTAAAGATAAATTATCATTAAGCTCAGTTTCATAATTAGAAATGATCCCAAACCAGTTATGAGAGTTTACAGAAGATCTTTGTGACATCCCATTTTGAGGTCCGTCAAGAAAGGCTTCTTCCTCGTCATTTCTTTCATCCCCATCATCGGAATTTACAAATTGACCTTGAAAACCTCCAGGACCAGTATAACCTTCTCGCTGCCCAAGAGAAGGTACATTCTGTCCCGAATTATAAGCGAAAATATCATCTATTGGTAGAAGACCATCTTCTGTCTTAGGAAGCAAGAATGACTGCATTCCATTAACCTGA
>Ga0207878_100516_pt1 | contig 11508 bp, 9 predicted proteins | sample LinPmetageLP41_FD_184053 | JGI IMG/M metagenome (GOLD analysis project Ga0207878, IMG submission 184053) | Marine viral communities from the Pacific Ocean - LP-41 (SPAdes) | ecosystem: Environmental > Aquatic > Marine > Oceanic | place: Pacific Ocean | collected 2010-08-27 | reverse complement strand
GTCCTTCACATCTCCGTCCCGACCCTTGGCTGAGCCGACACGGTAGGTGGATGGTGGCTGCGCTGCCACCTCGGGGGTGGGTCAAAAGCGTTGGCCGGTAGTGGGTCACTTTAATTGGCCATTAACAGGTTGAGACAAGTGCCTCCCCTATTACTAATGGCGAAGCCTCCCGATCAGAGCCAGGCGACGAGCATGTGTGAAACAAGTTCGTCCGGATTGCTAATGGCGAATCGGGACGTGCATTCTGCGATTGTTAGCTTCGCTTGAGACGACGTCCATTTTTCGTGCGTACGAAAAGAATGATTGGGTTTAGAGCTAGGGCAGGATTCGCAAAGTGCCAGCAAAAGACCCTAACGCGCTGGCATTTGGTACCAAATTCGATGGGCAGCACGTGATGGAGGATGACGAAATGACAGAAACAGCAGTGGTCAAGACCAGGCTGACACCAGCCGAGAAGGAAGCTTGGCAGCGCCTGTGTGAGGCATCTGGCCGCTCGGAGTCCGATGTGCTACGGGAGATGATCCAACGCGTTTGTGGGGAGAGCATCGCTGAAGAGGGGCGGGATCTGATGAGGGGGCCGAAGTCCTGCAAGCTATCGATTCGTCTGACTCGGCAGGAGCAAGAGTTGATTACCGAGCGTGCAGCCTACGAGGGCTTTCCAAATCGAACTCGCTGGGCATCTGCCTTGGTTCGAGCCACATTGCTGCGGCAGCCCATCATGAATGAGGCAGAGAGAACAGCTTTGCTCCAAGCATCTTTTACTTTATCTGATCTGATCGAGCATTCAGGCGGCACAACATTGGGCTTACAGCGGCTGCGAATCAAAGATCAGGCTCGCGAGCAGATCCGTATCGAAGAAGTTCAGAAGCGAGTACACGAGCTCAATGCGCGAGTGCTGGCTCTGGTAGCAGGTGGCTGCAGCCGTTGGAATCTTTCCTGATCGGAGAAGCGTTGCATGCCGTGACCTGCCTCCGAGGGGCAACCATCACGTGAAAAAGCAAGCCGATACTTGAGAGACAGTTCAACGACTTTAGAGAGAAGACAATCTCGCTTTAGCCGCTTGCCAAGGCAGTCTTCGCCCAGCGGCCTTCATGGCGTCATAGGCTTCGTTTGCACGGTCAACACTGATCACACCTTGCCTGACTAGTTCCTCGACAAGCCATAGTGTCCCCATGATTTCAAGCTGCTCTTCCTCTGCCGCATTTCGGAGCGCCAGATCGCCTGTCAGTAGTGGGCACTGTTCCTGGCTGGCCAGCGCGAGAGCAAAGCAGTCGTTCGTGCTTGGGCCACGATAGCGGGCAACCAGGTCACCAGCATATCGTATGGCGTCGGGCGATAGCTCCAGGGGATGCAATCCGAGCTCCAGCAAATGCCCATGCTGATCCTCTAACTCTTCGTAGTAGAGGATATCTGGCGTCACGAACTGATAGGGAAGCCGGAAAAGCACATCCAGAAGCGCACCCTCTTCAATATCGATCAGGATATTGGCATCACTGACCAGCAACAGCATCGAGGGGCTCCAGGTTGCGCTCACGGTGGAACTGCATCAAGGGCATTTTTAGCAACTCTGCTGCTTTGGATTCGCCGATGATCCCCTCGCCAAGGGCGCGATAAACTAACTGGGTAAATAGCTGGCTTTCTTCCGCAGGATAAGGTTCGCCTGGCTCTCCCTTGTGCCAGCCTTGCTGACGAAAACGAATGAAGGCACGTTTGCGCAAGCCCTCGTCGATAATGCCCAGGTCGGCAGCCCGATAAAGGCAAGCCGCCATGCTGATACCGTACTCATGCTTTAGCAGATACAGTTCCTGTACTTCCAGGTTATGGCGCAGCTCACCGAGTTGTTGCCGCAAGCCGCTTTCCGGTAGCAGAAAGGCGGAAGCGAAGCGGTTGCAGGCTTTCTCCTCGTCCACGCCTTCCCCAAGACGCCCATATAGCATGAGATGCCCCAGCTCGTGGGCCAGGGTGAAGCGCTGACGGTCACCTGGCCAATGGCTTGATACGACAATGAACGGTTTGCCCGCCACGGAAGCCTGAAGGCCATCGAATTTGTTCAGGTTATCCACTCCGGTAAAAATCACCAAGATGCCGCGTGCCTCCAGCACGTCGATCAAGTCTGGAATCGGGTTGTGTCCCAGCGCCCAGGCATCACGAACCCCATAGGCCACCGCATCCACCTCGTCGAGAGACGCCACCTTGGCCGGTAGCTCCTTGGGCTGCGTAAAGTCTGGCAGCGGGAAATAGGGGTACAGGTCGGCCAGTATCTGCCAGCGCTCGGCCTGATCCAGCACGTCCGCCTCGATGCGGTTCAACAGCTTTTGGGGGGTAGACGCGCGTTTGCGGTACTCCACACCCTCCAGCTGTACCTGCACAGGCCGGAAGAAATACTCGCTGCGCACTTCCAGGACTTTTGACAATTTAATCAATACCTTGGAGCCGGGAGTGCTCTTCTCCTTCTCGTATTTGTTGATCATAGTGGCGCTCACGCCCACCTGATCCGCCAGGGCCTGCATGGACAGGCCCGCAGCCTTGCGTGCACGCAATAGTCGCTCTCCTATCATGGTCAGCCCTCCTGTTCAGGTTGAAGAATTCGGTTTATAAAAAATAATATTCTGGATTGAATTATAAACCAGTGCTGGACAGCCTGTCATTGGGTCCGAGACTATCTTCTTGAAGAAAATGCAATCATGGCCATAAAATGCTTGCATTGAATGCGCGACAGCTTCATAGAACGTGAGGACCCCGCAATGGCCATGATGACGGTACGCAACATACCTGACGAGGTGCACCGCGCCCTGCGTGTCCGTGCGGCGCAGCACGGGCACAGCATGGAAGCCGAAGTGCGCGAGATCCTGGGAAATGCCGTCGCCCCGGAAGGCCGGGTCAAGCTGGGCTCCCTGCTGGCCGATATCGGCCGACAAGCCAAGCTGACCGAAGAGGAGTTCGCCATCTTCGAGCAGAACTTGAGCCGCGATAAGACGCCCGCCAAGCCAATGGACTTCGAATGATCCTGCTCGACACCAAGGTCATCTCAGAACCCTTGCGGAGGAAGCCCGACCCCCGTGTTATCGAGTGGATCGATGCCCAGGCCCTGGAAACCCTCTACCTGTCAGCCATTACTGTGGCAGAACTACGGTTGGGCATTGCACTACTTCCAGCAGGAAAACGCCGTACCGGCTTGCAGGAGAGCCTGGAACGGCGAGTGCTTCCCTTGTTTGCCGGGCGTGTGCTTCCGTTCGATCTCCCCTGTACCCAAACCTACGCAGAGATTATTGCCAAGATCCGAAAGGCCGGGCTGGCGATTGCTGCCATTGATGGCTTTATTGCCGCCACTGCGGCTGCCAACGGCTTTGCGTTAGCAACACGGGATATCAGCCCGTTCGAGGCGGCGGGAGCAACAGTTATCACCCCGTGGAAAGTATAAGCCCCTGTGGCCTATGAATAGCAGAACCAAAAGAATTAGGAGCCGTTAGTGTCACGACTGACCGATTTGATTGCCAAGGCAAAAGCCAAAGACGCAGCGTTAGGAGCCGAATTGGATCGAGAGTTCAAAATGCTGTCGTCACGATTACCCTTCGGACTGAACTTTGAGCGGCATAGCCCCGAAGCGGTTGAATTGCCTCTGAGACCGATTAGGAAGGGTGACAAAGTACGAGTATTGCCGGAGCGCGGTTCTACAGAGACGGGCGATCAGCGGCTGTGGCAGGTAAAGACTATTCGCAAGGCAAAAAAAACGGTCGACCTAGAAGTACTAGATTTTGAAGAAGCTGAAACACAGACTGTCATGCTAGATGACTTGGTAGTTGTCGCGGAGTTTCGCGATACTATCTACCCGGGTTTGGTCAGTACTGGCAAGGTGCTGCATGGCGGCGAAAAACCTTGCCATACGGTCATTAATGGTGAGAACTACCATGTCCTTAAGGCGCTAACTTTCAGCCATCGCGGTAAGGTAGACGCCATTTATATAGATCCACCTTACAATACTGGTGCGAAGGACTGGAAGTACAACAATGATTATGTAGAAGCTGACGACCTCTACCGTCACAGCAAATGGCTAGCGATGATGGAGCGACGTTTGTTGATTGCACGACAACTGCTAAATCCCGCGGATTCAGTGCTGATCGTCACCATCGACGAGAAGGAGTATCTGCGGCTGGGGTTACTACTGGAGCAGCTGTTTCCTGAAGCTCGGATTCAGATGGTTTCGATCACTACAAACCCCAAAGGAGCGTCTCGTCCCGATATGTTCGCGAGGGTGGATGAATTCGCTTATTTCGTTTTAATTGGTGACTCCATTGTTTCTGGAATAGCTGTGAGTGCTTCACAGGGGCAGCCCGTTCGCTGGCCTTATTTACGGCGATCTGATGAGAAATCGACCCGGGGACATCGCCCTCGGCAGTTTTATCCGGTTTTTGTCGATCCAACCACCTCTAAGATAACGGGCGTTGGTGAGCCTTTAGCCCATGATGTACCTCGTGAGAGTATCAAGGCTCCTCCAGGCTTAGTTGCGGTTTTTCCTGTCCGTGATGATGGGGCCGAGATGGAGTGGGGGCTAACGGGGCCCAGCCTCATGCGCGCAGTGCGCGGTGGTTTTGCTCGCGCAAATCGAACAAACTCGCTCCAACCGTATGCGATTTCGTACCTGACAGCTCCAGCGATTAGCAAGGTTGAGTCTGGAGAATACGTCGTTTCAGGTGTTCGAGAAGATGGAACAAAAATTGTGATTGCACCCAGTGGCAAGACTACTCGGCCTACGACGGTATGGACCGAAAGTCGTCATAGTGCTCCCGACCACGGAAAAAAAGTTTTAGGAGCACTACTGCCTACAAGATCTTTTCCTTTTCCAAAGTCGTTATACGTAGTGGAAGACTCATTGCGGCTATTTTTGACAAATAAGCAGAAAGCAACCGTTCTTGACTTTTTCTCAGGATCGGGGACTACCGCACACGCGGTGATGCTTCTCAACAGGCAGGACGGTGGGAAACGCCAGTGTATCAGTGTAACGAACAATGAAGTCGCCGCCGACGAACAGAAGAGATTGCGTGAAAAGGGCTTGCGTCCCGGTGATGCCAAGTGGGAAAAAAATGGCATCTGCGACTACGTCACCAAACCCCGCGTTGCCGCCGCTATTACCGGCAAGACGCCGGACGGCGAACCAATCAATGGTGACTACAAATTCACTGATGAGTTTCCCATGGCTGAAGGCTTTGAGGAAAACGCCGAGTTTTTCACCCTGACCTATGAAACCCCGGTGGCAGTTAGCCACAACCTGGCTTTCAACAAAGTTGCGCCGTTGCTGTGGCTTCGAGCTGGGGCTTGGGGCAGTCGAATAGACAAGCAGCCAGCTGATGGTTGGGCGGTAGCCGATGCATATGGACTGTTAACCAATGTGGACGTAGCCACACCATTTATTAAAGCGCTGACTAAGGTCGATGGAATATGCATTGCCTATATCGTTACCGACGATGACCGGCGCTTCCAGGCAACTGCCAAGCGGCTGCCCGATGGGGTCGAGCCAGTGCGCCTGTACGAATCATATCTCACCAATTTCAGCTTCACCAACGGAGAGTAACGGATGAAGTTCACGCTCAAAGACTATCAGCGCGACGCTGTCCGCGACTCCTTGAGTAACCTGGGCAAGGCCCGCCGCCTGTGGCTTAACGAATTTGATCGAACGGCATTCTCACTCACTGCGGTAACCGGCGCGGGTAAAACTGTCATGGCTGCGGCCGCGTTCGAAGCGCTGTTTCACGGCGACGATGAGTTCAGCTTTGATGCCGATCCGGGCGCAGTGGTGATATGGTTTAGTGACGACCCCGCGTTAAATGAGCAGACCCGCTTTCGCTTCATCGAGGCTAGTGACCGCCTCAACTATAACGATCTAGTGGTGGTGGAAAACACCTTTAATAGGCCGAAGTTCCAGGCTGGAAAAATCTACTTTCTCAATACTGGGAAGCTCAGTAAGAACAGCCGGCTAGTGCGTGGTCATGATCCCGAGGAAATGGCCGTCAAGGTCGATGGCACTTTTTCCGACATGCGTCCCGATCTACGTGCGTACACCATTTGGGATACCATACAGAACACGATTGAAGACCCGGATTTAACGCTGTATCTAGTGCTGGATGAAGCGCACCGAGGTATGGGGACACAGACGGCGGCTAGCCAGAACGCCAAGAGCACTATCGTCCAACGGCTCATCAATGGCGCGGGTAGCGTGCCTGGCATCCCAGCAGTATGGGGCATCTCGGCCACAGTGGAACGGTTTAACAAGGCGATTGAGTCAGCAGGTAAGCACATCAAGCTGCCCAATGTGGAAGTTGATGCGTCAAAGGTTCAAGAGTCAGGCCTTATAAAGGACACCATCTTGCTGGATATACCTGATAATGTCGGTGACTTCGATACCGTTCTAGTGCGGCGAGCGACCGACAAACTGAAAGATTCCACGGTTGCCTGGGGCGCTTACTCCAAGCAGCAGCAGGAAGCCCATGTTGTTGTGCCACTGATGGTTTTACAGGTTCCCAACACGCCTGACCCAGATGAAATTGGACGGGCACTGGATACCATTTTCGAGCGCTATTCTGAATTGTCCTCTGCTAGTGTGGCACATGTTTTCGGGGAACACTCCACGCAGCGGTTCGGCAACCGCGACGTACCCTACATTGAACCGCAGCGGGTTGAAGAATCTACGTGGGTGCGGGTGCTCATCGCCAAGGATGCCATTAGTACAGGCTGGGATTGCCCGCGTGCAGAGGTAATGGTTTCTTTCCGCGCGGCCAGCGACAAAGATCACATTACTCAATTATTGGGCCGATTGGTACGTTCGCCACTTGCTCGCCGTATCCCTGGTAATGATCGTCTGAATTCGGTGGAATGCTTGCTGCCAAAATTCAATCGTAAGGCTGTAGAACAGGTGGTCGATGAGTTGACGACAGGCAGCGAGGCGGCAACGCCTGGACGTGTCTTGATTGACTACATTGAAGTGGTCCCGAATCCTTCCGTTTCACCTACCGTGTGGGATGCATTCGAAGCGTTGCCATCACAAACGCGCCCGCAACGCGGCGCTAGACCTGCAGTCAGGCTGACTGCGCTGGCCCATGAATTGGCGTCCGACAATATTCTCTCTGGCGCTGGCAGGCTAGCCCATGCAGAAATGCACGCAGTTCTAGATAAATTTCAGGCAGACAACGAAGCCAAGATCATGGTCAAGCGGCAGTCTGTGCTGGTTGTGGACGGAAAGACGGTGAAAGCGGACATGCTGGGCCAAGGCCGTAGCCTGGAACAGTTCTGGGAAGATGCCGACGTGGCGGTAATTGAGGACGCCTACCGCCGAGCAGCGCGAGTATTCAGCCCGGCGATTACCCATTCGTATGTTGACCATCTTGCCAGCCAGGAAGCAGATCGAGAGCATGACCCGGAAGCGTTCTTGGAGGCCATTGTTGAAGCTCGCGTAACCGTTGCTGGCTTGGGGCTGGTTATGGAGGCACAAGCTTATTTCGATGCCGAGGCCGATAAGCTGGCGAAGTCCTGGCTAGCCAAGTATGGGGTGCAGGTCAGGGCGCTAAGCGATGATCGAAGGGAGTCCTATCGGCAGATCATCGAAATGAGTTCGGAGCCGCAGGACGTGGGCATGTTGAAGCCTGAGGCTCGCTACGAGGCGACTAAGGCAAACGAAAACGGCAAGGTGAGAGTGCTCCCGATATGGGACAACCACTTGCTTTGCGACCACGCAGGCAAGTACCCGGTTGACCTGAATGATTGGGAGCGAGAGGTTGTCGAGACTGAATCGGCAAGGCCTGGGGCCAGTTTCTGGTATCGCAATCCGCAGCAACCAGGGCAAGCATCGTTGGGCATTGCTTATGAGAAATCCGGCCAGTATGGAATTGTTCGCCCGGACTTTCTGTTTTTTGCCGAGCTGGATGGCTCTCTCGTAGTCGATTTGGTTGATCCGCACGGACTGCATTTGGGTGATGCTTTGCCAAAACTGCAAGGCTTGGCGTTGTACGCCGCAAGCCACCTCGCTGTTTATCGCCGGATTGAGTCGATTGCCAAGGTGAAAGGAAGCGACACGCTAAGAGTACTCGATTTAAAACGCCAGGAAGTGCGAGATACGATTGCAGTTGCTCAGGATGCGGAAGCGCTGTTCAGTAGTGGGATTGCAAATGACTACCAGTGATCGTGCAACAGCGATTGGCTAATCAGTTCAAATACCACAGGTGTCAATGTGTATGAAACTACACAATAAAATCGAACCGTTTTTCATCACGGAGGAGATCGAGGCCGAGCTGACCGCCGTTGGTTACGAGTTCGAATCGCCTAGCCACTCGCGGATGATGAGCATCCGAGAGCTTTACAGCTGGCAGCCCGGCGAGACGCTATCCGAGACCGTGAGCAGGTATCTGGATAAGACTGGTTCAGATAGCGGGCGCGAATCTAGAGGTGAATGTGCATGACAACGGAAGCAGAGGTGCTCGTCAACATCCTTGCGTGGTCTACTGACAGTCCCGGCTGGCAGCGCGACGCACTGCGCCGACTTGCAACGCAAGCGGCCCTGGAGCCGGCCGAGATCGACGAGCTGGCTTCCATCTGTAAGGGCGACAATCCAGCGGTCCCGATGGAAGCGGGGCACCTTCGCGGCCCGAACCGCGATCAGGGGGAGGTCTATCTGCGGCAGGTGCATGGAGTCCGCCATGTCAATGCCCTGGCTCCCGACCAACGGCTGACGCTCCACAGTGTCGGTTTGACGATCATCTATGGCGACAACGGATCGGGAAAATCCGGCTACGCGCGGGTTCTCAAGAAGGTATGTCGCGCCCGTATGCCTGGCCGAGCCGAGGAAATCGCCCCCGACATCTATGACGGTGCACCGGGCACACCGAGCGCCACGATTGAATACGCGATCAGCGGTCAAAACCGAACTTGCGCTTGGCAACTTGGTCAGTCTGCCGACGCCGCGCTTTCAGGCATCAGCGTGTTCGATTCCCGCACCGCGAACGTCCACGTGGACGATACGAATGACGTGGCTTACACGCCGTTTCCGCTCAAGCTGCTGGGTACGCTGGCGCAGCTCTGCAAGTCGGTCAAGGACAAGCTGGCAGCCGAGATTGCGCAGATAAGGGCGCAAACACCCGAAGCGATCAGGACGCCGGCATGCAGCAGGGACACAGCGGTCGGCAAGCTCATGGCCCGGCTCACCGCCAACACTTCGCCGGCGACGGTCGAGGAGTTGGCCACACTCACGCAAGCAGAGCAAGACCGATTGGCACAGCTCACATCGGACCTGATTGGTGATCCGGCTCGCGCGGTGCGCCAGCTTGCGGCGTTGAAGACCAAGATTGACGGGCACATTGCGCGCCTGGATCGGCTATTTGCTTCAATCAGCGACGAGACCGCCAATAACCTGCGCCGCCTTGCCGTTGATAGCGATGCCGCGCGACGGGCGGCAGAAACTGCTTCCAGTGCACTTTTCCGGGACGAACCGTTGCCGCCGATCGGATCGGAGGTTTGGCAGGCGCTCTGGGCTAGTGCCCGAGCATTTTCGTACGCGGAAGCCTATCCCGAACAGCGATTCCCCGTCACAGATCCCGGCAGCGTATGCGTGCTTTGTCAGCAGGAATTGACTCCCGCAGCCGCTGATCGCCTCGATCGCTTCGAGGCTTTTGTGCGCGACGACAGCCAGCAACGTGCCGAGGCTGCGCGCCTCGCATACGACCGGGCACTGGCAACGTTCAAGGGAGAGGCTGTTTCGTTGGCCGAGCTGGCGAACATTGTGGCAACCATCCGCGACGAACTGCGCCAGGATGCCTTGGCGATGGAGATCAGGGGCGCGACCCTGCGCGCCCTGTGGCGTCATCGCCAGATCAGGCGACGCCACGCAAATCCAAGCGCCGCTATTGACGTGCCCGTTACGGAATATTCGCGTCAGGCCCTGGTCGATCAAGCAATAGGCATTGAGACTCGGGCGAACGCCCTTGCTGCGGAGGCTGGCTCTCCAGCTCGCGCCGCCTTGCTTGCCGAAAAGGCCGAGCTTGCAGATCGGCAATGGTTCGGTAGCATTAAAGCCGATGTTCTCGCCGAAATCGAACGCCAGAAAAAAATCGCACTGCTTGAGACGGCCCAGCAGGATACTGCTACCAACCGGGTCACCACAAAGAGCACCGAGATCGCTCAGGCTCTGGTGACGGACGCGCTACGCGCGCAATTTGCTCGTGAGGTGACGAGCTTTGAGATTGCTGGCCTTGCCGTGGAGCTTCGACAGCAAAACAGCGTTCAGGGCATTCCCCGATTCAAGGTCGCCCTTACACGGAAGCCCACAGCAGCGGTGGGAAAGGTTTTGAGCGAAGGCGAGCATCGCTGCGTTGCCTTGGCCGCGTTCATGGCCGAACTCGCCACCACCGAAAATAAGTCCGGAATCGTCTTTGACGACCCCGTTTCCTCGCTCGACCACATGCACCGGGAGGCCGTAGCTAAACGCCTGGTTGCTGAGGCCGCTCTTCGCCAGGTCGTCGTCTTCACTCATGACCTTGCGTTCCTGTTCGAATTGAATCGCGCGGCTGACGATGCTCAGCCTAAGCCGCCGGTTGCGATTAGCTCTATCAGCCGGGGTGCTGACAAGGCAGGCTTCTGCCGCAGCGAGCCGCCATTCAAAGCGCGTCGGGTCAGTGACATCACCACAAGTCTGGCCAATCAGCTTGCGGGTGAACGCTACCATTTCGAGCAAGGCAATCACGATGAGTGGCGAAAGTCCGTCAAGTCCATTGCCGCGACGTTGCGCGATACGTGGGAGATCGCGGTTGAAGAAGCTGTCGGGCACGTCATCCGGCGACTGTCCAACGAAGTGAAGACGCCTGGCTTGATTAAGCTGACCGCAATCACAGCCGCCGACTGCGAGGCTATGCGGGACGGATTTGGTCGCTGTTCCGGGCTCCTGCACAGCGCTGCCGCTGCGCTGAACCGTCCTTTGCCGAGACCGGAAGCACTGGCGGCAGAGATTGATGCGTTGGCGGCCTGGGCAGATGACATGCGGCGGCGCCAGAACGCTGCAAGGTTGCTATGAGGTTTGTGTCACTTGATATCAATCGATTCTTAATGTTTCGACAGCATGATTAGAGCAGACGCTGTAGTTTAGATAGTCCCGAACTTGGGCAATATTGCTCGTCTATCAGTACACCAGGGGTACACACACCAGCTTCGTATGCTATCCTCTAACTTCGCTAACCTACTGATTACAAAGAACTGTACCTTTCGCTCGGTTACGGTTGATTTTCTTTGTTTGTCAGTAACTTATTGTTTTAAAAGCGAACTCATAATCCCTTGGTCGTAGGTTCGAGTCCTACTGGGCCCACCACAACATCCCGGATACTGGCCTTCCTCCCACCCATTTTGGGGGCGGTCTGCATCCAAACTATCTACCTTTCTAGGGCCTGTTGACGTTTCACATCGGTAGCCAGAGGAACCCACACGCCATGGCCACCATACTCTCGTAATTCCTCTTGAGCTTGTCGTACCGGAACG
>Ga0207878_100515_pt1 | contig 11545 bp, 9 predicted proteins | sample LinPmetageLP41_FD_184053 | JGI IMG/M metagenome (GOLD analysis project Ga0207878, IMG submission 184053) | Marine viral communities from the Pacific Ocean - LP-41 (SPAdes) | ecosystem: Environmental > Aquatic > Marine > Oceanic | place: Pacific Ocean | collected 2010-08-27 | reverse complement strand
CGTAAGGGTATACTTTGCTTTCACCTGAAGCCTTCCCGGATATCCTTCTTCCATATGTTCACTGGTACAGGATAGTGTTACGGAAGGATTTTCTCCTTCGTCTTGTCTATCTACCTCCCATAACTTATAATGAAGTCCAAATTCGCCCCCATGCAAATGAACTCCCTCCTTCTGATGATGAAGTTCATACTCTTCTTCCTCAATTTTAAATTTACCATTGGCGATTCTTCCTGCAAACCTTCCAATAGTTGCTCCAAAACATTTATTTTCTTCCCTGTATTCCTGAGTTAAATAATCCTCAGGCTGTCCCGGGCCTACTACCAGATTTATAAGTTCATCATGTTTATTGCGCATTTTAAAACTAAAGATGGTTGCACCGTAGTTCAGGATTTGTAATCGACTCTTATTGGAGTTAACAAGCTCTATGAGCTTAAGATCAGATTTTTGAATTTCGCTCAATTTTATTTGTTTTTTGAATTTATCCAGCTATTAACGCTGGATTCCAGAACCGTAAGTGGTAGAGCTCCGTCTGTTAATACAACATCGTGGAACTCTTTAATATCAAATTTGTCTCCCAGTTGTTCTTTTGCTTTTTCCCTAAGATCCAGGATCTTGTTCATCCCTATCTTATAAGCGGTAGCCTGGCCAGGCATTACAATGTGCCTTTCCACCATTTTTACGCAAGCACTTTCAACCGCCGGAGTATTTTCTTTGTAATAATCTATTCCTTCCTGCCTGGTCCATTTTTTTGCATGAATTCCTGTATCTACTACAAGTCTACAAGATCTCCAGAGCTCCATTGCCAATCGTCCAAAATTGGAATATGGATCACTATAAAACCCTATTTCCTTCGGAATGTACTCACTGTATAATCCCCAGCCTTCCACATAAGCGGTAAAAAAACTAAATTTTCTAAATTCAGGAATGCTATCCAGTTCCTGAGCGATCGCAATTTGCATATGATGTCCTGGAATTCCTTCATGATAAGCCAGCGCCTCCATTTCATATTTAGGCATTGCTTCCATATCATACAAATTAGCATAATAGGTTCCAGGTCTTGAACCATCTATTGCAGGTTGTTGATAAAATGCTTTTCCGGCACTTTTTTCACGGAAAGATTCTACCGCCTTTACCACAATATCAGCCTCAGGCAACGTATTAAAAAGTTCCGGAAGTTTAGCCTTCATAGAATTGATAATATCTTTCGCTTTTTTCAAATAGGCCGCCTTGCCTTCTTCTGTATTTTCATAATAAAACTGTTCATCGGTTTTCATAAACTTAAAGAAATCCTGTAAAGATCCTTCAAAATCAACCTCTTTCATGATCTTTTCCATTTCACCATGAATCCTGGCTACTTCATTAAGTCCTATCTCATGAATCTCATCTGCTGTTAAATTGGTTGTAGTAACTCTGCTAAGGGCGATATTATAAAATTCTTCCCCTTTTGGAAATTTCCATATTCCGGCTTCTTCGGTCGCTCTTTTTTGCTGATTTTCCAGAAAATCGACTAAACTTTCATAGGCTGGCTGAACATGATCTACCAGTGCAATTTCAGCTTCATTCACAAGTTCGGTTTTTTGCTTTTCGGAAATATCAAGTTTTTTGACCTTGCTATTAAAGTCTTCCATTAATGTACTTGCTTCGGCAGATTTAGTAAATGGCTTCCCTTTAATAATATTCCTGGAAGCATCCAAAGTGCGGTCAAAAACAAATTTTGGAGGAATAATTCCATTTTGTTCTCTAAGCTTCAGTTGCTCAATGATATCAACCATTACCTTTTCTATCCCAACCAGTCTTGATATATAAGCCTTTGCATCTGGAATGGAATCTATTCGGTGCATATTTATTAAAAAAGCTGGCAACTCGGCATGTAAGCCATGCATCTGCTCTATTGGATAATTATAAAATCTAAAATCATAATCATCAATTTCATTCTTTACCTGGCGGCGAAAAAGCTCATAACTTAACTTCGTTTCTTCATCTAAAGTTTCGGTATCCACTTTATCTAAATAATCTAAACGCTTTTTAGCCTGTTCAAGGTCTTCAGCATATTTAAGGTTTGAAAAATCATCCCATTTACCATAGTCAGATTTCATTCCTCTACGGGTTTGCATCATTGGGGATTCTTCAATCTCTTTCTGAAATTCTTTATTAAAGTAATTATTTAGTTCGGCTGAAGCCTTTTGCCTATCTTCCATGGAATAATTTTCTCCTTTTTTATCCTCTCCACAGGAAATAACCATCACACCAAACAAAATCAATAAAACAGTATTTCTAATTCTCATAATTCTATTCTTCTAATACTGAAAATTTAATTGCAGAATCTCCGTAAACGGTATGGGTCTGTTTTTGAAAATCTTCTTCTTGAGCTTCAAAAATATTATCAATATAAGTTTGCGGATTTCTATCAATCAAAGGAAACCAGGTACTTTGAACTTGGACCTGAAGTTTATGCCCTTTTTTAAACGTATGATTAATTCCCTGTAATTTGATGTTTACATCGGTCTTCTTGTTTGGTTCAAATGCTTCAGGGTTTTCAAAACTATTTCTGAATCTGCCTCTCATCACTTCACTACGAACCATCATATGGTAATTGCTCATTTTAAGATGCGGCATGGTTTCTTCGTAATTTTCAGCATCTGGCGGGTATACATCAATAACCTTCACCACCCAGTCTGCTGCGGTACCAGTAGTAGCAACTTTTAGCATCGCTTGTATAGGACCTGATATTTTCATGTCTTCTTCCAGAACTTCCGTTTCAAAAACCAATACATCGGGTCTTCTGGAAGCAAAACGCTGATCACCGGTCATATACTCACGCGGCGTAAATACCATTTTTATTTCGTTATTATAAGAAACCGGTTTTTTAGGATCACTTACAAACTCCTCTTTATTTTCGGTTGGTGCTTCCGTGAATTTTTGATCATCTCCTAAATACCAGGTCTTAGAAGTTGTATTTTTCGGAGGCCATGCAGTATAATCATTCCATTTTCTGAGCCCGGTGTCATAAATGTGAGCTTCCGAAAGCTTCAATGCATCTTTAGTTTTCTTTTTCAGAAAGTGGTTAAAGAATTCAGTTTCATAATCTCTCTGGAAATGACTCGAAATACTATCTCCAAAATAAACATTTCCTACCCCTTGTCTTCCTGATTCTCTAGCCCAGTCACCATGGCTCCAAGGCCCAAAAACAATACTGTTATAATTATCGCTGTTCTCTTCTATGCTCTTATAAATAGCAAAAGGTCCGTAAAGATCTTCTGCATCAAATAATCCCCCAACAATCATTACTGCCGGTTTAATATCTTTCATATGCTGAATGATGCCTCTCTTTTGCCAAAAATCATCATAATTTGGATGTTCTTTTAGCTGTTGCCAGAATTCGTTATCCTCCTTATAGTATTTATCAAGATTGCTTAATGGGCCTTCATCCATAAAAAACTGATACTGATCTTCTGTGCCCAGTTTCGGGAAATCATACCAGGAAGAATCTGTGGGTTTATCCTTTTGATATCCAAATACGGCTGTTGCTCTCCAGTAGCTCAACAAATAAGCCCCATTATGGTGAAAATCATCAAAAAAGAAGTCGCTTATGCTCGCTTGTGGTGAAGCTGCTTTTAGAGCCGGATGTCCACTAAGCAAGGAATAAGTTGCATAGAATCCCGGATATGAAATTCCCCAGGTTCCAACTTTTCCGTTATTATTTTCAACATTATTGATTAGCCATTCTATGGTATCATACGTATCACTGGCTTCATCTACCTGTTTTCCTTTTTTATTCGGAATATAGGCACGCATATTATCATATTTACCTTCACTCATCCATCTACCGCGAACATCCTGGTAAACAATAATATTTCCCTCTTTCATCATGATCTCATTAGGACCTATTTTTGAGCGGAACTGATCTTCGCCATAGGGTCTTGAGCTATATGGAGTTCTCTGCATTAAAATTGGATATTCCTGCGAAGTGTCTTTTGGAGAATAAATAGTAGTATGAAGGTTTATTCCATCACGCATCGGGATATCAACTTCCATTTTATCGTAGTTTTCTTTTACCTCAAATTCAGTGCTAGATTGCGCTAAAACCGGATTGAGTACAAATAAAAAAACTATGCTAAACAGGGAATATTTAAAGGTTTTCATTTATAGGAATTTTTTAAAAGTTTTTAAAGATAGAAATTCGCCTTTTAAACCTAAAAGAAAATTGACATTAAAGGCGCTTTACGCGGAAAAAAAGATTAAAAAAGTATGTAAATAATATAGTATCTGAGTTGATAATAGAAATTTATCAAGCGTATAGAATTGAATTATTTCACTAAATATTGGAATGGGAAATGTTTTCAGTTTTGGATAAGATGCTGAAACAAGTTCAGCATGACGATATTTAATAGCCCGTCACCCTGAACTTGTTTCAGGGTCTACAAGCAACGCTATTTAAGTAATACAGATCTTCAGAATTTTGGCGTCTGATTTCTCTACAGCAAAACGATTATCGGCCCTATGATTAATGATCCATACTATTTTTTCACCGGAACACAAGATCCAGGTATGCTCTTTTTCAGGTAACGAAAGTTTCTCGTCTTTAAAAAAGTCACTTAATTTCTTTTTACCGTTCATCCCGAAAGGATAAAAGAAATCACCTTTCTTCCATTTTCTTATCACTAAGGGAAATTTCAATTTATGTTCCGGCACATAAATACAACTCTGGGAGGCTTGTCCCATCTTTTTCACCTCACTAATATGAAATGTTCCCATTTCCGGGATCATGACCAAATCTTCTTCCCTATCCAGACAATATTCCTTGTTTCCAATCTTCTCGTTATGCTCGGTGAGTAACAATTTTTTCCGATCCTTAATAAGCCTATGAGAATCTGAAAGCACCATTTTTCCGGTCTGGGCATCCATCAAATCATACACATCATCCCATTCTGTAAATCCAAATGATTTCAAAAGTTGATATAAGATCTGTTTTTGATTTGGAACTTTTTTAAGAAAATCTATATCCAGTGAATAGCCGTATTTATCTTTCTGAACAAGTTTTGGATATAACAAACTAATATAATCTTCAACGAGATCAAGGCTTTCCTGCAGATGTTGCTGGGTTTTAGAAAAACTGTCCAGAAACTTGGGATTAATCTCCTCCATCACGGGAACTATATGATGCCTTATCTTGTTCCGCATATATTTATCGGAAGCATTGCTGCTATCTTCCCTCCATTTATAGTGATTGTTTCTTGCGTAAACTTCAATCTCCGGTCGCGTAAAAGGAAGCAGCGGTCTTACAATATTATCTCTTTCATTTTTCATACCGGTGAGACCCTCAGGCCCCGTCCCACGGATAAGATTTATAAGAAAAGTTTCAAGATTATCATTGGCGTGATGAGCCGTTAGAGTATATTCAAACTGAACAGAACTAGAAAGCTCCCTAAACCATTCATAACGCAAATCACGTGCTGCCATTTGCACTGAAATACCACGGTTTTCAGCATATTTCAGAGTATTGAAACTTTCGGTATAAACCTCAACGTCTAAAGAGTCGGCTAGATCTACCACAAATTTTTCGTCGCCGTCGCTTTCGTCGCCCCTTAAATTAAAGTTACAATGGGCAATTGAAAAATCCAGTTTCGCTAAATGGCATAAATGAGTGAGCACCACACTGTCCAATCCACCGCTAACGGCGAGCAATAACTTACTTCCGCCTAAATAGGGATAGTGGCTCTTTACGAGATTCTTGAAGGTTTTTTCCATTGTTTCCCAAAGATACAAATGCCCCTTATAAATCCTCTCCGCACTTGGGAACTTTTTTCATTTCGATTAAAGAAAGGAACGTCGCACTGGTGTGAATTTATAAATTGGTAAGTACCTCACGCATCGCTTTTGCCTTTAAAAGACATTCTTCATATTCTTTTTCAGGATTAGATTTCGCTGTGATCGCTCCACCAACGGAAAAAGATAAATACTTATTTTCAGAATTATAAAGAATACTTCTAATCACTACATTAAAATCGAAATCGCCTTCAGGAGTAAAATAACCTACGGCGCCACTATAAACTCCTCGTTTAGATTCTTCCAGTTTTTCGATTATTTTCATTGCTGATATTTTCGGGGCACCGGTCATACTTCCCATAGGAAAACTTGTTCGTAAAGCTTCCACCGGCGGAATTTCATCGGCAATTTCAGCGGTAACACTCGAAATTAATTGATGAACCTGCTTAAAAGTATACACCTTACACAGCTCATCCACCTTCACGCTGCCTTTTTTAGCGATCCTGGAAAGGTCATTTCTTACCAGATCTACAATCATCACATTTTCTGACTGTTCCTTAGGATCTTCAGCAAGCTCAGTAGCAATTTTACGGTCTTCTTCAAGGTTAGCTGCTCGTCTTGCGGTTCCTTTAATGGGTTGAGATAAAAGCTCCTTCCCTCTTTTTCGCAAATATCGCTCTGGAGAAGCGGAAATAAGATTGAAATTTTCCAGTTTCAGATATGCTGCGAACGGCGGCGTGGAAATTTCATTAAGGGATTGGTAAATGTTAAACGAATCTATTGCCACATTTTCAGCATAGAATTCCTGGCAGAAATTAGCTTCATATATATCCCCGCGATGAATATGATCCAGCATCAACCTTATTTTTTCAAGATATTCCTCTTTAGAAATTCTGGCTTCTACTTTTAATGTGCTTCGGTGAGAGGTCGATTCAATTTTAAAATTCTGAATATCATTAAAATCATCGTTAATTTCATCATCTACCATTCGCAAATATTGAAATTCAATTTGATTCTCTTTAATGAAAATTAGTTTCTGAGGCTGGAAGAAATAAAGATCCGGAAAATGGAGTCCGTCAATATTTAAAGATTTCAAGTTTTCGACATCATTTTTAAGATCATAACTTAAATAACCAAATATCCAGTCGGCAGTAGTTTCCTGATATTCCTTCAGTTTATCGAAGGCGTTGACATAATCGGTTTTGATAGCGGTAAAAGCCTCTACAGCAAGAATAGCTTCGTATTCTCCCGTTTTTGAATCGTATTCATTACTATCCAGCCAGGCAATTTCCTGAAATTGTCGGCTCCAGGCTAATAATTGCTTCTTTATCCTTTTAAAATCTTTAACTGAAAAAACTCTGGAAGTGCGCACTTAATTTTCTATTTGATGTGCAAAGGTAGTAAGCACCTCTTCAATTCCCATATCCAGCACCTCGTTTATCACTTTCCCTTCCTGAAAATTATCTTTGAAAGACGGCAGACTAAAACTTTCTGTCACTTCACCCCCAAAACGAGCAAAAATATTCTTAGTGTATTCCAAAGAACTTTTTGCTCCGCGTTTTCCTGGAGATGTACTTATTAAAAGGATCTTTTTGCCTTCTAAAAAATTTCTATTTACACGGGAAAGCCAGTCGATGATATTCTTAAAAAAAGCTGAAGGGCCTGCATTATGCTCATTTACAGCAATAATCAAAGCCTCACTTTCCATAATTAAATTTTTAATGATCATAGCATTTATAGGAAAACCTTCGTTTTTCTCCAGATCTGCGCTATAAATTGGTAATGGATAATCAGTAAGTTTTATTTCTTTGATTTCATGAGTCTTAATTCTGCCCACCACAAAGTCTAATAATTGCTGATTTATGGAGGTGCTGCTGTTGGAGCCTGCAAAGGCCAGTACTTTTTTCATTTGGTGCAAATTTCGCTTAAAATTACCGAAAAATAATTAGGCAGGAGCATTCAGCTTTTCCGGTACTTTCTGGTTTTGTAACTTTATTCAAAAATTAGCGGTTTTGAAAAAATATACAATTGAAAATAAATTCTTAAAAATCACTGTAAAAGAAACTGGAGCTGAACTCTGCAGTATTTTAAACAAGGAAAATAATCAGGAATATCTATGGCAGGCAGATCCTGAGATTTGGGGCAGCCATGCTCCTAATTTGTTTCCTGTGATTGGTGTTCTAAAAGATGGCAACTATAATTTTGAAGGAAAGGAATACGAGATGCCAAAACATGGTTTTATTCGGTATAATGAAAATATTCGGCTTAAAGAAAGATCAGAGCGCCAATTGGTATTTGAGCTACTTTATTCTGAAGAAACCTTAAAAATATATCCGTTTAAATTTGATTTCAGGATTGCATTCACGCTTAATAAAAAATCACTGGAAGTAAGTCATCATGTTATCAACCTGGATTCCAAACCCATCTATTTTTCATTGGGAGGTCATCCGGCCTTTAATATTCAGCATTTTGAAACTGAAAAGATCGAAGATTATTCCCTGGTTTTTGATCAGAAAATGGATTTAAGTACCTATTTACTCAATGACGAAGGCCTTGTTAGTTCAAAAACTGAAGCTGTGCTGGATAACGAACATAAAATAAGGCTAACCGAAAATATTTTCGACAAGGATGCCTTGATATTCAAAAATATAATATCTAAAAAGGTAGATTTGATAAGTTCTCAAAATGGGAAAGTTTTATCAGTTGAATATTCAGATTTTGAGAATCTGGGAATATGGGCTAAACCTGGTGCTCCGTATGTTTGTATAGAACCCTGGTTAGGAATTGCCGATGTTGAAGAAACCAATCAGAATCTAAAAAATAAAGAAGGAATTATTAAACTGGCGGTTGCAAATGAATTCAACGCAGAATATACAATAAACATCGAATAATTTTTAGCTAAAGAAAGCAGGTAAAACTTTGAGTTTCATAATGTATCTTTGCACAAAATTAAACTTCACACTTTGAGTTTTCAGGACCTAAATTTAAATACCCCGTTACGCAATGCTTTGGAAGATCTGAATTTCCAGACTCCAACTCCTATTCAGGAACAGGCGTTTTCATCTATCATGTCTGGAAGAGATGTAGTAGGGATTGCGCAAACTGGTACAGGAAAAACCTTCGCCTATCTACTACCATTATTAAGGATGCTAAAATATTCTGAACAAAAGAATCCGCGTATTCTTATTATGGTTCCCACAAGAGAACTGGTGGTGCAGGTGGTTGAAGAGATCGAAAAACTGGCGAAGTATATCAATCTAAGAGTTGCAGGTGTATACGGGGGCGTGAATATCAATACGCAGCATCAGCAATTAATGCAGGGATTAGATGTGGTAGTGGCAACTCCCAGAAGGCTTTATGATCTGGTTCTAAGAAGAGCCGTTCAGTTGAAATCAATCCAGAAATTCGTGATAGACGAGGTTGATGTGATGTTAGATCTTGGTTTCAAGTTTCAGGTGAATAATATTATCGAACTACTTCCCAGCAACAGACAAAGCATTATGTTTTCGGCTACGATGACCGAGACGGTTGAGGAAATGATCAATGCAAATTTTAAATCTCCTGAAAAAATTTCAGTAGCCGTAAGCGGTACGCCACTGGAAAATATTGACCAACGTGGATATAAAATTCCTAATTTCTATACCAAAGCGAACTTACTGAAACATCTAATGACCGATGATGAGACCTATCATAAAGTGCTCATTTTTATTGGTGATAAACGGATTGCAGACAGGTTATATGAAAATTTAGCTGAAGAATTTCCTGGAGAAACAAGTCTTGTTCATACTGGGAAAAGTCAGAATTACAGATTGAAAAGTGTAAGTGATTTTGGGGAAGGTTTATCCAGAATCCTTATCGCTACAGATGTTATGGCTCGTGGTCTAGACATTGAAAATGTCTCGCATGTAGTGAATTTTGATACCCCGCAGTATCCTGAAAACTATATGCACCGTATTGGTAGAACAGGGCGTGCAGAGAAAAAAGGTCAGTCTTTATTATTCACTACTGAAAATGAGCAGGAACATCTTGACGCCATTGAGGAACTAATGAAGACTAAAGTTCCTGAATATGATATCCCGGAAGAAGTTGAAATTGCTACTGAATTGATCCCCGAAGAAAAGCCAAGGGCTGTAGAAATTAACAATCCGCATCATGTGACAGAGGAAGCAGGACCTGCTTTTCATGAAAAGAAAGAAAAAAATAAGAAAGAAAATCTTGGTGGCTCCTACAGAAGAGAAATCGCAAAGAAATATAAGAAGCCTAAAACCCGTGGCGATAAGAACGCTAATAAGAGAAGAAAGAAATAAGAAAGGAGCGCACAAGCGCTCCTTTTTGTTTATTAAAATCTAAATTGTTCGTTAGACGCCACCCTGAATTTATTTCAGGATTTCAACCACATTGATTAGTTTTCAAATAGAAGCTGAAACAAGTTCAGCTTGACGAGGTTGAAATTAAATGATCACTTCTTAACTCCTATTTTTTTTCTTGGCAGCTTTGGCTGCTCTTTTTTCTTTCAAACTCAATACCGGCTCTTTTTTAGCCGAATTCTTAGAAGGCGATTTTTCTTTTGCCATGGTTTCTAATATTTAGGATTAACCGAATAAAAGTAGTGAAAGTTTCTATTAGTTGACATTTTAATTTTTACTGCTGAATTTGTGCCTCATCTAACTCCTCATTTCGTATCCAGTTCAGTATAAAAGTTGAAGAACGACCAATTATAAAGGTAAAGCCGCCAAAAACCGGTGGTAATAAAGTGAGTTTTAATCCACCTCCCAGCATTGCCGGATTGATATTACCCAAAGATTCAAACGCGTCAAATATGCCTATAAGACCAATTAACTGACTGAATAATCCGATTACAAGTGCCAGTAACGCCACCTGATTTACCAGAGATATGACCTTTCTAAAAACATGAGGTGATGCTTTTAGTTTGATCACAGCTCTCACTATAAAAAAGATCATCAATAAAAATAAAAGTATAATGAGCGTCATTTGAAAAGACCCGCCTTCCTGAATTCTGGAATATAATTGCCCGAAAAATCCTTGGTTCAGGAATAAATAAAATGAAAGTAATATCATAACTGCATTTTTAGTGGTTTATAATTCAAATCTATAGTTTAGTTTGCTTCAAATTTGAAATTTGCGATAAACAACAAGATGCGCCCTGCTTTTACCTATTTTAGAATACTGTTGCGGTACAAATGTTTTCCGTCTTTCTAAAATCGCTATCTGCCGCAAAAACTTTCAAACCTTAATTTTTAGTTGCATTTTTATTGATTAATGAAACTGCATAAATTTTTTATCATATTTGGTAAACGTGTTCTAATCCATCTACTTTTCTGGATATGCAGTTTATTGTTATTCAGTTTCTTTTTTGGAATGGAAGATTCTGAATTTGAAGTTCAGGTAGCTTTTTCATCTTTCTTTTTGCCGGTGACCATCGCCACCACTTATACTTTCATCTATTACCTAATTCCCAGGTACCTGCTGCCAAAACATTATTTTCTATTTGGAGTTTACACGCTTTATACCTTTATAATTTCGGCTGTATTCATCATTATTTCGGCGTTTTACGGACTGGTAATTATTCTAGGTTTAAACTGGAACGATAATTTTCCCATTTCCAAAAGTCTGTTTTTTATTATAATCACTATTTATCTCGTGGTTGTGATCGCTTCAGCATTTAGCTTGCTGAAATACAATTATTCTTCAGCAGCTAAAAATGAAGAATTAAAAAACCGGATTTTAGAAGCTCAGCTTAAACTGAAAGAACAGGAAC
>Ga0207878_100514_pt1 | contig 11551 bp, 8 predicted proteins | sample LinPmetageLP41_FD_184053 | JGI IMG/M metagenome (GOLD analysis project Ga0207878, IMG submission 184053) | Marine viral communities from the Pacific Ocean - LP-41 (SPAdes) | ecosystem: Environmental > Aquatic > Marine > Oceanic | place: Pacific Ocean | collected 2010-08-27 | reverse complement strand
TTAATGGTTGGGAGGCCATTTTAGGATAAATACAGGAGCTTCCCAGGAATATGAATTTTTCTACTTCTAATTTATGAGCAGTATCTATCAGGTTATTCTGGATCTGTAAATTCTCCATTAAGAATTGATACGGATATTCACTGTTTGCCAGGATGCCTCCAACTCTCGCTGCGGCATCTATAACCACTTCTGGCTTTTCTGTTTTGAAAAATTCGGTCACTGCATTTTGATCACGAAGATCCAGTTCCTTTGAAGTTTTACCGATAAGGTTTGTGTAACCTTCCGCTTCCAGCTTGCGCCAGATCGCAGAACCTACCATGCCCCTATGACCGGCAATGTATATTTTTGAATTTTTGTTCATGTTTTGTAATTCTAACTTATGAAAGACCCTTCGACTCCGCTCAGGGTAACATAGCTGACTAGTTTTTGATATGAAAACCTTCGAATGCGCTCAGGATGACCTTACTTCTATTCGAAATAATTCAATGTTTTAAAACCGCCTTCTTTTAAATACTGGTCTTTCTGCATTAATTTTACATCACTCTTCATCATATCCTTTACCAGGTCTTTAAGATCGTACTCTGGAGTCCATCCTAATTTATTGTTCGCCTTGGAAGCGTCTCCAATTAAAAGATCTACTTCGGTTGGTCTGAAATATTTAGGATCTACAGCCAATACTTCTTTGCCTGTTTCCAGTTGAAAATCTGGATTGCTACAAGATTTTACAAAAGCTTTTTCATCGATCCCTTCACCTTTGAATTCGAGTTCAATACCCACTTCGCCAAAAGCCATGCGTACAAAATCTCTAACAGGAGTTGTTTTCCCTGTAGCGATCACCCAATCTTCAGCCTCTTCAGCCTGTAAGATCATCCACATCATACGTACATAATCTTTCGCATGTCCCCAGTCTCTTTGCGCATCCAGATTCCCCAGGTAAAATTTATCCTGAAGTCCTAAAGCGATCCTTGAAGCAGCCCTGGTGATCTTACGAGTCACAAAAGTTTCCCCTCTAAGCGGTGATTCGTGGTTGAATAGAATTCCGTTACAGGCATACATGCCATAAGCCTCACGATAATTTACAGTGATCCAGAAAGCATACATTTTAGCCACGGCATACGGAGAACGTGGATAGAAAGGAGTAGTCTCAGATTGCGGTACTTCCTGAACCTTTCCATAAAGTTCTGAAGTAGACGCCTGGTAAATACGTGTTTTCTTTTCCAGTCCCAATAACCTAACCGCATCCAGGATACGTAAGGTTCCTAAACCATCGGCATTCCCTGTATATTCCGGCACTTCGAAAGACACATGTACATGACTCATCGCAGCCAGGTTATAGATTTCATCGGGTTGGATCTCCTTTATAAGACGAATAAGGTTCGTACTATCTGTCATGTCTCCATAATGCAGGATAAAATTTCTTTCATCCTCATGTGGATCCTGGTATAAATGATCTACACGATCTGTGTTGAAAAGTGAGGATCTTCTTTTCAGTCCGTGAACTATATAATCTTTCTTTAAAAGAAACTCACTTAAATAAGCTCCATCCTGCCCGGTCACTCCGGTAATTAATGCTACTTTCTTCATTGCTATTTTACTATACGATCATCCCCGCGGCCACGGTTTCATTAGTACTTTCATCTATCAGGATTATACTTCCGGTGTTCCTGTTATCTCTATAAGAATCTATCATTAGTCTATGCGTGCTTCTTATAGTCACCCTGGCAATATCGTTCATAGAAAGATCCTTGTCTTCCGTGTTTCTGTTATAGGTATTGATATCTACTTTATAAACCACCTCTTTGATCATGGCTCGTTGCTGATTGGAAGCGTGCATCACCGTATATTTAGCTTTCGGCTTTGCCGCATCGTTATTTAACCAGCATAACATCACATCAAATTCCTGTTCACCTTCCGGCTGATTGTTCTTCTTAACGATCATATCGCCACGGCTCACATCGATATCATCTTCCAGAGTCATAGAGATAGACATGGGCGCATATGCCTCTTCTACTTCCTGCTCTCCGGCATTGATCGATTTGATCTTCGAGGTAAAACCTGATGGCAATACTGCTATTTCATCTCCTTTTCTATAAATCCCGCTGGCTACTCTACCAGCATATCCTCTATAATCTCTATACTCTTCGCTTTGTGGTCTTAGTACGGTTTGTACCGGCAACCTGGCATCGATCTTATTGATGTCACTACTTATATGTAGCGTTTCCAAAATGCTAAGCAACGTTCCTCCTCCGTACCAGTTCATGTTCTCTGAACGATTCACCACGTTATCTCCCAGAAGCGCGCTCATAGGTACAAAACGCACATCTTTTACCAGCAGTTTGGAAGAGAACTCCTCAAACTGACCAATGATCTCATTGTATCTTTCTTCTGAAAAATCTACCAGGTCCATTTTATTTACACAAACCACCAGGTGCGGAATGTTCAGTAAAGAAGCGATAAAAGAATGTCTTTTGGTCTGCTCAATTACTCCATGCCTGGCATCGATAAGGATCAATGCGGCATTGGCCGTTGAGGCACCGGTAACCATATTCCTGGTATACTGGATATGTCCCGGGGTATCGGCGATAATAAATTTTCTTTTAGGGGTAGTAAAATACCTGTAAGCTACATCTATGGTAATTCCCTGCTCTCTCTCATCTTTAAGACCATCGGTAAATAAAGCCAGGTCTACTCCTTCATGTCCTTTCTTGGCACTTGTTGCAGTTACAGACTCCAGCTGATCTTCAAAGATCGATTTAGAATCGTAAAGTAGTCGGCCGATAAGGGTACTCTTCCCATCGTCCACACTTCCTGCTGTTGTAAATCTTAGTAATTGGTTATTGGTAATCTCCATCTCTAATATTATTATTTTCTTATGTCTATCCTGAACTGGATCCTGGATCTTATCTAAGGCTGCTGAAACAAGTTCAGCATGACATTATACTAAAAGTACCCTTGTTTTTTTCTGTCTTCCATGGCCGTCTCAGAGCGCTTATCATCAGATCGATCTCCACGCTCGGTCTTTCTCATCGCAGAGACTTCCAGGGCGATCTTATCTAATGTATCGGCTTCAGATTCTATTCCACCCGTAATTGTAATATCTCCCAGGGTTCTAAACCTGATCTTTTTCTTCTCTATCTTCTCTCCTTCTTCCAGTTTCAGGTATTCTGATACCGGGATCCAGGATTGGCTACGGTAAACCACTTCACGATCATGCGCAAAGTATAACGAAGGAATACTGATATTTTCTCTTTTGATGTAATTCCATACATCCATCTCGGTCCAGTTACTAATAGGAAAGGCTCTGAAGTGTTCGCCTTCAAAATGCTTTCCGTTTAATAAATTCCAAAGTTCCGGACGTTGATTCTTAGGATCCCATTCTCCAAAATCATTTCTGTGTGAAAAGAAACGTTCTTTAGCTCGTGCTTTTTCTTCATCTCTTCTTCCGCCTCCAATAGCACAGTCTACTTTATTAGTTTCTATAGCATCCAGCAACGTGGTGATCTGAAGGGCATTTCTGGTAGCATTCTTACCTTTCTCTTCGGCTACACGCCCCTGATCTATAGAATCCTGTACAGAACCTACGATGAGTTTCACCCCAAGTTCTTCTATAAGTTCATCTCTAAACTGAATGGTCTCCGGAAAGTTATGCCCAGTATCCACATGCATTAATGCAAAAGGAATTTTACTGGGATAGAATGCTTTCTTGGCCAAATGGGTAACCAGAATGGAATCTTTTCCACCCGAAAATAATATAACCGGATTCTCGAATTGCGCCCATACCTCTCTTAGAATGTAAATTGCTTCAGATTCTAACTCATCAAGGTAATTTAGATAATATTTACTCATTACGTTGTTATTTCCAATTTGTTCTTTAAATACGCTACGATCCTCTGGGTAGCTTTACCTGCTTCTTCCAGGTCTGTCTTCACTTCTATATCTGGTGATCCAGGTGACTCATAAGGAGCATCGATCCCGGTAAAGTTTTTGATCTCTCCGGCCCTGGCTTTTTTGTAAAGTCCTTTGACGTCCCGCTCTTCACAAACCGACAATGGGGTGTTTACAAAGACCTCCATGAAATCTCCTTCTCCTATAATATCTTTTACAAAATCCCGATCGTTTTGTAATGGAGAAATAAAGGACGCGATCACGACACTTCCACTATCTACAAATAGTTTAGCTACTTCTGCGATGCGTCTTAAGTTCTCCTGGCGGTCCTCCCGGTTAAAACCAAGATTATTATTTAGTCCGCCACGTACATTATCTCCGTCCAGGGAAAAAGTATCGATCCCCTGCTCGAATAATTGCTGTTCCACCATATTGGCCAGTGTTGATTTTCCAGATCCGGAAAGACCCGTAAACCAAACCACAAAAGAGTTATGCCCTTTCCGTTGGTTACGATCACTACGATCTACATGGAAAGTATGGGGAACTATGTTAGTCATGATTATTATTTAATTCTCTGTTTCTTCTTGGCTTCAATCCGAAGTCATATTTATACCAGGCTCTCTCATGAAGGTAATACAGGATCATTTTGGTAACCACTTCTATTCCTCCAATCTTTAATCCTGTAAAAGGATCTCCTGAGATCCACCAGGCCAGCATCATCGTATCTACCGTCCCCACACAGCGCCAGGTAATGGTCTTGGCAATATGTCGTTTTCGACTATCGCCATTTTTAGTGACTCCTGCTTTGATCCCAAACCAGATGCGCTCATGCAAATAATACAGAAACATCTTGGTAATTACTTCCGATAAACCGATCTTAAGTCCCGTATAGGGATTTCCAGTAACAAACCAGGATAATACGATCGTATCTACCGTCCCTATTATACGCCAGGTAACGCTTTTTGCAATATGCCGCTTATAGGTACTTGCCAAAACCTAAATAAGGTAAGATCCCGAGGTTTCTAGTTCCTGGTAAACTTTTTTTACATCCTGAGAACATTCTTTACTCAACACTAAATTTGCATCCTCTGTGCAAACAAGTATCGAATTCTGTAAACCTAAAAAGGCGGTAAAATTATCTGAACCTATGACCATATTGCCATTTTCATCTTTTGGATGCCCCTGTTCGCAGAGATACTCGTAGATAGCTTCAAAACTACCCATATCACTCCATTCGAATTCAGACTTAACTACTTTTATCTTTTCGCTACGCTCCATGACCGCATAATCTACGCTTATGGAAGGTATCTTCATAGAATCCTCAAAGTCTAGGGCACCATTTTCACTATTGAACCAGGCTTCCATAGAACGAGCAAAAACTTCCGGTTCATATTTTTTTAATTCTTCCAGGAAAACTCCTGCTTTAAAACAGAACATCCCGCTATTCCATAAAAAATCACCTTTTTCCAGGAAAGTTTGGGCAGTTTCCGCATCTGGCTTTTCTCTAAATGAACTTACATTGTCTCCAGCAAACTCAATATAACCATAACCGGTTTCCGGCTTTGTAGGTTGAATGCCAAATGTTACAATATGATCCTGCTCGGCCAGTTGCACCGCTTGTTTTACTGCAGCATTGTAAGCGGCTCCTTCTTTAATTATATGATCGGCAGGTGTTATTAATAAAATGTCACCGGGATGATTCGAAAATGCAGCAAAGGCGATCGCCGGGGCAGTATTTCGGGGGGTTGCTTCAATAATGCTGGAGTAACCTATAGCACTTAATTTAGCTAATGCCTTTTCAGACAATGTATGGTTATTAACACTTCCAACGACATTAAGACGGTCACAAAGACTGCTATTCCTTTTTACAGAAAGTTCAAATAGTGAATTTCCTCCAAAAAGATCTATATACTGCTTTGGCCGTGATTTCCTAGACAAAGGCCATAACCTACTTCCAATCCCGCCCGTAAGCAAAACATGAACAATTTTAGACATAGATAACTGAAATTAAAAAACGGCTTCGCCTCCGTGAGTTACATGAGACAACTCTCGTAAAAAAAATCGATAAAACCTGATGGAAAGTTTCGACCTGGGATCAGATCGAAAGGCATAAGTAGGGTTATTTCAGGTTGGTTAAAATTCAGCGACAAAAGTAAAATGAAGCTTCAAATCAATCAAATATTTCATGTTAAATTTTTAACTTAAAAAAAACGAAAAAAAGCATTAACTACAACGTTTTCGCTAATTTTATTAAATGATTCTTACGGAAATACGTAATAACCAAAGAATATTGTTGTAATTATTTCTTAATTTATTAATGTGAAATTAATATATAGCTCGAGTTTGTAGTTATTATATGGCGAGGCGTTCTTTACAATTGGTCTTTGAAGTTTTGATCTGATGGCCAGCCCAGTTCGTTTTTTATTTTTAGAGAATAAAATTCTGTATTAATATATAATGAAAAAACCGTTAGTCTAATATTAGGTCCAGCAAATATGAAATAATTACTAGATCACATTAACAAACCTTTCCCCAAATAAATTAAAGTTGTGAATTATGTTAATTATTATTTCACCAAAAACCAATTATTCAAAAGATTCTCCCGGTTATAAAGCATCTCTTTACCCGTTTTATGATCGAAGACAGTTTTTATTAGCATAGGTATAGGTGCAGATGACTTATCCCGCGGCCGTGTCCCATTCCATGGTTGGAGCGAAACGCGGATACTAATCAGCAAGTCCTTCAGCAAGCATACATAATTTTAAAGAACTTCCCTTGGAGATGGTTTGCACTTTTTCATGATCTTTTTCCAATGACTGGATATACTCTTCAGTTTCCTGCGAAAGGGGTGATTTACTGGCTACCACCGTATATTATTGTTTCTCTATTTTCAGGTAAGCTTGTGGCTTTCTCCTTAATCTGTTCTATACCTTCAAAATCTACAATGCATTAGCTTTAAAAGAACCATTCTCCTTAGAAGCAAAATATAGTTCTTTTAAAACAGGTACGTAGATAACTCCTAGTACCGGTTTTTGATCCTCGATAAGCGCCATATTTACTGTAAACTCTCCCTTTCTCTTGCTGAATTCCTTAGTTCATCAATAGGGTCAACGAGCCATAATTTATTCTATACTTTTCGTTCATCATAAGACAGGTCTTTGCCTTCTTCAGATAACACAGAAATACCAGTATACTTAAGATGAAAATCTTCGTTCTCGTAGATCTCCATGATGCGCTTTCCTGCTACCAATCACGCTTTAATAGCGACTTCTAAATTATATTCCATGCTTAGTTCAACCTTTTAAGCATCTAATTAACTATAAAATTCTTTAAACCACTTTAGATATTTGGCTATGCCCTGGTTGATATCAATTTGCGGCTCATAGCCATAACGATCCATCAAAGGTTTTGAGTTTGCCCAGGTTTTATCTACATCGCCCTGCTGCATAGGCATTAGCCGTTTATCTGCTTTTTTATCAAGCTGAAATTCTATCTCTTCTATAAAATCTAATAACTTCACGGGCTTGCTATTACCTATATTGAAGATCCGATAATTTTCATTGCCTTCTGAATCTTTATCGTTCACTACCGCAGCCACTCCGTTGATGATGTCATCTACAAAAGTAAAATCGCGCTCCAAGTTGCCATCGTTAAAAACCTTGATAGGCTCTCCTTTACTAATAGCATCCGTAAAAAGGAACATCGCCATATCTGGTCTTCCCCAGGGGCCGTACACGGTAAAAAATCTAAGTCCAGTGCTTTTAATATTATAAAGATGGCTATACGTATAAGCCATCAGCTCGTTACTGCGCTTGGTTGTGGCGTAAAGACTTATCGGCTGGTCTACCCTGTCTTCTGCGGAAAAAGGAACTTTTTTATTCTGCCCGTAAACACTGGAACTACTCGCATAAACAAAGGATTTTACATCAAACAACCGGCAACATTCCAGGATATTCGAAAATCCTACCAGGTTACTATCTATATATGCCTGCGGATTATCTATACTATACCGAACTCCCGCCTGTGCGGCCAGGTTACAAACCTGGTCGAAATCGTGAAGCCTGAAAATTTCCGGTAATCTTTCCCTGTCTTCCAGATTCAATCTATAAAAAACAAGCATATCCCAGACTAAACTTTTTACTTCAGAATTAAATTCTGAACTGGCGTCTTTGGGAATACCCAATTCTTTTAGCCTGGCAAACTTAAGTTCCTGACTGTAATAATCGTTAATATTATCAAGAGCAACAATGGAATGGCCTTCCCGTAATAATTTCACACATAAATGGAAACCAATAAATCCCGCCGCTCCGGTAACTAGAATTTTCATAAAACAAGTTGCAATCTTAATTCCTTAAAATTGATCACAGTCAATATCTGACTTTTGACCTTTGAACCGCAAAAATATTGGTTTATTAAGATAATAATGATTTTTAGAGATTTAATATTAAAGAAAGTAAGTTAACCTGAATCGTTCAAACTACATCTTGAATATTTGCCGTTAAGGTCCAGCCAAGATCATTAAGGATTAACTTCAGTTTACGCTTGCCAACTTCTTTTATAATCGCCGTTTTATTGGCCATTTTCCCATTTTTGATCTCTACCACATCACCGGGTTTCAAGGTATCCACTTCAAAATCTCTCAAGTTGTCGTTATTCAGCCAAGATTTGATGGCTTCAATTTCTTCATCTTTAGCGATAGCAGGTTTATTCAACCATTGCATATAACCTGATACTCCGGGTGCTTCAAAAACTTTATTTCGTTCCTTCTCCTGTAGATTCACAAAAACATAAGATCTGAAAAGAGGTACTATTACCTTCTTTTTACGATCACTCCACTGCCTTATTTCCGTGATTACAGGACAGAAAACCTCTACCCCACATCTTTCCAGGATCTGAGCAGATTTTCTTTCATGTTGTGGTTTTGTACGAATTACATACCAGGACATACCGCGAAATTTTTAAGTAGTTCGTTTTCTCGCAGCAGGGTGTCGGAGAAATTTAGAAGTGCGAAGATCGTGATTTATAGAAAAATATCCAATATTTATAATCTGAAAATCAGTTTTTAAAAAATATATATCTGAAAGTGATTAATACTTTCAAGCTTTTTATTAACTCAGATAAAAGCCAGAAAAAAAAATTTCTCAACTAATCCGTTTTTTAATGTGTAAAATCACCATGAAATAAGTTGATGAAAATAATGTGTTTTTACTTTATAACCGAAGATTTTTACCCAGCAAAACTTTATAAAATAAAAAAATCCCGATCAAACAAATGATCGGGATTACATTTTGTTGGCCTACTAGGGCTCGAACCTAGACTCTTCTGGACCAAAACCAGACGTGTTGCCAGTTACACCATAGGCCAATGCTTAAATGCGGATGCAAATTTAATACAAAGTTTATTCTACACAAACTTTTTATTGAAATTTTCAGGAAAAAATATCACTTCGCACTAATCCTATTCATTCTCAGCATTTTCCAAAATAAATGCTTTTATCTTTCGTTTTTAAAGCATTCAGCATTTTATTATTAAATTCGCCACTTTAGTACAACTACACGAGTATTTATGACTGATTTTAACTTTGGTAAGTGGAATAAAATTTTGGGTTGGCTGGTTTTTATCATCGCTTTGACCACTTATACTCTTACTTTGGAACCTACGGCAAGTTTTTGGGATGCCGGTGAATATATTGCAACTTCGGCAAATCTGGAGGTAGGACACCCGCCGGGAGCCCCATTTTATCAAATGATGGGCGCCTTTTTCTCAACTTTTGCACCAGATAATACCAAGGTAGCTCTCATGGTGAATTTCATGTCTGGATTCGCCAGTGCTATTGCGATCATGTTTATGTTCTGGTCCATCAGCCTATTAGTACTAAAAGTTGCGGGACCAATAACAAAATTAACTCCATCAAAAAAAATAGCTGTTCTAGGTAGTGCTCTGGTAGGATCATTAGCCTTCACTTTTACCGACAGTTTTTGGTTTAATGCGGTTGAAGCCGAAGTGTATGCTATGGCCGCCTGCTTTATGTCGGTCATGTTTTACCTTGGCCTTTTATGGGAACGGGATATGTTTACGCCTCGCGGAAATCGCTGGATCATTCTGATATCATTAGTAATCGGACTTTCTTTTGGAGTTCATTTTATGGGACTGCTAACCTTGCCGGCTATTGGTTTTCTCTATTTCTTTAAAAACTATAAAAAAGTTACCGTTAAGAATTTTATTATTGCGAATCTTGTTGTGGTCGCGGTATTAATGTTCATTTTTAAACTTCTTTTACCATATACCCTTACTTTTTTCTCTGCTTCAGAATTATTCTTTACCAATAGCCTGGGAATGCCATTCAATACTGGTACCATTGTAGCTTTACTGGTAATTATAGCAGCATTCTATTTCGGAATTAACTATACCAGAAAGAAAGGGCTATACAAATACAACACATTATTGCTTTGCATCCTTTTTGTGTTGGTAGGATTTTCAAGTTGGGTAATGCTTCCTATAAGAAGTAATGCGCCTACGGTGATCAATGAGAACAGCCCTGATAATGCCAGAGAATTACTCGCCTATTACAACAGGGAACAATACGGCGAAACTCACCTATTCTATGGTCCCCAATGGTCTGAAATGTATTCTGGATTAGATCCTGAGAATCCTTATGAAGACGCAAAACCAAAATTTGAAAAAGACGAAGAGCTTGGTAAATATGTAATCGTGAACGATTATAAGAATGCCAGACAAAACCTGGACGATGATCACAAAGCCATACTCCCAAGAATGTGGAGTACAGAGCATGCGGTAAATTATATGGAATTCACTGGTCCGCTGGATTTTAAAATAAAGCAAGAATTTCAGGGAGAAGAAAAGCTCATTTCTGCAGTAAACGATTTCAAAAATCAGTTCTCCCGCGGCGAAAGAGATATGGAAGACTATCATAGCTTCCTGAGACAAATGAGTGAATATCTTGACATAGAAAAGCCAGCTTTCGCCGAAAATATAGGCTATCTACTGGAATATCAGTTTGGCTATATGTATTGGCGCTATTTTATGTGGAATTTTACGGGACGCCAGGATGATATTCAGGGTAAGTACAATGATCTTCATGGAAACTGGATAAGCGGCATAGATTTTATTGATGAAATGCATATTGGTTCTCAGGATGAACTGCCTTCAGATATTAAAAACAACAAAGCTAGAAATACTTATTTTTTCCTTCCGCTTATTCTTGGTTTGATTGGATTGGTTTTTCATCTGAAAAGGGATAAAAAGAATTTCTGGGTGTTAATGGTATTTTTCCTTTTTACCGGAATTGCCTTGAAAATATACCTGAATGAGCGCCCGTTTGAACCACGTGAAAGAGACTATGCACTGGTAGGCTCCTTCTATGTTTTCGCAATTTGGATAGGTTTTGGAGTCTACGCTATTTTTGACAAACTTCGAAAATCCATCAGTCAAAAAATTCTTGCTCCGGTAGTAGTGATTGCAAGTTTACTCTGTGTGCCAGCGCTACTGGCTTCAGAAAACTGGGACGATCATGACCGTTCCGGTAGAGATTCCGCTTTAACTATGGCAAAGATGTATCTGGATTCCGTAGATGAAAATGGAATTCTATTCACCATTGGAGATAACGATACTTTTGCACTGTGGTATGCTCAGCAGGTTGAAAAAT
>Ga0207878_100513_pt1 | contig 11567 bp, 5 predicted proteins | sample LinPmetageLP41_FD_184053 | JGI IMG/M metagenome (GOLD analysis project Ga0207878, IMG submission 184053) | Marine viral communities from the Pacific Ocean - LP-41 (SPAdes) | ecosystem: Environmental > Aquatic > Marine > Oceanic | place: Pacific Ocean | collected 2010-08-27 | reverse complement strand
CAGTGCCTGTGCAAAGGCGTCATCGAGTTCACGAAACTTACGTAATTTTTCACGTTCATCCATCATGCGAGGCATAATAAGTTATTAAACATCCTGAAAAATGACCCGAGTATCGGGTTGATAAAATCTAATGACAAACGGTCTGGACCAGCATTGAACGAGATAAATAATTTGCTGACAAGAAATGGTGTCGCTGATTTCCAATAACCGCTACTTGAACATCACTTGAACGTTGAACATCATTTGAACCTTGAACGCCACAGAATCGCTATTCACGGAAGTCAGCGTAGTCTAGCGAAACCTGACTTAGAAATCACCAACGCCAGCATTCTCCGCCGGCGCCTAGCGCCAGAACCGAGCATCAGAACCAAGCGCCAGAACCGGGTCCACTCAGCGCCAGCGTCAGTTCAACGGCTCTACCTGGCGCTCAGGCTCAACTGAGCGTCGGCTATTCGGGTCAGCAGCAGTAGCGTTGCGGAATAATAGTTTTCGCTGGCCGCCGGCGTGGTACCGATTGCCCAGGGGCGCCCGCTGAGCAGGGCATTGATCGCTTCTCCGCCCTCGGACAAGGGATAATCGGCCGTCTCGTCCGAGTTGACGTCGACCCAGGCGGGCGGCGTCGGCTGATCCCAGAAACGGGCGATGTTCTCGAGCGTATCGACGTTTCGCGCCCCGCCCCAGGTGAAGTAGAGCGGGGTGCGAATATTCTCGAACCCGAAACGCGGCGGCCAGTCCTCGGCTGGTGTCAACTCACCGGAGGTTTGCAGTCGCAGCCAGTCCGCGGGCAGCTCGTGCGACCCGAATTGCGCTCTCTCCAGAAGCTGCCGGCCACTGTCGATAACGACCTGCCACGGCTCGTCCGGATAACGTGCGGCAAAATCGCGCAGCGCCGGGATGACCCAGTAGGACAAATTGATATTGGCAAACGTATCGTGACGGAAACCTTCAAGACCCGGTAGCAATACCTGGTACCCGCCGACGTTATCGATCAGGTTGTCACGAATGGCACCGCGTATCGCATCGGATCGCTGAGCGTATCGGTCTTCGCCCCATCGATCCGCCGCCAGTTGCAGAGACCAGGCCACGAATAGATCACCGTCCGTCGCATTGTTATCGTCGGCGACAGGCGGCTGTGCCTGGGGGTCATAGCGCCAGGCATTGAGCGCGATATCCGGCCTTGCCAGGTTAGCCTCGGTCCATTGCCAGATTTTGTCGAACGCACGGTGATCGTCGAACTGAACCGCCAGAAACATGCCCCAGCCCTGCCCTTCGGTATGGCTGACATCGCCATTGGCAGTATCGATGATCCGCCCTTCCGGCAATAGAAACCGCGTCTTGTAGGCTTGCCAGCCTGGATCGCCGGCGTTGAAACCGGCGTTCGCCGATGCCGGCATCACCATGATGCAGAGCAGCAGCGAAAGGAGTTTCAACCACCGAGTCAGTACGTTATTCATGCGTTACCATAATGAAAGATCAATATTGAGCAAACTCATCGAGCCGAGCGACGGGCCCGGTACGCGCTGGTTCACGGCGTCGTCCCCAGTTGATAATTGATATAAACCGACGCCGAGGTTTCGGAGTAATCACCAAAGGTGTCGTAACCCAGCGTGCCTCCGACGCTCAGATCCGGTGCCAGCTGATAGCTGATATCGCCACCCAGCGTCACACCGAATCCCGACTTGCTTTCACCGTCATAATGCGCCTGCCCCACCAGACCGGCGGCTGCCAGCGTGTCCAGTGAAGACTGCGCGTCGCCGTCTTCCGGGAAAACGTCCGCGTCATCTTCCTGATAGCTCTGGAAACCGGGGGCGGCACTGATCTGGTAGCTCCACTTGTCCTGACGCTGCAGGTAACTGACCGGAAAGGCGATGCTCATGTAGTCCTGAGGGCTGAAATAACCGCCGTGACCATAAGTGAAGTAACGCAGGTTCTTGTCGAACCCCATGTAACCGAGATTTACCCCAATCTGCAGTTGTCGATCAGGCTCGTTGATCGGTCGAATGTAGGCACCGGTAGTGAGATCGAAAGAGTGGTTGTCGGCGACGTCCTGACCCCGATAGGCGTAGGCACCGGCGCTGGCGTAGGCGCCGCTTTTGCCATCGTCGTACTCAATGCCGACCTTGCCACCGGTGCGCGTCACCGCGCCCCAGGTCTCGCCGGTCAGCGGATCCTTGACGCCGGCATAAGAGAGCACGCTGTCTTTCACCGCACGCCGCTCGGCGGTCACGCTGAGATGGGTGTTTTCGCTGATCTGAGGTCGCCAGGTAATACCACCTACGACATTGGACTTTTCAAATCCGATCGGCGTGGCGCCGATATCGGCATCGACCGAATCCAGCCGATAAGCAATATTCAACCCCACCCCGGTATCGGTGATCGAACCCTGATCGTCTACTGCTTCCTGTTGCGTTGCCGTTAAGCGGGCATTGTTCCCGTAACGATCGTTGGCACTCCCGCTTAACTTTCCCGCCGAGACATACTCCGGCGACACGGAAACCTCCAGCCGCCCGCGCTTGAACGGGGCCGCCGAAAACGTCGTCGTGCTGCCCAGAGAGGTCAACTCGCTCAGTCCCGATTCACCGTCTCGCAATTTCAAGGTGGCGCGAGGAAGCAATCGAGGTGCCGTTTCACGGTGCAGCTCCGTCAGTAACCGATCGATTTCCCGCAGAGTCGAATCGCCTTCGGACGCGGCGCTTTTGGGCATGGTGCTTTTGGACATCGTGCTGTCCGTATCATCGCCCCCCCCAGCCGAGCCTGCCATGGTGATGGCATCGCCCCGCTTGGCCAGTTGCTGATCACGCGCCTGCTCCAGCAATCGAATCGCCTGCTGACGATCCCCCTGGGCACGCGCCGTGCGCGCCGCCAGTACCACTAGCGATGGCGACGAGAGCGGTGCATGTTTGACCAGCAACCTCTCCGCCCGCTGGTCATCGCCCTGTTCCAGCGCCGCATTGACGGCAGCGGCCAGCACTTCATCGTTGTCGGGCCGAGTTTCCAACAGTTGATCGTAGACACGCTCGGAGGCCTCGGGCATCTTGCGACTACTGTAGAGCCGTCCCAGCGCCAGCAACAGTTGCGGATCCTCCGGCGAGGTTTGCAGCGCGGGTTGCAGCACGTCGTAGGCCTCGGCATAACGCTGCTGCTGACGAAGCTGATCTGCCTGGGTGATCGCCACGCCTCCCGTCGTGCGATTCACCATCGCACGTTGTGACGGAGACGAGGCAGAGCCGCTTAGCTGCGTGAGCAACGCACGAGTTTCCTCGAAACGCCCCGCCTTGGCCAGCACCAGCGCGTGGTTCAGATAGGCCGTGGGCGTGGCGGAAACGTCGGCCCCAGCCAGATCGCGCCGCACCAGGTCCAGCGCCATGCCCGGCTGACCGGCATCGACCAATGCCATTGCCACGCTGCCCACAGCGTCAGGCGACGATGGAGGATTGCGATACCAATCGTAAAGCGTCTCACGCGCCGAGGGATCGTGGGACGCCAAGCGCTGCTGAACCGTCGCCAACCGACGCTGAAACGCCACCTTGGCCTTGAGTTCGGTCACCGCTTTCGCCGTCTCGCTTTGAGCCGGTATGCGCTGTAACAGCGCATCGGCGTCATCCCAGCGCTGCTGCTCACTGGCCAGCAGTGCGGCCGCCTGCAGCGCTTCAGGTTTCGCATCGTCGCCCAGCACCGGAGCCATCACGAAGCTGGCCTGATACGGCTTGCCCTCGGCCTGATACAGCCGCGCCAGATCGAGCCGGATCCAAGGGTCATCCGGGGTCAGCTGGGCCGCCTGACTGAGCAGTTGATGGGCTTCGGCGTTATCGCCCGCAAGGAGGCGCTGATTGGCCTGCTCGCGCAGCGCCTGGGCCTGGTCGCGGCGCGGATCTCCGAGTGATGCCCGCACCTTCGCTGGCAGCTGCTGGGCGAGCGTTTGTGCTTCCTGCCATCGTTGCTGAGCTCGCAACACGCCGACGAGCCCCTGGATAGCTTCGACATTGCGCGAATCTTCCGCCAGCACCTGCCGATAGCGCTGCTCCGCCGCATCGTCCTTGCCCTGACGATGCAGCAGATCGGCTTCGAGCAGCCGTGCCGCACGGCCATCACGGCCGCTTTCCTGCGTCAGCGGCGCAATTCGGGCCAGCGCCGCGTCAAGGCTGGACTTCTTCGCCAGGCGACGGACTTCCGCCAGCTCCGCATAGAAGCTGGCACTGCGAAACGCAGTCGTCCACTGATCCGCATGGGATGGCGCCATCTGAATGGCCCGCCCCAGCTGATCCCGTGCCTCGGCGAAACGTTGCTGACGCAACGCCACCAACCCGAGCCCCGCCAGCGACTCGGCGTCTTCCGCCTCGTTCCCATTTTTAGCATCGCCGCCATTTTTAGCCGCACTCAACGCTGTCTTGAAGCTGGTCTGCGCTTCGCTCAGGTCGCCCTCCTCGAGCGCCTGATATCCCTTGCCGCGGGCGTCCGCCGCGGGATCGGCTTCCGGCTCCGCGGTCGTCGCCAGGAAATATTCGCGCACGGCTTTATCATCGGAATAAAGCTGCAGATAATGCTCGTACAGCCCCTGATCGGCCTTTTTCGCATCCAGCCACAGCAACGCCTGACGCCAGGCGGCACGCGTGGCGGCAGTCGGCGTCATCCCGCTCAGTTGGCCGATCGCACTCCGCCGGGACTCGGCGCGATAGCTCAGTACTCGCGCCAATGCCAGCGATATCGCCTTGTCGTCGGGATCGCGCTGATGCAGATCCGCGAGCGCCTCGCTGGCTCGCGACCAGCCGTCATCGGTTCCCGCCAGCGTCTCGTAGTACTCGGCGGCGAGATCCCAGGGCGGGCCATCACTACCGAACAGCTGATCGTATTCACGCAGCGCCCCCTGCACATTGCCGGCCTTGGCCAGTGCCCGCGCTCGCGCCAGTGCTTCGGGGTCGATATCGCGGCGAGTCTTGGCCTGACGCAGCCGCTCGACGCGGGCGTCATCGGGCGCGACCCGCTGGAGCTGACTCAACCACTCTTGCGCCGCCTGAGGATCATCGTTATCGACCGCCAGCAGCCCCAAACGATATAGCGCCTCCCGATTTTTCGGGTCCACCAGCAGCACGCGCTTCAGCGACTCTTCGGCGAGATCGACACGCTGGCGCGACTGCCAGAAAGCCGCCTGATCGAACAGCGGCTGTAAACTGTCGTCGACCGGCTGAGCCAGCAGCGGCGTGCTGCCGCCCAGCACGCCCAACACGCCCAGCAACACCAATCCATACCATCTATCGCGTTTCATGGTCCGACCTCGACCTGTGACTGGCCCGAAGCCGGGGGAGAGATCGTCGCCTGGCGCTGCGCGGCCCGGCGCTTGAGAAGCGGATACAGCACCGCGGTGCAGAGCACGAGAGAAGCGATCAGCAGCCACATCAGCCACCACGGCCGCTCGCCGAACACCCAGTACCAGCGTTGCGGCCACGGCATATTGCCGACCTGGTAGTGCTCGGCAACACTGAACGTCGATACACTACCGTCGCCATCGATCAAGGCAACGTCGCCGCGCACGGCCTGGCTAACCCTTCGATCATTCAGCGAGGCCACCAGACCCGGTAGCGCCTCGGATTGATCGGCGGTGATCGCCACCACGCTGCGCCCGGCCTGCCAGGGCGATTCCAATCCCACCAGCGCGTCGACGTGACGACGGCTCACCAGCGCCCGGCGCAGCGAGTCGTAGTCAGTCCGCCACTGGCCCTGCAACCAGCCCTTTGTCCGTTGCCACCCGTCCGGGTTCCGGACACTCAGGCGACCGCCGTCGATACCCACCGCGCCCTGAGCCAACAGCATGGTCATCAACGGCGCCTGGGTCTGCGCGACGACCAGCAGGTCTCGATCGGCATAACGCGCCAGCCCCGCTCGACCCAGGCCCACCGCGACGCGATGCATGGCAACGCCGGTTGATTCACCCAGCCGCGCAGCCAGGTTGAGAACGGTGGTCAGCTCGTTGGCATCCGGCTCGGCGGGTAACAGGATAGCGCTGTCCGCGAGATCCGGACGGCGGGTAAACGGAAACCCCGCGCCGACGAAATAGGAGAGATTGGGAAGCGTCGCGAAATGACGCGCCTGGCTCAGATCCAGCGTCGAATCCGGCGCTATCTGGCTCAATGAATCGTTGCCGACGGCAATGTCTTCGGCAGAACCGTCCGTTCCGGCATCTCCATCGATGCGCGACTTCGGCTGACCGTCACCGAAATTCCTGCCTGAGCTTACGCTCGAGGCGAGACAGCCGACATCGTCCTTCGCCACCAGGTTGAAGTAGAGACTCAGCGTATTCTCGCCGTAGATCAGATAAGGCGGAATCCGAATGACACCGCCGTCGCGTCGGGTGTCTCCGCCCAGCTTTCCCCAGAGCCGTTCGAGCATGCCGGTCTCGTTGACGCCGAGCGAACCCAGATAGGTACCGTTGAGATTCACATCAAGCCGCGAGCGGGAGTCGTCCAGCCAATCGGCCTTGGGAAAGGTGTACTCGAGCGTCAGCGGCAGATTCTGGCCCGGCCACAGAAACAGGTCCGGTGCCGCGCGGAAATTGAGTTCGATCGGCGGATGCGCGAACCCCGAACTCTGCAGGTTGCTCACCGCCGTCAGCGAAGAGAGCGCGACCGGGCGCGTCGATGAAATCCAGTTGGGCGCACCGCTATCGGCATAGCTCGGGACATCGCTCGGCACATGGCTCGGGACATCGCCCGATGCATCGCCCGACGCCTCGACCGATGGCATCTCGCGTTCGACCCCGGACAGCCGAGGCTGACGGGCGATGAAGTCCCTCACGGAGGCCAGCAAGCGAGCCGGTGAATCACCGTGCAGAACCATCAAGGTGCGCGCCGCGTTCAACGGATTCGGAATCAGACGAACCCCGTTGCCGGCCAGTTGCGTCGCCTCCAATCCGCCAATCGAATCGTTGGCCGTCGCCAGCACGATGGCATCGTCAGCCGGCAGGTGGCCCTGGGAGACACGAAACGTCAGGTTACGCGACTCGGCCCGGCTACCCAGGTACGAGGCCAGCAGCGTGGCTGCCTGCAGCGTCGTTTCGTCCGCCGTCTTCGGCAGCACAATCTGAGCGGAAGGCGGAGACATCGCGACATCGCTGTAGAACGGCAACGGGAAATGGGCGAAGTCGCGCTCGAGCGGTAGCCGTTGCAGCGCCAGCTGCAGCAGCGAACTCCGGTCGATTGTCAGCGACTGGGCCGAATCCTTCGGCGTCAGGCATTGGTCCTCGCTCCCGCTGGAGAGCGCGAAATCCAGCCGGTTATGGGTCACCAGCAGCGCCGGCGTTATCGGCAATTCCAGCGTGAAGCGTTCTCCGGGCTGCTGCTCGAGCATCAGGCTGCGCAACGGCTGCCCGTTCAACGACACGCTCAAGCGCTGGCGTTCACTCGTCTCGCCGGAAGGCATCCGCATTTCCAGCATCAACGACGCCTGAGAGGCCAGCTCGTCGGCGCGCACGGAAAACGCCACCCCGGCGCGCGCCTGAGCGCCAGACAGCACGATATCCCTGCCCCCGGTCAGTTGACCCAGCCTCACGCTCTCCCACTGCTCGCCCCCCAGCGCTCGCGGTGCAGAGGCTGAGGGTGAGAATGAGGGTTTCGACATCGTCGCGGGGGCAAAGCTGAGCTCGCCATCCGCATTTGTCACCGGCATCGGCAATCCCGATCGCGACGCCGACGTCTCCGGCTCGTCACTCAGCGCCGAGCGCGCCGTCAGCAGCAACAGTGCCGCCAGCACCGCCAGCGCCATCAACCGGCCCACAGCCCAATAGGAACCGGAAGCTTGCGTTTTTCCCGCGGCCACATGGCGGCGCTGTTGCCAGGAAGTGAAGAACAGCCCGAACACCGACTTGACGACCCACCACAGCGACCGCAACGGATGATCGACATGGCGCGGGCGTGACAGCCAGGCATCCGCCCGCCCCATGACCGCACGGACCAGCTGGCGCCGCTGGCCGATCTCCAGGCGGCCGAAGCTCAAGCGAATCTGGTGCCCTTCCCGATCAATTTCGGTCACCGGGAAGCTCGTGAACTGGCTACCCTGACGCAGCTCGATCCACTCGATCGGTTCGCCCGCCGTGTCGCCGACCAGTTCCACCAGCGCACCGCCCATCGACAGATTGCGCGTGATCGCGGTCTCCGCGTGGCCGTCCGTACGGTAGGCAACCGTCGGCAGCTCGACATCGACCCGCACGGTGGCTCGAACCTGGCGCGACTCCCGCGCCACCGCGATAGCTGCCAGCAGCATCAGCAAGCTGAAACTGGCCCAGAACAGGTTGAGCAGCATGACGTTGCGCTCGATACCGAACGACTCGTTCCAGACCAATCGCACCACGCCCCAGCCGATCGCCACCACGAGCAGCCCGGCTGCGATCAGATGCGGTCGCACGATCTTGAAATCGAAGAAGCCTTCCGGCAACAGCCCGCCCTTGTCGGTGACATTGAATTTGCCGCGACGAGGGCTCAGCAGTGTCACCAGCGTGACCTTGACCAGATGAAACGACAGCACCGTTTCATAGATCTCGGCCCAGAAGCTGAACCGATAACGTCCCTGCAACAATGAATTGAGCACCAGCGTATGGGCCAGATGCGGCAACGCGTAGACGAAGATCATCCCCGCCGAAGCCGCGATGATGTTCTGGCCGAGCAACAGATACGCCAGCGGCGCGGTCAGGAAGACGATACGCGGCAAGGCGAACTGAAAATGCAGGATGGCGTTGAGATAGCAGAGCCGCTGCATCAACGACAGCCCACGCCCGAACAGCGGATTGTCGAGCCGCAGGATCTGCGTCATGCCGCGCGCCCAGCGCATTCGCTGGCCAACGTGCAGCGACAGTCGCTCGGTCGCCAACCCCGCCGCCAATGGCATGCCAAGATAAGCCGTCTGCCAGCCAAGGCGCTGCAGCTTAAGCGCGGTATGCGCATCTTCGGTGACGGTTTCCACCGCAAACCCGCCAATCTCTTCCAGTGCCGAACGACGAATGACCGCGCAGGAACCGCAGAAAAACGTCGCGTTCCAGTAGTCGTTGCCCTTCTGGATCAAACCGTAGAACAGTTCGTCTTCGCTGGGCATACGTTCGCCGACGCTCAGATTGCGCTCGAACGGGTCCGGGGAATAGAAGCGGTGCGGCGTCTGAACCAGCGCCAGATCGTCGTCTGCCAGAAAGCTACCCACCGTCATCTGCAGAAAGCCACGCGTCGTGACGTGATCGCAGTCGAAAATGCAGATCAGCTCGCCCTGGGTCAGCGTCATCGCATGGTTGAGATTGCCGGCCTTGGCGTGGTGGTTATCGTCTCGGGTGATGTAACCCACCCCCGCTGCGGCCGCGAACGCGGCAAACGCCTCCCGGCGGCCATCATCGAGCAGATAGACCCGAAGCTTGTCACGCGGGTAGTCCAGGTTCTGCGCCGCCAGCACCGTGTCCTGAACGATCTCCAGACTCTCGTTATAAGTCGGGATGTAGACATCCACGCTCGGCCAGCTCGCCGTATCCGCCGGCAGCGGCACAACCTTGCGCTCCAGCGGCCAGATGTTCTGGATATAACCCAGGATCAGAATGGCCCAGGCGTAGAGTTCCGCCACGAACAGGCCGTAGCCCAGTACCGCTTCCAGCCAGCTATGGAACACCAGCGTTTCCGTGGCACGCCAATAGAGATAGCGAGTCGAGATCGCCGCCGAGAGCAGAATCAGAAAGATCGCGATGGGCTTGAAGCTCGCCCGCAAGCGCAGCAGCACCAGCATCGCCACGACCGTGATCAGGCCGAACAAGCCCTGGTGCAGGATGGACATCGGCGTGGTCACGGTCAACGCGATGATCGGCAAGGTGCCCAACAGAACGACAACGGCGATTACGATCGACAGCCGCGAGGCTCGAGCATTCGGTGGTTGACCCGGGCCGTTATTTCTATCCGTATTTCTATTCTTATTCTTGGAACGATGAGAACGAAAAGAGCGAGAAGAACGATCGATACCCATGGTCAGAACCGCTCTCTCTCGTTCAGGGTCGATCTATCCGGAACCCGGCCAGTCGAGCCCGACCCAGTCGAACCCAGTCCAGCCGCTGTCGAGCCAGTCCCCGTCGAGCCAGTCTGAGACCGACCCAGCGACGCCATGCCGCTGAAGCGAAGCGGGAATCGCTGTGCCATTGCTCGCGCGGCCTCTTCGATATCTCTTGCAGCGGCGCTAAATGGCGCCTGTTCGAACAGATTACGCTGCTCCGCCAGTGCCTCGGCGATAGCTTCATCGCGATGCACCGAGCCTACCAGCGCCCCCGCCGGCCGGTTCAGCATCAGCTCGCTGATCTCGCGCTTCAGCCGCGAGCGAGTATCGATCTGATTAATCAGATAACCAATCCGCCCTTCCTCGCCGGCACGACGAAGGCTTCCCGCCTGGGCTTCCAGACGCGGCAGCAAGGCTACGGAACCCGAGTCCGCCATCAACACCAGCAGGTTGAGATCGGCATCATCGATCAACGCCGAAGCCGCTCTCACCGGCGCGGCCTGGGAATCGATCAGGATCAACGTGTTGGGGCCTTGCACCAGCGCGCGCAAGTGGCGCGACAATTCACCGGGAAGGCTCTGCATCGCCGTGAAACGATCCCAGTGCGCATCGGAGCCGATCCCGAAAGGCAGCAGCTCGAGCCCTTCCCCCAGCTCTAGCAGCAGATGCCGCCAGTCACCGACCGAATCGAACTGATCGATCAAGCCGCGCTCGTCGGCCACCGGAAACTGAAAGTGCAGCCGTAGCGCGTTCTGCGGGTCCAGATCCACCAGCACGACCCGATAGCCCAGCTGTTGCAATGCCACACCGAGATTGGCGCACAGCGTGGTGCGGCCCACGCCGCCCTTGGGCGAAAGCAGATTGATCAGCGTCATGCGAAAACCCTCTGCACCACTCTGACCAGAGGCGCTTCCGGCTGAGGCGCCTCACGTTCAGCCTCGACCGCATTGCCCTCGCTCTCATCAAGCATTGCCGAAGCCCCGCTCGACGAAGCCACCTGCCTTAACAGCCGCCAGTGGGAATTGGCCGCCGCATCAGCAAAGGTGTCATTGGTAAACTCTTGATACGCCGTTTCAGCGACACCGGCAGTCGCCAGCAGCGTTGCAACATCCTGGGGGAGCGTCACTTGTTAACCCTGCGTCGTTTTTCCGTCGTCGATCGGCCGATGTCACCCCGGCCTTTGTAGTATTATGTAACGATTATAGCGCTTGCTGGACAATTTAACGTCACAAAAAGCATGGCGTTGTGATCCTACTTTCCTGCATGAGATTGCTCCTGCTCGCACTTATCCCCTGTCCATCGCCATAGCCACGTGGCCTGGCGCCTCTCGAGGCTCAGACCATCACGCCGCAGATCAAAAAATTCTCGAATAGGCCTAAAGCAAAACCGGGTAGCGCCGATAACTGGGTCAACGGCGACAGAGCCGTTGCAGCAAGGTCCGGCAACATCTGCCATGAGCGCAGCGGATCAGGCCTAAGGTTGCGGTCTCTTTAGAGAAGCGCCCTCTTAACCGAGATAAGGAATTACGACAATGGCAGTTATCAATACCAACATCACCTCGC